>Ga0209210_1001565_pt1 | contig 18798 bp, 16 predicted proteins | sample RifGroA1_FD_183991 | JGI IMG/M metagenome (GOLD analysis project Ga0209210, IMG submission 183991) | Contaminated groundwater microbial communities from Rifle, Colorado, USA - Rifle Groundwater A1 (SPAdes) (version 2) | ecosystem: Environmental > Aquatic > Deep subsurface > Groundwater >...
TAAAAACATATTTGCCATACTACAATTGTCACCGCCTGCATTTAGGTCTGAATTTAAAGACACCAAGTCAAATTATTTCAAAGTGATGCGAAGCTATTGGTTGGAAGACGGAGGCAAAAATAATATTTCTTATTACAAAAAATTAATCCGATTTACATTTTAGGTCAATTTCCATAACCTCGACAATTGGCCCAGTAGTCTTCTCCATCAGATGTCGCTTCTGGATCGTCAGGGTCACAAGTATAGTAATCAGTATAAGGAATAGAGAAATTAATCGCGCCTGTATCACTACCAAAGAGACGACAAATTTTATAGACATCATTACCAAAAAGAGGATTGTCTGAATTAGCAAGGTCACCAGTAAACAACCTTATGGTTCTAGCGACACCTTGTGGCGCCGGCAGAGCGTTCTCAATTGCCATTTTAATCGCTGAACCGATAATGTTGGTAACAACTCCATGGTCAACTGAAGTAAGTTTGTATTGACAGACAGTCTCAACTGCATCAACAGCACAACCAGCTGGATTAGTACAAGCTCTAACTCCAAATCTCACTACCTTACCTAAAAGTAGACCAATTTCGTAAACTTTATTTACTGATTCTACACAACCAATAATAGACATTTTAGGTGACTCTTTTGTAATAAATTTTACACCTGAGTTCGTATTAAGACGTCCTACACAAGAAAGAGTATAGACATCTCCCGATACAGGTTTTTTTTCATTTATTAAAAAACCAGTTTTGGGTAAGAATATATCGTCCACAGGCTTCAAAAGACGGGCTTTTTGAGATTTAGATGGGTTGCCATAGCTATCTATACGATCAATTGAATTACCATACCGACATCCCTTACTATCAACTTTATTTTCGCATTTTAAGACACAATTTGGCCTGTAACTATTAGACAATTCGGATCCGGACGATACATCCCATTTCAAGTGAACATATTCTGCTCCGTCACGAGGACAAAAAGAACAAATTTGATCTTGTTTTGTGTTATCTGGCTTACAGCTAGGTTCAATTGTTACAGCAAAGGAAGAAAACGGAAAAAGCGCTACTAAAAATAATCCTCCGACAAAAACGATTTTGACTATTTTCTCCATAAAATTATATTTGCTAATTGGTTGGCAAAAGATCCAAATGAATTATTTAGCATTACAGAAACACGAGCCTTGGCCGTCGGTGTGCAGACTGCTCCCATCGGCCGGCCACAAATCCGCCAGGTCCCCCGCACGTTGACACAGTGGCCATCGTAACAACCCTGACCGGATGGCTGATCGTAAGTAGAACTGGTTCCCCCACCAGAAGTACTAGTGTCTATTTGAAAAGTCGCCGAACCGGAACTATTATGCGACGCATCCTTTCGACAATTAACCGTGACATTAAAACTGGTAGCAGGGGTGCCGGAATATGAAGAATCTCTCGTCGCGGTGATATTAAAACTGCCACCATAGACCTGTCTCAAGCTATCTATAATATTAGTAGTTATGGCACCAAAACTTATCTTTAAACCCGCCCCACCAGAATAAGAAGCAACGCAAGTAGTATAACCGGACGGACGATAGAAGGTTCGGCCAGTAGTGCCGACGGGGATGGTTGCCCCAGCTAAAACAACCTTGGTGCAAGCATCTGGCAATGATTCCAAAAGCGGTCGAGCCGAGGCTCGACAATCTATCACCGTCGGCGGAGTATAGGTGATGGACACCGTGTCGCTTTTACTGCCACCGCTATAATTGCAAGTTAAAGTAAAGGTGTTTTGCCCTTTCGCCAAATTAGAAACATAAGTCGATAGAGAGGAGCTATTACCAATACTCGCCCAAGAAGTGCTAGGTTTAGACCAGCGATAGGAAGTACAGCCACTAGCTCTGCCGTTTAATTGAGTTTGGTTTTGAGTAACAGTCTGGCTGGCACCGGCCTCGACCGTCGGGCCGTCGCCAACTGCGGGATCGGTATTAGGATTGGCGGTATTGGTCGAATTGATATTAAACAGCGCGCTACCGGTGGCATGATAACGAGTCGGATTTCTCTCATCCTCACAGTAGATATTTAATTTAACGGTCGGCGAACGATCGGCGTCAGCTACCGTTGAATCTCGAAGAATGCCGTTTGGATAAACATAACCGTAAGCAGTGGGGCCATCGGCATAGCCTAAGCGAAAAGAAGCCGGCGCCAAGAGATAACTGGCTGGTAATTTCCAACCGCGACTAGCGGTTTGATCCATACTTAAAGTACATTCTCCGGCCACAACACTGGAAGCAGTGAAATTTATTTTTTTATTATCGTTTTCTTTAAGATTAAAACCGTCATAATCAGTACCAGTGATGGTCACAACATAGGAACCGGTTTCCGATGTTGTATTGATCGGTGAAGTGGTGGAGTTAGAGGGACTAGAGGTAACATTGAGATTATAAGTAATATTCACCGAATCACTATTATAAGAAGTGCCGTTATAGATGCAGGTTAAGGTAAAAAAGTTATTACCGATGGCCAGATTAGAAACTGTCGGAGCCAGTGAATTCCTATTACTTACTGTGCCACCGCGCCAATAAGAAGAATCACAATTAGCCACGCTACCGGCTAAAGTAGCAACATTGGCGGTCACTGTTTGGTCGGGTCCAGCGTCAGCAGTATGGTAATCACCAATTTTAGTAATAGGCGCCACGAGAGGCGCAACGACGTCCTTAAAACATATCCTCCAATCACCACTGCCATTTTTTCCTTTATAAGTTCCGGCATCGGTATAACCGGTGGCACAACTGCCGGTCGTTGAATTTATTGATATTTTGGCCGGATTATAACAGAGCTTCCAATTGCTACCACCGGGGGCTTGAAAAATTCCGGCTAGACTTGATTGCGGTGCGACACAAGTATTTAGATCAGATATCATGGACACCTCAAGATTTGGAGCTTTACATAATTTCCAAACAGAACCAGAAGTATTCATTCTACCAATTTGAACTCCGCCAGCGGTAGCGCAATTGTTATAATCAATGACTGAATAAAGCGATGGCGGGGTTACCGCGCCAGTTAAAAGTGGAATAAATAGAAAAATTAAACTACTGACATAGACACACCAACTCGATTTTAAAAAAGCCATAAATAATTATTAAAAACTGCTTAAATTTTTAATTCTAAAAATACCTTGGTACTTAAACATATTGTATCAGACCATTAACAAAAAAGAAACGGAAACCAGTCCGCTTTTGTGCATAACCCCTTAATGTGCGCCACTCGGTGGCGCACATTAAGGGGGGGTTAATAACTCCCCTGCCAATTTTTGGCTTCGAGGCCATTTTTCGCGGCTTCTTGCTCGGCTTCTTGCTTGGAATGACCCTCGCCTTCGGCCACTTGCTCCTCGCCCAAATACAAACCAACTACAAATTTTTTATTGTGATCCGGTCCCAACTCGCTCAAAATTTTATAACTCGGCGTAACACTAAAAACTTCTTGGGCTTTGCGCTGGAAAAAACTTTTGCTGTCTTGAGCCAGACCAGCCGAAACATTTTTTTCATCTTCAACTAAAACTGTTTGTTCAATAAATTTTTTAGCACCGATATAACCCTGATCCAAATAAATCGCCCCCACCACCGCTTCAAACACATTAGCCAAGATAATTTGTCGCGCTCGGCCTTTGTCTTTAGCTTCACCCTTCGATAAAAGTAAATAATCATTCATGCCTAAATCTCCCGCCTGACCACTCAAAGTGACCGCATTGACCAAAGCCGCTCGATAGGCGGTCAATTCACCTTCCGGCTTGTCGGGATATTTTTGATACAAAAAATCTGTCACCACCAGCTCGAGCACCGCGTCGCCCAAAAATTCCAAGCGCTCGTTGTGACCTAATTTTATTTCTCGATGTTCGTTTAAATAGGAGCGATGAATAAAAGCCTGCTTCAACAAATCGCGGTTCTGAAATTTAAGGCCAATATCTTGTTCAAATTTGTTCAAATCAACCATCCCATTAGAAATTTTACCACTTTTATAATTTACACTTTTTTTGTTTTGAGGCTACAACCTTTGATTTTGCCAAGCAATAGTCCGTTGAATTTCTAACGGGACAAGTCTTAGCTTTTTTTAAGCTTTAGTAAATTGATCGCCTTTGTGACAAAGGGTAGCACATCGTCATACATTCGCAAATCGGGAATTTCCGGCAAGGTAAACCAGTCGACGTTGTCCAAACCACCCTTTTCCGCTTGAAGACGCAGTTCTCCCCCTACACATTTAGCCAAAAAATAAATCACCTGTTTGCGCATCTTACCCTTTTCCGGATGGGAAGCAATATATTCATTTTTGCCCAACTCATCTTCCACCTCAATATCTAAATTGGTTTCTTCTTTGATTTCGCGCGCCGTGCATTCTTTCTCATTTTCGTTGGCTTCGATATGACCTTTGGATAAAGTCCAATAACCGAAAACATCATGAACTAGCGCCAACTCAAAACCAGCATCAGTTTGACGATAGACCACCGCTCCGCCCAATTTTTCAATCGGCATTTCTTCGTAGGTCACATCTTTGGGGCGTTTTTTCTTGGCTGGCATTTCGTCTTTACCCGGCTCACCCAATTCTTTGTAGATGGTGCCGAGCACACCATTAACAAAACGGCCACTATTTTCACCACCAAAAGTTTTGGCCAATTCGATCGATTCGTTGATCGCCACTCGCGCTGGCACTTCTTTTTTATCACCAAACAATAATTCAAACAGACCAATGCGCAAAACATTGCGATCGACAACGGCAATTTGATGAATGGGCCAATCGGGCGCCGCTTTTTCAATAATATCATCAAGCTTGTCCTGATATTTGATCACACCCAAAACCAGTTCTTGGATAAAATCAAGTTCGTCCAAGCCCGGACCGAATTCTTGGACAATGCGAAAAATCGAGTCTTCCACTCGATCATTTTTCCGCTCGTTGAAATCCCACTCAAAAAGCGCTTGCATTGCCAAACTTCTAGATAGATGTCGGTTGGCCATAATAAATGTTAATGAACTTGATTGCTTTTATTCAATTAAAAACAAAAACGAGGAGCTGGTCGAGAGATGGGTTTCGCCAGAACTATTTTTTGCCGGCCTTTTTAGCCTTGCGCTCTTTCTTGACCGTCTTGGCTAAAGTATCAATCACTGTCTGGCCTTTGTAAGTGCCACAATTGGCACAGGCACGATGACGAGTATGCTTGGCGCCACATTTAGCACAAACCGAAAGGCGCACCCCAACCAAAGCGTGGTGGGAGCGACGATTGCCGGTATGAGCTCGCGTATGACGCATTCGAACTACCATATATTGGGATTATAGATTAAAAAAAGATTTTGTGCAACCTGCACACCAATCAGGTCATCGTTTTTCTGCGTCTCAAAAATAATTATTTAGGCTTCGAAAATTTCTCATACCAAATTTTGGTATTGCTCAATCTTCATGAAAAACAAAGACGCCATGGCCTGATTGGCGTGCAGGCAAGAAAAAAGCCGGACCATCCATGGTTCGGCTTGCGATCTTTGTGGGAGACTGCGGTTTTAAGCGGCGACCGTCGCGCGTTCGTCGCGCAGGCGGTCATTGATACGATTGAGAGCGTTTTGGGCTTTCACCCGCACGCATTGACAAGGACACGAACGGAGGACGAGGCACAGACCTTCGAAGTCGTCCTCACTTTTGCCGAAGCCACGATGCTCCAGCTCGTTCCATGCAGCCATTATCTGGCTACAATTACTTGTCACGATCTCGATCAATGACGAGTTGTCAAACTTCGAAAAATTCCCCATAACAAACTCCTCTTTCATTTCGGTCGTTGCGGTTTGTTTGATCCTCCCACAAAGATCATCCAGTAATTATAGTAAGCGTTTCCTACCTTTTTTCAAGGTTCGCTTACCACCTCTCTATATTATAGCATATATAGGCTAAAGAAGCAACCTGCACACCAATCAGGTCATTGCGCCCTTGTTTTTTATAAAGACAGATCCAAAGTAAATGTTATATATAATAATCGCTTAGGCTGGACTAATTATTTTTAGACGCAGAAAAACGATGGCCTGATTGGTGTGCAGGCAATATCCTCTTCAAAAAACTCAGTCGATGGATAGACGACGGGCCGTGTTTTTTGATGGCCTGACAATGGCTAGCGGTGCCATAACCTTTATGTTTAGCAAAATCATAGTTGGGAAAATCACTCGCAATTTTGGTCATATAAAAATCGCGATAAACTTTAGCGGCAATGGACGCCAGACCAATCACTATTTCTTTTTCATCACCTTTAATAATCGCTTGCTGATGTTTAAATTCCACTGGCGCCGACAAGCTACCGTCCAGCAAAACAAGGGCCTCAGTCGTTAAATTTATTTTTTCTATTGCCTCGCCCATCGCTCGGCGCACCGCTTTGGCAATGCCGAAATCATCAATATATTGGTGACTAGAAAAAGCGACGGCAAAATCTAAAAGTCCAGCTTTTTTTAATGCCCGCATTTTTTCATACCACTTTTCCCGCATCTTGACTGTCATCTTTTTTGAATCGCGACCGACCGGAAAATCAGCCAGAGCCATTTCCAACTCCGCTTTTTTATCCGCCCAAAAACACACTACACCCACCGCCACCGGCCCAGCCAACGGTCCCCGACCCGCTTCATCGACACCAGCCAAATGAGAAAATTTGCCAGACCAAGAGATTTTGAGCGGAGTTTTTTCCATAGCGAGATTTTAACATAAATTCTGCTATAATTGCGCTAACAAAAATCTATCTATGTCTTTCGTCCACCTCCATAATCACACTCACTATAGCTTGCTCGATGGCCTCGCCAAAATTCCCGAGCTGATTAAAAAGGCTAAAGAATATGGCATGCCGGCTTTGGCTATCACTGACCACGGCAATATGTATGGCGCAATTGAATTTTATAAGAAATGTTTAGCTGAAGATATTAAACCGATCATCGGGGTCGAAGTTTATGTCGCGACTCGCACTCGTTTTGACAAAGAAGCCCACATCGACGCCCGCCGTTTTCACTTGACTTTATTAGCCAAAAATCTGACCGGTTATCGCAATCTGATTAAAATTGTTACCAAAGCCAACCTCGAAGGCTACTATTACAAACCACGCGTCGACCACGATCTTTTGCGTGAAAATCGTGAAGGTCTTATTTGTCTCTCTGGTTGTATGGGGGGCGAATTATCACGGGCGTTATGGAATCGCGATGAAGCTCAAGCCGAAAAAATCGCCAACACTTATCGCGAGATTTTTGGCGCTGATTATTATCTAGAAATCATGCACCATCCGAAATTGGAACGCCAAACCGAATTGCGCGAAGCCACCGTCAAGTTGGCACGAAAATTAAATATTCCACTTGTCGCCACTCAAGATACTCACTATTTAAACAAAGAGGACGCCAAAGCTCATGATACTTTAGTCGCCATTCAGACCAATTCTGACGCCGGTGATACTAAACGTTTTTCCAATATTGACGAAGATTTCTCTTTTACTTCACCCGAAGAAATGCGGGCCAATTTTGCCGATACTCCCGACGCCATTGAAAATACTTTAATTATTGCCAGCCAGTGCGACCTTCAACTCGAGCTAGGGAAATGGCTGTTTCCAGATTTTAAAATTCCTGCCGATTCCAATTACGATCAGGAACTAAAAAAAATGGCCGAGAGTGGCCTGCAAGAATATGTCAAACTCAATCCGGCGCGCCAGAAAGAAGCCGAGGAACGGCTGGCTTACGAATTTGATGTCATCAGTAAAAAAGGTTACTCGCCTTATTTTCTGGTCGTCTCTGATTTGATTACCAACGCTCATCAGCGAGGCATTTTTACCAACACCAGAGGCTCGGCCGCCGGCTGTTTTATCGCTTTTTTGACCGGCATTACCAGTGTCGATCCGCTTTATTATCAACTCCCCTTTGAACGCTTTTTAAATATCGATCGTCCTTCACCCCCCGATATTGACATGGACTTTGCCGATAAAAGACGCGATGAAATTATCGAATACGCCCGAGAAAAATACGGTCACAATCATGTGGCTCAAATCGGCACCTTTGGTTCGATGTTGGCCCGCGGTTCGGTTCGCGATGTCGCTCGCGCCCTCGGCTATGAATACGCCATCGGCGACCGACTATCAAAACTAATTCCCCTCGGTTCGCAGGGTTTTCCCATGACCATTGCTCGCGCCCTCAAAGAAACGCCGGAATTGAAAGAAATTTATGATAAAGAAAAAGACGCTAAAAATATCATCGATTTGGCTAAAAAAATCGAGGGTGGCGCTAGACATATTTCGGTGCACGCTGCCGGCGTCGTCATTGCTCCGTCGGAGATCACTGATTTTGTGCCGGTCCAATTTGATCCGCATGGTGAAAAAATTATCACCCAATACGATATGCACGCGGTGGAGGACGCCGGCTTGCTCAAATTTGACTTTCTCGGCATTCGCAATTTGTCGATTTTGGAAGAAGCCATTCGGATTGTCCGCAAAGTTCATGGTCTGAAAATCGATTTGGAAAATATCCCACTTGATGATCCAAAAACTTTCGCCATGTTGGCGCGAGGCGACACCATCGGCCTTTTTCAATTAAATGGCGCCGGTATGACCCGTTGGCTCAAAGAATTGAAACCAACCACTATTTTTGATATCAACGCCATGGTCGCTCTTTATCGTCCCGGACCAATGGAAATGATTCCCGAATATATCAAACGCAAACACAATCCACGCTTGGTAAAATTTATTGACCCGCGTTTGAAAAATATCTTGGCTCATTCTTTTGGTGTCATTACCTACCAAGATGATGTCATGTTGATTTCCATTCATCTGGCTGGCTACAGTTGGACCGAAGCAGACAAGTTGCGCAAAGCGATGGGGAAAAAAATCCCCGCCGAGATGCAAAAACAAAAAGAAAAACTTTTTACCGGTTTGACCGCCAATGGTTTAAATGAAGAAAAAACCAAAGAACTCTGGTCGCAAATCGAACCTTTCGCTGCTTACGGTTTCAACAAAGCTCATGCCGCCAGTTATGGTCGCGTTGCCTACCAGACTTCCTATATGAAAGCCAATTATCTTGGTGAATATCTGACAGCCGTCCTGTCGGCTGAAGCCGGTGATGTCGAAGAAATTGCTTCGATCATTGGCGAATGTAAAAAACTGGATATTCCGGTTTTGCCACCAGATGTTAACGAAAGTTTTGGCGATTTTGCCGTCATCAAATCGGTAAAGGGTGATCTAACTAAATTATCGTCCGAAGCCAGAGAGTTGGCCGAACGCTACCAACGTGAAAAAGATACTATTCGTTTTGGTTTATATACCATTAAAAATCTCGGCACCGAAATTTCCGATTTTATTGTCGCTGAACGCAAACAAGGCGGTCTCTACACTTCCTATCAAAACTTTCTCGAACGCGTAGCCCACAAAAACATGAACAAAAAATCGCTCGAGGCCTTGATCAAGGCCGGCGCCATGGATAGCCTCGGACTCGAACGCGGACTAATGTTGGGCAATATCGAAGAAGCCTTGATCTACAACAAAGAATTTTCCGCTAAAAACAGCAACCAAAATTCTCTTTTTGGTTTGATGGCCGATACCAGCTCGATTCCCACATTACGTTTCAAAGCCGGCGAGACGATTTCCAATAAAACCAAATTGGCTTGGGAAAAAGAATTGCTCGGTTTGTATTTGTCAGGCCACCCACTGGAAGAATATCAAGAAAAATTTGCTAAAGCGGAGCATAACATCGGCAGTATTAAAAAATTAGCCGAGGGCACATCGGTGATTGTCGGTGGAGTGATAGAAACCGTGCGCGAGATTACCACAAAAAAAGGCGATAGGATGGTTTTTGCCAGACTAGCTGACATGAATGATCAAATTGAAATGGTGGTTTTCTCCCGCCTGTATGCTACCCACAAAGAACTTTTTCAACCAGATAAATGTTTGGCTATTCGCGGAAAGATTTCTCAACGCAACGGTGAAGTTAGTATTGTCGTCGAAGGCGCCAAGGAACTTTAGTTTTCAGCAAGGTCTGACCTTGCTGAAAAGTTATGACACAAAAAATAAATCGTGAAAAGATTGTGGGTTTTAGTGAGAGTATTAAAATTTTAAGTGGAGCTCCTTGTCGATAGGTTTTTGTTTCGAGCGTCAAACGTCAACGTCCGAACAAAGGGTCGTAAGACCTGAGGGAGTGGGTATCACCACAAAAACACTGTCCGTTACATCGGAAAAAAGGGAGATCTTCGCAGATTTCCACGACCAACACCAAGAAGTCTGGAGACTGGGTATGGTGGCCAGACTAAATGGAAGTTTGTCGTCACAAAAAGCGAGTTGCCAACTCTCGTATTAAGTTGGAGAAAGACCCAGGTAGGCGTTACCGGGTCTTTTTCTTTTTGACAAAGATGGCTAATTTGTTAGCATTTAGAAAATAACTCAAAAAAATATCTTAAATGAAATCGATTGAAAACATCCGCCACTCGCTCGCTCATTTGCTGGCGATGGCTGTCAAACAAAAATATCCCGAAGCCAAACTTGGTATTGGTCCAGCGATTGATAATGGTTTCTATTATGATTTTGATTTTTCCGGATCAGCACCAAAAGCCGAGGACTTAGCCAAACTGGAGAAAGATGTTCACGCTTTAATCAAAAAAAATATTAAATTTGAACCAGAAGAAATCTCCGTCGCCGAAGCCAGAAAAATTTTTGCCGACGAACCATACAAATTAGAATTGATTGAAGAATTAGAAAAAGCGGGACAAAAAATTTCTATTTATCGCTCCGGTGATTTTGTCGATCTCTGCGTCGGACCACATATTGGTTCAACCGAAGAAATCGATCCCCAAGCTTTTAAACTTGACCGTCTCGCTGGCGCCTATTGGCGGGGCAGTGAAAAAAATAAAATGCTCACTCGTATTTACGGCTTGGTTTTTGCCACCAAAGAAGAGTTGGCCGAGTACATCGAACAAATGGCTGAAGCCGAAAAACGCGACCATCGCAAACTGGGCAAAGAATTGGAAATCTTTACTTTTGACGATGATGTCGGCCCCGGCCTACCATTGTGGTTGCCTAATGGTGGGATAATGATCGAGGAATTAGAAAACTTAGCCAAGACGATGGAAGCGAGAGCTGGTTATGTGCGCGTTCGCACTCCTCATATCGCCAAAGAAGCGATGTACCTGAAAAGCGGTCATCTACCCTACTATGAAGAAAGCATGTTTCCAGCGATGGAATACGAGGGCGGAAAATATTATCTGAAAGCGATGAATTGCCCCCATCATCACAAAATTTTTGCTGTTCGACCGAGAAGCTATAAAGAATTACCTTTGCGTCTAGCGGAATACGGCACCTGTTATCGTCATGAAAAATCTGGCGAACTGTTCGGTCTAATGCGAGTGCGTTCGATGCAAATGAATGATGCGCATATTTATTGCACCGAAGATCAATTTGCCTCGGAATTAAAAGCGGTTAATGATTTATATCTAAAATATTTTCGCATTTTTGGCATCGAAAAATATATCATGCGCTTGTCGACCCACTCACCTACCAAATTGGGTCAAAAATATGTCGATGAACCGGAACTATGGCTTAAGACTGAAAAAATGGTGCGTGATGTTTTGACTGAAGCTAAAATTCCCTTTGTCGAAGTCGCCGATGAAGCCGCTTTTTACGGACCAAAAATCGATGTTCAAGTCTGGAGCGCTATCGGCCGTGAATTTACGCTGGCCACCAACCAAGTCGACTTTGCAGTACCAAAAAGATTTGGTTTAACTTATGTCGATGCCGACGGCCAAGCCAAAACTCCGCTCTGTATTCACCGCGCCCCCTTGAGCACCCACGAAAGACTGATCGGCTTTTTGATTGAACATTATGCTGGCCATTTTCCAGTTTGGTTGTCACCGATTCAAGTTAAGATTTTACCGATCAGTGAAAAACAAATGGCTTACGCTCAAGAAATTTATACCGAATTGTTAGCCAACGATATTCGGGCCGAATTGGATGACAGCAACGAATCCCTTGGTAAAAAAATTCGTGGCGCTAAAACTAAAAAAATCCCTTATCTGATTATTGTCGGTGAAAAAGAAATGGCTGATAAAAAAATCACCGTGGAAAGTTTAGCCGAGGCCAGTCAAACCACTACCATGGCTGAATTCTTAGCTGATTTGCAAACCAAAATCAAAAATCGGGATTAGACCTTTCAATTTTTAATCTTCGCCTTTACACTTGACAAATTGTGTGTCTTAGGTAAAGTTAAAGGTAGAGCTGTTCTCAACCAAAAGCGGAGGTGAATTATGGGACAACAATGGAAATCGTCGAGGGACGGTGGCTTGTGTTGCCATCGCCAAGTTACGCCGATCTCGGAGAGCAAAGTCGTGTGTATGGATTGTGGCGCGACGGTCAAGAAGAAATTTGCCCTTGGTGCCACCACAGACCATGAGAATGTCGCCGAAGAAGAGTTGGTCGGCGCTCCGGCCTGATCCCCTTCATTGATCCCAGAAATCGCCACACTCGAGACCGAGTGTGGCGATTCTTTTTTATCCAAAACCACAGCGTCAAAATTTTTTCACCCACCTAAATTTTTACAAAATTTTGGCGGGCAAGCAAAACTTAGGCGGTTAAACATCAATATTCGCCAACTTGGCATGAGACTGAATAAAGTGTTTTCTCGGCTCGACATCACTGCCCATTAAAATACTGAAAGTCTTGTCGGCTTCCTCGGCATCTTCTACCCCAACTTTTTTCAAAATTCTGGTCACTGGATTCATCGTCGTCTCCCATAATTCTTCCGGATTCATTTCGCCGAGACCTTTGTAGCGCTGAATATGAACTTTGGTTGATTTAGCTTTACTGCTGAGATTTTCTTCATTTTCTTCCTCGCCCATCGAAGCTTCACTGGAGTCTGATTCGGGTTCATCGCCAGACTGAATAGCATCCGAAGCGATCCCCATCGATTTCAAAACTTTAGCTTTTTCGTCATCACTATAAACATAAACGACTTCCTTACCCTTTTTTATTTTATACAAAGGCGGTTGAGCAATATAAATATGTCCATTTTCAATTAAGTCGCGATAGTAACGAAAAAACAAAGTCAATAAAAGCGTGCGGATATGGGCGCCGTCGACATCAGCATCAGTGGCAATAATAATTTTGTGATAACGCAATTTGCCAATATCAAACATATCACCAATCCCCACCCCCATGGCAATAATCAAAGCTTTAATTTCTGCAAAAGCTAGCATCTTATCCAAACGCGCTTTCTCCACATTCAAAATTTTGCCCTTGAGTGGCAAGATGGCTTGCGTCCGCCGATCACGCCCTTGTTTACCCGAGCCACCGGCTGAATCGCCCTCCACAATAAAAATTTCGGCCTCAGAGGCATCACGGGTCTGACAGTCGGCCAGCTTGCCCGGCAAAGTCATCCCCTCCAAAGCGCCCTTGCGCAAAACGCTATCTTTAGCGGCTTTAGCGGCTTTGCGCGCCTTGAGAGCTAAAATAATCTTGTTGATAATCGCCTTAGCATCGTCGGGATGTTCTTCCAAATAAGCATTGAAAGCTTCGCCAAAAACCGACTCTACTGCTCCGCGAGCGACAATCGAACCAAGTTTGGCTTTGGTCTGGCCTTCAAATTGCGGATCACGCAATTTGACTGAAATGACAGCTACCACCCCCTCGCGCACGTCATCACCGGTAAAATTACCATCACTATCTTTTAAATAATTATTTTTCTTGGCATAGTCATTTAGGATGCGCGTCAGAGCGGTGCGAAAACCGGTCAAATGAGTCCCGCCTTCGGGTGTGATGGTATTGTTGGTATAAGAAATTTCCTTGGCGTCGATATCATCGACATATTGCATCGCCACCTCAACATCGACTTTATCGGCTTCTTTTTCGACATAAAAAACTTCACGATTGACGACCTTGTCTTTCTGATTGTAAAACTTGATCAGCGACAATAACCCACCTTCAAAATAAAAAGTCATCGATGGCACGTCCAAACCTAATTCATTCAAAAAGAAACATTTGTCGGTATCAATTTTGCCGGTATAACCGCGCGCATCAATCGCTCGCACTCGCAAACCTTTGACTAAATAAGCTTGGCTACGCAAATGAGTGACCATCCGATGCCAATCAAAAACTGTTTCGGAAAAAATTGTCGCATCCGGCTCAAAAGAGATAATCGTGCCATGTTGTTTCGAAGCCGATACTTTTTTGACATTATATTTCTTTTTACCAATGGCATATTCTTGGACATAACGTCCGCCGTCACGATGTACTTCCGCTTTCAACCATGAAGACAAGGCATTGACCACCGAAGCACCGACGCCATGCAAACCGCCAGAGATTTTATAACTATCACCTTCAAATTTTCCACCAGCGTGGAGTACTGTCAAAACCGTTTCCAAAGTTGAGACTTTGGTTTTTTTATGAATTTCAACCGGAATACCAGTGCCATTGTCTACCACCCGAACAATATCGCCCGGCAAGATCGCCACTTCGATTTCATCACAAAAACCGTTCATGGCTTCGTCGCGCGAGTTATCAAAAATTTCCACCATCAAGTGATGGAGGCCATCTGGACCAGTCGAGCCAATATACATCCCCGGTCGTTTTCGGACCGGCTCTAGACCCTCTAAAACGACAATTTCATCGGCGCCATATTTTCGTTTTGGTTCGGCTTTAGCCATAGAATTTTGAGTTAAAAATGAAGCCGATTTAAGGCTTTTTTAGCTTAGTTTTATTCTTTAATTTTAGCAAATTTTAAGACAAATGAAAAGCCCCGGTTGGGGGCTTTCGACGGAGGTGGGAGCGGTGGTGGCCGGCAACCTAGGGGCTTGGGGGGCGCCCTGAAACACCGACCAGAGCAGGATCAGTGATAAGGCCATCAACAGCATTATCACCACAGCGAACCCGAGATTGAACTCGCGATCAATCTCTCGAATTTTGCCTTTGACACCAAATTCCTTAGACATAAACCCTCCTTTCAAGTTGCGGTTTCTACCCCCTATTATACCACCTATCCACCAAAAAAGCAACTGCTTTGACAACGACTGAAAAAATTACTATATTTTATATTAGAGGCTGTTGGGTAATGTTGGAGGATGCCCATTCTTGTCCCATTGGGATTAAGAGGAACCATCCAACTTTAAGCATTGCCACAACAACTCTCTTGGAAGCGTTCCAAGCCTCAGCCCGTAATGGGCAGGAGCCTGACCAAACTGGCTTTCGCTCGTTCGAGTCCCGAAGGGAATTATGAAAGTCGGAGGCAGAGCACCTCACTAGCGGAGCCATCCGCGCTGACACAAAAATGGCAGATGTAGAGCGGTTTGGTGGTTTCAATCCCCCCGCTCTTTTCTTTTGCTCGTTTTTCCTAACAGCTAAAACCTATCACCAAAAAGCTATTTTCACCGCACTTCCCAACCTTCTTTTTGCAAAGCCTTAGTGACTTTTTCCATCACCTCGCCCGCCTCTTCATCCGACAAGGTTTTTTCAGTTGATTGTAAAACTAACCGAAAGGCCAGCGACGCTCGCCCCTCTTTGGCAAACTCATCAAATTTATACGGTCCCTCGGACAAAAGTGACCCAGCCGAATCAGTAATAACTTTAGCCACCGTTTCCATCACAACTTCTGCTGGTACCCAAACGGCCACATCACGAACAATTCGCGGGTAAATTGAAACTGGTCGATAATGGATATCGCGATTGATAAGGCTTTCCAATTCTTGATGGTCATTTTTTAAGTCGGAAAAATCGGTCAATTTTTTTTCTTCTACTTCAATTTTTAAAGTTGGTTTTTTGCTACCAGTCCCAATCGCCACCATAATATTTTCATCACCACCGACAAAAACTGAACCGATTTCAAATACCTTCACTTCGTCTTGATCAAAAATCGTGTGACCAAGATTAAATTCAATCATCTTTTTCAAACCATCACTCAAATTAGAGCGTAGGAAAGATTTATCCGAGGCTAAAGCTTTTAAAACTTCCACCTCGCCATGATCGGTAAAAGTATAGCCATAAATTTCCGTATAACCCTCGGCGACAAATTTAGCGCGCACTTTATTGGCCAAATCAAAAGTCTTTTCTCGTCGAATTGGAATGTCCGCGTTTAAAATTCGAGCTGGAACTTGATCATAGCCATACAGACGAGCCACCTCATCAGCTAAATCTTCTTTGATATTTAAATCTAATCGTTCCGGCGGAACAAGCGCCAATAAATGATCAGCATTTTCAATTACCGTCACGCGCACCCGATTCAAAAAGCCTACCACCTGTTCTTTCGTTAAAGCCACGCCCAATAAATTAGTAATTTGTTCAACCGTAAAAACAATTTTTGTCCGAGCAGTATCACCAGTTGCTAGGGGCCAATCAATTTTCAATTTCAATTCTGGCAATAAGGCACTGATCTCATGAGCTAGACCAAGTGATGTTTTGGCATCCCCTGTTCGATCCGGTAAAATTTTAATTTCCATCTCCCAATCGCCATCACTCTTGGCGACAATTTCTTCCACTTCCGAAGAATGGTCGGTCAAAATCTTCGCCAAAGCATTTACTTCTGGCAGTGGTTCAATAAAAAAACTATTTAATTCTTTATAGAAAAAGCGCATAGCTTAAAATTGTTTAAGAAAACGCAAATCGCCGTTATAAAAATGACGAATATCTTCGATGCCATATTTGATCATGGCCAAGCGATCAATCGTGCTCCCAAAAGCAAAACCTTGCCATTCGTTTGGATCCAAGCCAGCCGCTTTGAAAACATTGGGATGCAACATGCCGGCGCCACAAACTTCCAGCCAGCGATCACCCCATTTAATATCCACTTCGACCCCCGGTTCAACAAAAGGAAAGAAACTGGCGCGCATCCGAATTTCGATATCTTTACCGAACAGTTCACGATAAAAATGTTCTAAAGTCCCTTTGAGATCCGCCATGGTAATTTTCCCCGGCTTATCAATCGCTAAACCATCAAACTGATAAAATTGAGCTTCGTGGGTGGCATCGGTCGCTTCATTGCGAAACACCCGGCCTGGTGACACCACCCGCAGTGGTAATTGTTTTTTGGCTAGCTCTCGAAGCGACACCGCGGTCATATGAGTACGCAATAATAAGCTTTGAGCTGTTAGGTTTTTGCTGTTAGGTTTTAGCCAGAATGTGTCTTGCATCGCCCGAGCAGGATGATTAGCTGGAACGTTTAGGGCATCAAAATTATTGAATTCGGTTTCGATTTCTGGCCCTTGCGCCACCGAAAAACCCATTTTTTCAAAAATCTTAGAAGACTCCCAAATGATTTGCGTTAGGGGGTGTAAATGCCCTTTTTTCTCTCTTTCAATCATTTTCAGATTATAGCGGAAAATAGGAAAATTAAAAGGTAAAAAAATTGAGCCAGCACGAGGATTCGGTCACGAATATTTTATTCACCTCCGTTCATAAAATTTCTCGATCTTCAATTGGCTAGTCTGAAGAATTTGTCGTAGAGTTTTACCTATCAGCTTGAATAATCTTTTTTGATTTATCTTTAAGAGAAAAGGTACTAATTATTTCTTTGATAACAACATCATCGTTTGACTCATATGTTGTTGGTTGCTGATTTGTTCCGGTATAGAGAATGAAGCTATATAAAGCATCATTAGTAAACATCATATACCTATTATCAGGAGCAAATCGAGAATCGCTCCTTTTTACCAAATGATGGAACACTGGGAAACCAGCTATGTTTATCCATTCTTTTGTTATTTCGTTACCATGTGCCCACCCAGACAGCTCATCAAGTGGGTAGAGATATTTAAAATATTCTTGAGGGGAAACATAACGTGGAGCACTATATTCTTTACCCAAATTTAGATTGCTAAAATAAAAAGAGGCAAAATTTTTAGTCGCAGTATCAGGATCATTAATAGTAAATTTTGTTTTAGAGAAATTTACACTTTTTTTATCTGGAGCTTCGCGAATAAACCATGTTTCAGGATATTTAAACTCAAATCCGTATTTTTCATTTTTATAAGTCCGCCAATTACTGCTATCAACCACTTTTAATGTCGAAACAATTTTTTCCATCAAGACTTCTGCTTTTAGCCAATTTTCTTTTGAAAAATCAACCGTGGCCACTCCTAATGCAAAAGTTACAACAACGAACTGATCACCAATCTTGGTGATATAACCATAATTACCATAAGAATGGCCCATACCACCTTCGGCTAATTTTATCTTACAAAACTCTTTTCCTGATAAATTTATAAGGGTATAGATGATTTCACCAAGATCTTTTTTCTCACCAATAATTTTTGGACATTCAGAATATCTATCCTCTAATTTTTTTCCAAAAAGTCCCTCCGTCGTCTTAATCTCTAGATTACCAACCCCAGCCACATCCATTTTGTAAACTCACATTTCGGGCCAGTTCGGCCGACACCGGTACCATCAGGACAAATCTTTAATTCCTTAGTGCAAGTTATTGGTTTTGATGTAGTTGTTGTTGTTTCTGTCGTCGTAATTCTTTCTCTGGTTAATAATTGAATAATTCTTTGCTGGAGAGAAATCACTTGATTGAGTAAGTCTTGCAAAGTAAAAGCTTTGGTTGTTTGTGGTAACACCAAAACGCCCAAGATAAAAATTCCAATAATTAGATATTTTTTCATATAAATTATTAAATTCTAATAACTGCCACTAAGTATAGCATACATCCTTCCTCAAAAATGAAGAAGATCATTTTTGAGCCAGCACGAGGGATCGAACCCCGGACAAACGGTTTACAAAACCGTTGCTCTACCAACTGAGCTATGCTGGCTTCTATTTCCTTATATCAATTTCCTTCAAAAAAAGCGAGACGGTGTTGGCGTCACCCACTTCGCCCT
>Ga0209210_1001569_pt1 | contig 18779 bp, 15 predicted proteins | sample RifGroA1_FD_183991 | JGI IMG/M metagenome (GOLD analysis project Ga0209210, IMG submission 183991) | Contaminated groundwater microbial communities from Rifle, Colorado, USA - Rifle Groundwater A1 (SPAdes) (version 2) | ecosystem: Environmental > Aquatic > Deep subsurface > Groundwater >...
ACCATGGCCCGGTACTGACTGAAGCGCTCATCGCTCTCCATTTGAAGAAGAATGGTTTCTTTGGCCGCGGCTTCTCCGGTCTTCCGGGTCTTGCCGGGCGGCTGGAAAAAGAGTTCAGGCTCTGAGAGAAGCATTTTGGGCAGGAGGGTTTCGAGCAAGGCGCCAGGTGAGAGGGCGTAATACAAAGCGGTCCGGCTGACCGCGGCGAGAAATCGCGGCGAGAAACCGGCGGTGGAAACGTCTTTTGACCCGATTTTTTTGAGCATGAAGCCGGCCCGGCGAATGCCGCTTTTCTCGCTCAGGACACTCTTTGAATTGAGTACCACCGCCCTTACCGAACGGTTGCCGAGAGGGGCCTTGACGATGGTACCAGGGGAGAGTCGCAAAGGAGAGAAGTATGAAAGGGAACTCTGGTGGCCTGACCGGGTAAAAGGAGCAACTTCGATGAGGTAGGTTCCGGCGGACGCTTTTCCTTTCGTCATTCCGTTATAGTATCATGGTGTAAATTCCCATGGCCAAGAAGCTCGGCATCGATCTCGGCACCACCAACATCCTGGTTTTCGTACCCGGCAAAGGTATCGTTTTGAACGAACCGTCGGTGGTGGCTGTTTCCGGCGACAACAAAATTCTGGCCATCGGCGCCGAGGCCAAGAGCATGATTGGCCGCACGCCCGGAGATATCATCGCTTACCGGCCGATGAAAGACGGTGTCATCGCGGACTACCGCGTGACCGAAGCCATGCTCCGTTACTATATCGACAAGACTTTGGGGCGTTGGAATATTTTCAAACCGGACGTTCTTATCTCGGTGCCGGCCGGCGTCACTTCAACCGAGAGGCGCGCGGTCATCGAAGCGGCGGTCAAAGCAGGCGCCAGAAACGCCTATGTAGTTAAAGAGCCAATTCTGGCCGCCATCGGCGCCGGTATTCCCATTCAGGAAGCGGCAGGGCACATGATAGTGGATATTGGCGGCGGCACTACGGACGTGGCAGTTATTTCTCTGGGTGGTATCGTTGCCTCCACTTCGGTCAAGGTGGCGGGCAACAAAATGGACGCGGCCATCATCGACTACATAAAGAAGACTTTTAACCTTATCGTCGGCGACAAGATGGCTGAAGATATTAAAATTAAAATCGGTTCGGCTATCCCAATGGACGAAGAACTGGCGATGAATGTCAAAGGACGAGATTTTATTCTTGGTCTGCCGCGCACGGTGGAGGTCAAGACCAATGAAGTGGTCAAGGCGATTTCGAAAGAATTGCGCGAGATGGTTAAAGCGGTCAAAGAAGTTTTACAGGAGACCCCACCGGAACTTTCTTCCGATATCATCGACAGGGGAATCATCATGACCGGGGGCTCTTCTCAATTAAGGAATTTTCCCGAGCTCATGTTCCGGAGAACCGGGGTAAAAGCGGTGCTCGCCAAAGACGCTTATTTCTGTGTGGCCAAAGGCACCGGCGTGGCCCTTGAACATCTGGATACCTATAAAAAGAGCGTTATCGCGAAGAGATGACCCCTCTCTGACCCCTCCTATCCTCCCCTTAGCAGGGGAGGAACGTAAAAGCCATATTCTTAGGCTTATTTTAATGAACTCGAAAAAGTGCTTGACTTTTAAATCTATCTGTGATATGATATAAAAAGAGGGTTAGAGCATAGCATGCCTAGCCAAGGAGGTAGCAATGACGAAGATTTTCGGTATCAGCGACTGCGTTGTTATGACTTCGGAGATGAAATCAATCTTCAGAAGTTTCCCAATTCCTGGGTGTCCGATCTCCCGCCGAGCACTTGATACGACCTACGTCGTCAAGGACGTGAAGTATCTTCCGAACAGTCAGGAAGTCCTCCTCGATACAGAAGAGGGAAGTCTCGAAGGGCTCTGGCTTTCTTCCGACCTCTTCGATCGAGCTCTATAAGTCTCGCGTCGGTTAGCATTAGCGTCTCTCTACTGGTGAAAGTTTGGTTTGTGGTCTAGAAGTCGCACGTCTATCAATCACTCCCACGGGTAACCGTTGAGGAGTGTTTTTGTTTGTCCCAATTTTAAATGCTAGTGTGTTTCTACATGAACAAGCCGATTACGTTTGAGATAGAGAAAGAGCTACCCGGCAAGATGGGCCGGGCGGGGAAGATTGAAACACCGCATGGCATCATCCACACTCCGGCTTTTGTGAGCGTGGGGACGAAGGCCTCGGTCAAGGCGCTCACGCCAGAGCAGATTAAAGAGACCGGGGCCGAGGTAGTTTTAGCAAACACTTATCATCTTTATCTGGAACCGGGCGATGAAAGGGTTAAAAGTTTCGGCGGGTTACACCGATTTATGAATTGGCCGGGACCACTGATGACCGATTCCGGCGGCTTCCAGGTCTTTTCGCTCGGGGCGGCGTACGGCAAAGAGTTATCAAAGATTACTAAAATTACCGACCCGTCGAGGCAGATTCCGGAGCGCTCACTTGATAGCGAGACACCGCGTCTGGCTCATATCGGTGCAGATGGTGTCTCCTTTCGCTCGCATCATGACGGTTCGCTTCACTACATCACGCCGGAGAAATCGATTGAAATCCAGCACAATCTGGGTGCCGACATCATCTTCGCTTTCGACGAGTGCACTTCTCCGACGGAGGATTTCCGCTACCAGGAAGAAGCGCTAGAGCGGACTCATCGCTGGGCGGAGAGAAGTTTGATACATCATCAGAAATTAAAAGGCCAGACCTTAGATACTGATTCCCAAGGTCTGGCCTTGGTAAGACCGGCATTGTTCGGAATCGTGCAGGGAGGCAGGGAAGAAGCGTTGCGCAAGCGCTCGGCGGAATTTATCGGCGCTTTGGATTTCGACGGCTTCGGCATTGGCGGCTCTTTTGCCAAAGAAGATATGGAAACGGCGGTCAGATGGGTGAACGAAATCCTGCCGAAGGAAAAACCCAGGCATCTTTTAGGTATCGGTGAGCCGGAAGACCTTTTCATGGGAGTGGAGAATGGCATTGACCTCTTCGATTGCGTGGCGCCGACCAGGAACGGCCGCGGTGGCACGCTTTATACCTCGGCGGGGAAAATCAATATCGGTAACGCCGAATTTCGAGAGGATACCGGTCCGGTGGATGAAGAATGTGATTGTTCAGTTTGTAAAAATTACTCTCGAGCCTATCTCTGCCATCTCTACCGGGCGCACGAAATGCTCGGTGGCACACTCGGCTCGATGCATAACCTCTACTTCATCATCAACTTGGTCAAGCGCATGCGCCAAGCGATACTGGATAATACTTTTGAAACGTTTAAGATAGAGTTCCTTAAGAAATATGGGAGTTTTCAAGATTAACAGGACGTTCGAGCCGGCCGGAGACCAACCCAAGGCGATTGTCGAGCTGGTCGATGGGATTAAGCAAGGGCTGAGACATCAGACCTTGCTTGGCGTGACTGGCTCGGGCAAGACCTTTACCGTAGCCAACGTCATCGACAAAATCGGCCAGCCGACCTTGGTTATCGCGCACAACAAGACCTTGGCGGCCCAGCTCGCCCAAGAGTACCGGGAGTTCTTCCCCGAGAACGCCGTGCATTATTTCGTCTCCTACTACGACTTCTACCAGCCGGAAGCGTACCTGCCGACAACTGACACTTACATCGAGAAGGAGGCGATGATTAACGAAGAGATTGAGCGCCTGCGGCATGCTTCGACCCAAGCACTCTTGACCCGCAAAGACGTTATTATCGTCGCTTCGGTTTCCTGCATCTACGGCCTCGGTAATCCGGAAGAGTATGAGAAAGTAAATCTTAAGTTAAAAGTTGGAAGTTTGAAGTCGAGAGCCAGTTTAATTAGAGAATTGATAAATATCCATTATTCGCGCACCAACGCCGACCTCAAGAGTGGTACTTTCCGCGCCCTCGGCAACGCCATCGAAATTATGCCCGTCTCCGAGCGCATTATTTACCGGATTGAAATCGAAGACGGCCTTCTCGCTACCATCAAAAGAATTGACGCGGTTTCGCGCACCATTATCAACGAAGTGGACAACTTCTTCCTTTTCCCGGCCAAACACTTCATCACCGCCGATGACGCTACCAAGCGCGCTCTCAAAAGCATCAAGGCGGAGCTCGAAGAAAGGCTCAAAGTTTTCAAAAAAGAGGGGAAACTCCTGGAAGCGGAACGGCTCAAGCGCCGCACTACCTACGACTTGGCACTTATCCGGGAAATCGGCTACACCAACGGCATTGAGAATTATTCCCGTCACTTTTCAGGCAAATTGTCCGGCGAGGCGCCTTATACTCTGCTTGATTATTTTCCGAAAAAGCCTGATGGCAGTCCGGACTTCCTGACGGTCATTGACGAGTCGCACGTGACGGTCTCCCAAATCGGCGGCATGTACGCCGGTGACAAGAGCCGCAAGGATACGCTGGTCGAGCACGGCTTCCGCCTGCCGAGCGCCCGGGACAACCGGCCACTCAAGTTTGAAGAGTTCAGCGAACGTGTGGGACAGGTTCTCTATACCAGTGCCACACCGGGCAAGTTCGAGAAAGAAAAGAGCCAAAAGGTGGTCGAGCAGGTCATCCGGCCGACTGGCCTTATCGACCCAGAAGTATTAGTGCGACCGATTCAACCAAGTTCCCCGAGGAAAGACCTAGGGGAACTTCCCCTAGGTCTTTCCTCGGGGTATCCAGGCCAGATACTGGATTTCATAAGAGAAGCGGAAAAGGCGATAGAAAAAGGTGGACGGGTTCTTGCGACAACACTAACCAAGAAGATGGCCGAAGACCTGAGCGAATATCTGAAGGAAAAAGGTATCAAGGCCGAATATCTGCACAGCGATATCAAGACCATCGAGCGTATCGAGATTTTGACCTCACTTCGCCGCGGGGAGTTCGACTGCCTGGTCGGCGTCAATTTGTTGCGAGAAGGCCTCGACTTGCCGGAAGTAACCCTCATCGGCATTCTCGACGCCGACAAAGAAGGTTTTCTCAGGAGCGAGACTTCGCTCATCCAAATTATCGGCCGCGCGGCCAGAAACGTCTTGGGCAAAGTGATTCTCTATGCCGACACCATGACAGGCTCGATGAAGAGGGCCATCGACGAGACTGCCCGCCGTCGCGCCATTCAGACCGAATACAACAAAAGGCACGGTATTACTCCGCAAACTATCATCAAAAAAATTAAGGATATTACAGACACTCTGGAGCGAGAGCATCATCAGGCCGTTGATTTGCTTTTAGAAACTGACGCCAAGCTTTTTGCCAAAAGCCCGAAGAAGCTTATTAAGAATAAAATGCAGGAAATGGAGGAAGCCGTAAAGAATCTAGATTTCGAGTCCGCGGCTCTTATCCGCGACGAGATCAAAATCCTGGAAAACAGGCTTTCCAAGAAAAAATAAGTTTTCCACATAGGCTATTGGTAAGAGTGATATACTGAATTCACTACCAATAATCATTTTAAACATGTCACTTTTAGCTCAAGTCGGAGTGGGGGACGGAGAAGACGCATACACAGCAGGGGCGAATGCCTGTCAGGAGGCGATAACCAAATTAGGTGTGGATAGCGCCGACCTGGCTATCGTCTTTGCTTCCAGCAAATTTGATCAGGAGAAAATGCTGGCGGGAGTGCGCTCTGTAAGCAAGGATGCGCTCCTTGTCGGATCATCAACTGCCGGCGAGATCACGACCGAAGGACCGGCCAATAAACCATCGGTCGCGGTCATGCTCATCAAATCGGACCAGATCAAGTTCTATGCCGCGGCGGGAGAGGGCATCAAAGCCGATGCCCGCGCTGCCGGCAAGGTAGCGGCGGATAAGGTCAAAGAGCTGGCCGGCGCCGAGCTTAAGGCTTTCATGATGATCCCGGATGTGCTGGTTGGGAACGGGGCCGATATCGTGCGCGGTGTGCTTGATTCGCTTGGAGAGCATTTCCCGGTGGTTGGGGGCGCTTCCGGAGATGACTTCAAATTCGTCAAAACTTTCCAGTATTTGAATGACAAGGTTTATTCCGGCACGGTGGTGGGCTTGGGTCTGGTGGGAAACTTCAAAATCGGCATCGGCGTAAAGCACGGATGGCTCCCGGTTGGCTCTCCCATGAAGGTGACCAAGTCGGCCGGAGCGGTGCTCCACGAACTAGACGGCAAGCCGGCTATCAATATCTACCGTGACTACTTCGGCGCGGAAGAAGCCAAGAAATTGCAGGAAGAGACGCTCGCTAAGCTTGCCATCACCTATCCCCTGGGCATGACGGTCGCAGGGAGCGATGAGATGCTCATCCGCGATCCTATCACTGTTGATTCTCAGGGCTCCATCACTTGCGCCGCCGAGATCCCGGAAGGCTCCGAGATCCGTCTCATGATCGGTTCTAGAGAAGAAGCGGTCAAGGTCGCCAAGGTCGCCGCAGAGAAAGCAGTCGAGCAGCTGGACGGCGTAGAGCCGAAGGCGGTCATCATCTTCAACTGTATTGCCAGGAACAAGCTCTTCGGCGAGCGCTCCGGCGACGAGATCGATGCCATCCAGGAAGCGGTCGGGAAGGACACTCCTCTTATAGGCTTCTACACCTACGGCGAGCAAGCCCCATTGGGAGGAGAGGTGAGGAACATCGACAAGTGCAATCCGGCCTTCCACAACGAGACGGTGGTCATCTGCGTCTTAGCCGATTAAATCTCGATGTCTGAATCAGTCGACTTTGAAAAACTAAAAAAGGTTCTGGCAGAGCAGGAGAATAGCGCCAAGATGCTCATCCGCCGCGATCTCGAGCTGACGAGGGCCAATGAGAAGCTCCACGAGCTTGATCAATCGAAATCCAATTTCATTTCGATCGTGGCGCATCAGCTGCGCACCCCGCTCTCCGGGGTGAAGTGGACGCTCAACATGGTTCTCTCGGGGAGCTTGGGACAGCTCACGATCGAACAGAAGTCTTTTCTCATGAAGTGCTACGAGTCCAATGAGCGCATGATCATCCTGATCAATGACATGCTTGGGGCGGACCGCATCGATTCGGAGAAGCTCAAGTATCATCTCGTGCCGACACAGATTCTCGACTTAATGGACAATGTTCTTTTTGAGATGACCTCCGTCATCTCAAAAAAAAAGCTCAGGATGTCTTTCGTCAATCGTAACCAATCTCTGCCACACGTACTTATCGACACCGAGAAGATGCGCGCGGTACTGCAAAATCTCCTTGAGAATGCTATCAAGTACACTCCGGTCGGTGGCAAGATCGAGATCGGTTCCCAGAGAGCGGGGAACTTTGTCGAGATCTCGATCAAAGACAGCGGCATCGGCATCCCGGACGATGAGCGCAAGAATATCTTCAACCGTTTCTTTCGGGCCAAGAATGCCGTGAGAGTTGAGACCGACGGCTCGGGGCTAGGGCTCTTTATCGCCCATGGTATCATCGAGAAGCATGGTGGTAAGATTTGGTTTGAACCCAATCCGGACGGGGGTACCACCTTCCATTTCACCATTCTAATTTCTAAATAATCTGTTATAGTTGCTTTATGGATCCCATTAGAAGTCTAACTCAATATACTTTAGTGATATATAATATTATGAAATTTAATCGAAGTAACTTCTAACGGGATGAAAAACATTCTGATCATTGAAGACGACGTGTTCCTGGGAGACGTGCTGCTTGAGAAGTTCAATAAAGAGGGTTTCCCGACCACTCTTTCCCGAGACGGCGCCGAAGGCTTCTCTAAGATCAAGGAGCTTAAGCCGGATCTCATCCTCCTCGATATCATCCTACCGAACATGAACGGCTATGAGATTCTCGAGGCCAAACAAAAAGATTCGGAGATCGCCAAGATCCCAGTCATCATCATCTCCAACTCCGGCCAGCCGGTCGAGATCAACCGCGCTCTCGCATTAGGGGTCAAAGACTATTTCATCAAGGCTCAATTTGATCCGGAAGAAGTGATGGTCAAGGTCCGAGCGTTTCTCAAGAATAGTGCGGGAGAACCAGAGGTCGGTATTGAGACGGATACTGAAGCCAAGAGTTCTGCCGGCAAGCTTGTCGGCAAGAAGATCATGTGGGTGGAGGATGACAGCTTCCTCTCCGACATCATTGCAAGAAAGCTTTCCACCGAGAAGTGTACACTAGTTCATGCCAAAGATGCCGAATCTGCACTCTCGCAGATAGAAACGGAGATGCCGGACATTATTCTCCTCGACATCTTACTCCCGGGCATTAACGGCTACGAACTTCTGGAAAAGATTAAGGCCATTCCCAAAGTCAAGGATATTCCGGTAATACTCCTCTCCAATCTAGGCCAAGAAAGCGATATGGAGAAGGGCAAGTCGCTGGGCGCCCAGCGCTTTCTCGTCAAGGCTTCTCTCACGCTCGACGAAATAATCGACAATATGTCGGAAGTGCTCGCCGAATCGAAGAAGTAATTCTCGTCTCCGCTTATCATTTCTCTATAAGTATTTATCTACAATATACTGATATACTATAGACATGCCGCATGTATCGAATAGGAAGTTAAATGATAAGCACAGCGAAGCTCTTTACAAAGAGTTTATCCGCTCTCTTGAAAGATGTTTTGACGACGAAAAAGGTTTGTACGTTCTTGGTCAATTTTTTACTCGTACGGAGCGCGAGATGTTTGCCAAGCGTTTCGCCGTAATTGCCATGCTTGATAAGAGAATGCCGGTTTCTGTTATTGCCAAGGTTCTCAAGATGAGTCCGGTGACCATAGAAACAATGGCGGCCAAGTATGAAGCTGGCAGATATGAGTGGGTGCTCAAATCCGCGCTTGGAAAGAAAGATATATGGGAAATAATCGAGAGCATCATTACTGTAGGCGGAGTAATGCCGCCGAAGACCGGCAAAGGGAGATGGAAGCACTGGGATAAATCGATTCGTAAACAAACACTGCGTAATAGTTAAATTTTATAACTATTTTGAATTTGTCTACAGTATACTGATATATTATAGATTTAGGGCAGAGCACAAAAAGCGACTTTATTTTCTATTAGAAAAGCCTAAGTAAGACAGCGCTAAAAAGACACCGCTCTCGAGAAATGAAGCCCAAACAGGCATTTGCCAGGAGGCGATTGTAGAAGATAAGCCAAGTATTCCTCTAAATAAGTGAATTATTCCTAAGATTAAAAATATAATTGCAACAGTTTTGATATAAGTTTCTTTGCTCATACATTTATGATATCATCGTGCTGCATATCCCCCTATTGGCTTAAGAGGGGGCGATTTCCTTTATGTCCAAAGAAAAAAAGCTAGAAGACAAAATTATCGTTAAAGGGGCTCGTACGCATAATCTTAAGAATATTACGGTTGAAATGCCGCGGAACGCCATGATTGCCATCACCGGCCTGTCGGGGTCCGGCAAATCTTCACTTGCTTTCGACACCATCTTTGCCGAGGGCCAGCGCCGTTACGTCGAAAGCCTCTCGAGTTACGCGCGGCAGTTTTTGCGCCAGATGCAGAAGCCGGATGTCGACGAGATTATCGGCCTTTCACCAGCCATTTCCATTGACCAGAAGAGCCGCTCCAATAATCCGCGCTCGACCGTGGCCACCATTACCGAGATTTACGATTATCTGCGCATTCTTTACGCACGCATAGGTCGCCCGCACTGTTTGGTCTGTGGCACCGAGATCAAGAAGCTCTCTAACGAAGAGATCAAGAATTTTGTCCTGGAAAAAATGTCAAGGGTGCCCCTTGACATTGAGATCTGGTCGCCGATCGTGCGCGGCCGCAAAGGCGAGTATTATCAGCTGCTCTATGATCTCTTGGGCAAGGGCTATTCTGAAGTGCTGGTAGACGGCAAGAGGCATTCGCTCCGCGAGCGCATCATGCTCACCAAGACTAAGAAGCATGAGATCTCCGTGCTGGTTGATTCGATCAGTATCGCTGAATTCAAGACGGATGAGAAGTCGGCGCATGAGCGTCTCTCGGAAGCGATCGAGAAAGCCATTGATGAATCTGAAGGGCTCCTGGTGTTGAGATTCCGCGATACCGGCACTCCCACTTCGCCGAAGGCTTCGCGGGACGCTGACAATCAAGAAGAGTTCTTGATGTCAGCCAAATGGGCCTGCCCCAAAGACGGCTTCTCATTCCCGGAAATCGAGCCGCGTCTCTTCTCTTTCAACTCTCCGTACGGCGCCTGTCCGGATTGTAACGGCCTTGGCACCAAATATCTTTTCGGCTCCGAGCCGTGCGAACGCTGCGGCGGCAAGCGGCTGCGCGAAGAAGCGCTTCACGTGCTGGTAGGGGGCAAAAACATCGTTGAGCTGACGGCGCTCTCCATCAAAGACTGCGACGAATTGTTCCGGAAGCTGAAGCTGACTGTGCGCGAGAAAAATATTTCTCATGTGGTGACCAAGGAAATTGAAGCCAGGCTTTCCTTCATGCTCAATGTCGGCATCGAATACCTTTCGCTCGACCGCCGCGCCCATACGCTCTCCGGCGGGGAAGCTCAGCGCATCAGACTGGCGAGCCAGCTCGGCTCTGGCTTGGTCGGTGCCTTATATGTATTGGATGAGCCGACCATTGGTCTCCATTCGCGAGATAATGCCAGACTCATTAAGACGCTTCTTAATCTCCGGGACCTTGGAAACACCATCATCGTGGTCGAGCATGACGAAGAGACCATTTATTCATCGGATTATCTGATTGACATCGGTCCCGGTGCCGGCATCCATGGCGGCAAGGTGGTCGTAGCGGGAGACCTGGAGAAATTGCTCACTGCGCCAAAAAATACTAATAATTCCCTTACTCTTGCCTACCTTCGCGGCGAGCAGAAAGTAGCGTTGCCCGAGAAGCGCCGCGCCGCGGAGAAGGGGATACTTCAGATTAGGGCGGGCAAGATTTTCAATATCAAACATTTAAATGTCGACATCCCGCTTGGCCGGCTCGTGGCGGTGACCGGTGTTTCGGGTTCCGGCAAATCATCTTTCGTCTACGAAATTCTCCACAAGAATCTGCAGTCCCGGCTCGACCGGCGCTACAGGAGCGCGGCGACGCACAACTGTCAGTCGTTTAGCGGTTCGGAATACTTGGGCCGCTCCATTCTCATCGACCAGTCGCCCATCGGCCGCACGCCGCGCTCGAATCCAGCTACTTACACCGGCGCTTTTACTTTCATCCGCGAACTCTTCGCCGAAACAGCCGAAGCGCGGGCCAGGGGATGGCGGGCGAACCGCTTCTCATTTAACGTCAAAGGCGGCCGGTGCGAAACCTGCCAGGGGAACGGCATGATTGAAGTGGAAATGCATTTCTTGCCGACAGTCTACGTACCTTGTGACGTCTGCATGGGCAAACGCTTCATGAAAGAGACCTTGGAAGTGAAATATGGAAAAACCCGCCCGAACGACCGGGGTTCGTCCGGTCGGGCGGGGAAAAGCATTTATGACGTGCTGGAAATGACCATCGAAGAGGCAGTCAAATTCTTCGAAGACATCCCGGCCATTTATGACCGGTTAAAGACCATGGAAGACGTCGGTCTCGGCTATCTGGCACTCGGCCAGTCTGCCACCACTCTCTCCGGCGGCGAAGCGCAGAGGGTGAAAGTGGCTTCCGAGCTCTACCGCCAGCATGTGGAAAAGACAATTTACCTCCTCGACGAGCCGACCATCGGCCTTCACTACGAAGACGTTAAAAAACTGATTGAAATTCTCCAGAAATTGGTGGACAAGGGCAATACGGTGGTGGTCATCGAGCACAACATGGACTTCATCAAGAGCTGTGACTATGTGCTCGACATCGGGCCGGAAGGAGGCGATGGCGGGGGAGAACTGGTAGCCAAGGGAACGCCGGAAGAAGTGGCCAATGCCGATACGCATACCGGCAAGTATTTGAGGAAAGCTTTGCGCAAAAAATAGTTCGACTACGCTCACTATAAATGAGATCAACTGACTTAACCAAATTCAAATTACCCGATGCGCCCGGGGTGTATTTTTTCAAGCGCGGGAAAAATATTTTATACATCGGCAAGGCTACTTCGCTCAAAGACCGGGTCAAAAGTTATTTCTCGAAAGATATTTTCCTCTCGCGCGGGCCGAGGATTGTAAAGATGTTGGAGGAAGCAAATTCGGTAGAATTTGCTCAAACCGACTCGGTGCTCGAAGCTCTGATACTGGAGGCGAATGAAATTAAGAAGCATCAACCTATTTATAACGCCCGCGAGAAGGATGATAAAAGTTATTTGTATGTAACTGTCACCAAAGAAGCCTTTCCGAAACTAGTGGTGACCCGCGGTTCTGGCACATATGGGCCATTCCCGCATTCTGGAGAACTCAAGGAGGCGTTGAAAATTATACGGAAAATTTTCCCATACCGGGATGAAAAGTGTAAGTTAACAGGGAAGCCGTGCTTTAACGCGCAAATTGGTTTGTGCCCTGGGCCGTGTGCCGGATGGATATCAAAAACCGATTATCGAAAGCAAATCAAGAAGGTAAAACTTTTTTTCGAAGGTAAAAAAGATATGCTCATCAAATCTTTGGAAAAAGAGATGAAGATACTGGCAAAAGAACATAAGTTCGAAGAGGCGGAAAAAATTAAGAGACAATTATTCGCGCTTAATCATATTCAAGACATCGCGCTTATCAAGCAAGATTTAGGATTTAGGATTCAAGATATAGGAATGAGAATAGAAGCATTCGATATCGCCCATATCTCAGGGACTAATACTGTCGGAGTTATGACCGTAGTTGAGAACGGCGAGGTAAACAAGAGTCAATATAGAAAATTCAAAATAAGAGTTGATAAGAATGACGATGTTAATAACCTGAAGGAAGTTCTAACTCGTAGATTTAATCACCCTGAGTGGCGTTCCCCGGATTTGATAGTGGTAGATGGAGGTATCGGACAACTAAACGTGGCGCAAAAGCTTACCGATATTCCTGTCGTGGCGGTTACAAAAGATGAGCGTCATAAAGCCAAAGAGATTATTCCTGAATCCAGAATCCTAAATCCTGAATCTAAGAGAGCAATCCTGCTCGCCAACGCGGAAGCGCATCGTTTCGCTATAAACTACCACCGGCTGTTACGCAGCAAAGGTTTCCGCATCTGATATAATTTCAACATGTCCATGCTTTCTCCACGCACCAGAGTGGCGGTCATCCGCGGAGGACCTTCTTCGGAATATGAGGTTTCGCTTAAAAGCGGAGCCCACGTGCTCTCGCTTTTAAGGGAGTCGCCAGAGACTTATGAACCGGTGGATATTTTCATCTCGAAAGACGGCGAGTGGCATCGCGACGGCTTGGTTCACGAGCCGCATCGTGCTCTCAAACATATTGATGTCGTTTTCAATGCCATGCACGGCGCTTATGGGGAAGACGGCCAGCTTCAGCAGCTCTTGGAGGCTATGCACATCCCTTTTACCGGTTCGGGAGTGCTCGGTTCGGCTCTGGCCATGAACAAAGAGCTGGCCAAAAACATTTACAACCAGCATTCCCTGCTCACTCCCCGGCACGAAGTGATTACGGACGAGGCGGATGACAAGCAGCTCCTATACATTTTTCAGAATTATCTTCACCCGGTCATCGTCAAACCGGCCTCTGGCGGCTCGTCCATCGGTATCCGCCTGGCCCGCACTTTCCAGGAATTGGAAGAAGCGGTTAAACATGCTTTCGGGTATTCCAAGAAAGTGCTAGTCGAAGAATTCATCCGCGGGAAAGAGGGGACCTGCGGAGTGGTGGAAAACGCCCGAGGGCAGCAGCTGTACGCGCTCTTGCCGGTCGAAATTCGCTCTCACGGAAAAGATTTTTTTGATTTTGATTCCAAATATTCCGGCGAGACGGAAGAAATATGTCCGGGCAACTTCAAGCCCGCCGAAAGGGAGATGATGGCGGAGATGGCCCGCAAAGCTCACCAGGCGCTCGGTCTGAGGCATTACTCCCGTTCCGATTTCTTAATCACGCCCAAGGGCAAGGTTTACATCATCGAGACCAATTCGCTGCCGGAGCTCACGGAAGAATCCCTCTTGCCCAAATCATTGAAAGCGGTCGGCTGGCAGCCGCGCGAATTCGTGTCCCATTGCCTCAATCTGGCGCTCAACCGGGTCTGGTAACCGTGCTACAATCATTAGACATTAGAGAACGTTCACCTCATCCGGAACCCGTCAGTCAGGAATCTCAAGCGGCTTCGAATCGCCGCCTAGGCGGCGCAATGGCCGGTCCCGATGTCGGGACCGGCCATGAACTTTTCATACCCATTCTTGCGGTGGTGTGTCATTAACAAAGTCCGAACTTTTTACGAACAGAACCCTGATGCCGACTAATCGCACGCTCCGCGTGCGTGGTGGCTCGAAACTACCTCGTACGCTCTAAACAATGGACTCGGTTTTGCGGAAGCATTTTTCTGGGGATATGGTTTCCGCAAAACCTCGGCTGATTTCGGATTTCGCAAGCGGAGGAGGAGGGGTCTGGGGAGGAATCCTCCGCTTGCTCCATCCGTTTTATTTTGGCGAAATTCGGGGCGGACATCACCCTATTACATTATACTATAATATTGGTGTATAATGTAATTGTTAATGCTATACTGTGGATATGAAAAGCGAATCTGCTAAGTTAGGCAAAAACCTAAAGCGTATCCGAACAGAGAAAGGCATTACGCAAGGCGATATTGTCCGAAAACTCGGCGTTAGCCGAAGTTTTGTGAGTAATATTGAAAATGGCAAAACAAATCCAACGCTTTCGACCATTTCAAATATTGCCAAAGCGCTTGGTGTTTCGAGTAATGAATTGCTAAAATAGACATATGCTTACTTTAGATACAAGAAAAATAATGAAAACCTTTGTATCCCTTAAACCGGAAGCGGTTTGGTCTTTTAAAAATATTGCTCGGTCGGAAACTACCGCCTTAACACACAGTTATCACAGATACCCAGCAAAATTTATTCCTAACATTGTAGAAAAGCTACTAAATGATTTTACAAAAAAAGATGATTTGATCCTCGATCCTTTTGGGGGATGTGGAACAACGCTTGTTGAATCAAAAAGACTCGGACGAAGAAGTGTTTGTTTTGATATAAATCCAGTAGCTAAATTTATTGCTGAAGTAAAAGTAACTCCAATCAATCCAGCAAAATTAGATAACGAGTTTGAAAAGTTACAAAGCAGACTTTCAAAAAATAAAAAAGTTGTTTCAAATTATCACCTGAATAACGAAAGGATACTTTATTGGTTTGATAAAAAAACGATTAAAGAATTAGACTTTGTTTATTCTGAAATCAAGAAAATAAAAAATAAAGACATAAGAAAGTTTTTCTTGTGTGCTTTTTCACATAACTTAAAAAATAGCTCTCGCTGGCTAATGAAAAGTATTAAGCCTACGATTGATAAAGATAAAAATATTCCATCTTTCGTAAAAAATCTTCTTAAACATTCAAGATCAATGATTAAAAAGAACAATCAATTTTATTCATTACTCAAAACGGAGGGTAATCTAAAAACTTCTGCAAAAGTCTTGCTTAGAGATTCAACAAAGAAATTTTCTCTTAAAAACAATGAGGTTGATCTAATCATTACTTCTCCACCCTATGTAACTTCTTACGAATACGCCGATTTGCACCAACTGTCTCTACTTTGGTTCGGCAATGATAAAAAAGACTTTAAGGGTTGGTATAAATTTTCAAGCAATTTTACCGATTTTCGAAAAAACTTTATTGGTACAAGTTATAAGAACAAACAAAAAGGAGAAATCGGAAGTCAAATTGGTTCAAATATTACCGACAATCTTTACAGCTTGGACAAAGCACTTTCAAAAGATGTCTCAAATTATTTTATTGATATGAACTTAGCATTTAGGGAAATGCACCGCGTTTTGAAAAAAGGTAAACACGCCTGTATCGTAATTGGCAACACAGAACTTAGAGGGGTTGCAATTTTAAACGCAGAAGTAGCGACAGAACAAATGCTTAAGGTTGGTTTTAAGAATCCTCGCATAATTAAAAGAGAGGTTGGAAATAAAATGATTACCCCCTGGCGAGATACTAATACCGGCAAATTTACCAATATGAAGAACCCAAACAAGAAACATGCTTATGAGTATGAGTATGTTCTGATAATGGAGAAATAACCTATGCCCAATTTTAACCTAAATGAATTAAGACGAGATACTGTAAACAATAATCGCTACGAAAGGCGTTTAGCTAAACTCGTCTCAATGAATCAAGAAGTAGACAGAATAAAAGCCGTTGTGGAAAGTGCGGTTGATAATACACAAAAAGGGCAAAAGTCTTTTGTTATTTATGGCGAACCACAAAGCGGAAAGACAGAAATGATGATTGCTCTAACAGCAAAACTCCTTGATGTTGGTTTTAAGATTGTCATCGCTTTGCTTAATGATAGTGTCCAACTATTAGGACAAAACTTTGAGCGTTTTCAAAGATCAGGTCTTTCTCCTTCTCCAAAAAAGTTTAGTGAAATTTTACCGCCAGAAGTAAAAATCGGAGATCATCAGTGGGTTATCTTTTGTAAAAAGAATTCAAAAGATTTACAGAAACTTATCCAAAAACTGGATGGACATTCTAACAGAGTGATAATTGATGATGAGGCTGATTACGCAACACCAAACTCAAAAATAAATAAGAAGGAGAAAAGCAGGATAAATGAGCTAACAGAAAAATTGATTGGCACAGAAGGTACTTATATCGGGGTTACTGCAACGCCCGCTCGTCTTGATTTAAACAAAACTCATCAAAATCAAAATGAATTTTGGATTGATTTTCAGCCACATTCAAATTATACAGGACAAGATATATTCTTTCCGGTTTCAACAGAAAATTTACCATATAGACTAACTTTTTTACCGGATGCGGGCGATGACCCAAAACATTTACGAGAAGCATTATTTAGCTTTATAGTAAATGTTGGATACTTAAATTCTGTAGTCAATGATCCTGAAAAAAACTATTCAATGCTTGTTCATACAAGTAGCAAAAAGGCTGACCATACTGTTGACTATAAACAAATCGTTAAGACTTTTGAGGTTTTAAAAGATGAAAAAGATTCAAATCACGAAACCTATTTTAAGAGAATATGGGAAATTGCTAATACCAGATACCCAGAACACGCAAACGAAATAACAAAATATGCAATTGGACATATAGACAGAAATAACATTGTTGTAATGAACAGTGATAAAGAAGTAAACGCGGCAGATAACCGAACTGCAACTGACCCAACTGCTCCCTTTACTGTAGTTATTGGTGGAAATATTATTTCCCGAGGAGTTACCTTTAACAATCTTTTGTCTATGTTTTTTACAAGGGATGTTAAACACAAATTACAACAGGACACTTATATTCAACGAGCTAGAATGTTTGGCTCGCGAAATGATTACTTAAAATACTTTGAGTTGATAATTCCTAAATCGCTTTATTTAGATTGGCAAAAATGTTTCATTTTTCATAGATTATCTCTTGAATCAAGAAAACAAGACAAGCGAACACCTGTCTGGCTTGACGGCGAAAGAATTACTGCTGTTTCAGCGGCAAGTATTGATAAAACAAATGTTGTCGTAGATAAAGGTGAAATGAGTTTTGAGCTTTTCAATTTTGATACTGAAAATATTGAAGAAATTTTGAAGCAAAATATAAAGCCAATTCAAAAAGTAAAAGCACTTTCTGAACTATTTGGGAAAAACTGCTTACCTGATTATCTGATTAGTTACATAGAGGGATTTTGCCCGCTTGGAGATGAATCACTAACAGTACACTCTCCGAAAAGTATATCCGGATACACAGAAAAAGAGGGAGAAATGGATAAAAATACCATCACTCGTGCAAAAGGGTTTATCGGCGATAGAGAAATGGAACTGACAAAATACTCTAATGCAATCCACCACATAAATATTCTTTTCAATGAAATTGGGAAAGCCCGTATTTTCTACAGATACAGAGGCAGTATTCGTTTCTTAAAAACACCCAAAAACTATGATTAGAGAATTTGAATTTTACCATGGAGCTGTTTTAGCAAAATTGCTTCATGAATCAGATCAGAGTATAACAATCGAACCCTTTCCAAGTGAAAGCAATGCTTCTTATGTTGTAAATAAAAACATAGGTCTTTTTATTAAACATTCAGCTAAAAGGATGTCTCCTTGGAGATTTAGTTTCGCCCAAGAACATCAAAACGAGATTTTGGAAATGAAAAATAAGCTGGGTGAAGTTTTTTTGTTATTGGTTTGTGGAGAGGATGGGATTGTATCATTAAGTTTTAACGAACTGAAAAGTCTTCTTAACGAAACACACGATCCAGTAGAGTGGATAAGTGTTGCTAGAAATAAAAATACACACTATACAGTAAAGGGTTCTGACGGCGCTCTCGGATATAAAATTAGCCATAAGGATTTTCCAAGAAAACTATTTGAAAAAGAAGTTGTAAGCCCAGAAACTAAAACAAGTAAGGTTTTTTCTTGGTTTAAATAAAGGGAGCGTTTGGCTTGCGCGCGAACGGGAGGGTGGGTCAAGCGCATTTGCATTTGAGCCTCGGACATTTCCGCTAGGGCGTCCATGACTAAAGGATGAGCGCCGCCGTTATCGAAGTCTCTAAAGTCTAGTAGCGAAAGCGATATACCAAACACAATAATGAAAACGAGAAAGGGGGTTGTGCGAGGGCGGACTCCGAAGGCACGCTAAACGAAGCCAAAATACTTTAAACGACCACAGAACGAATGGAAGCACTGAATATTCTAGCAAACCACTGCGAGGAGGAGACCGAAGCTGGGGGAAGGATTCCTTCCTTCCCCCAAACAGCCTGGCGCCCGAGCCACCCGCCCGCAGGCGGGCAATGGCGAGGAGAAGCGCCAAACCTAGACATCTAGGCGCGAGTAGCCCTAGCGGAAATGTCCGAGGCGA
>Ga0209210_1001577_pt1 | contig 18726 bp, 20 predicted proteins | sample RifGroA1_FD_183991 | JGI IMG/M metagenome (GOLD analysis project Ga0209210, IMG submission 183991) | Contaminated groundwater microbial communities from Rifle, Colorado, USA - Rifle Groundwater A1 (SPAdes) (version 2) | ecosystem: Environmental > Aquatic > Deep subsurface > Groundwater >...
CAAAAACCAGAAGTTTTTAGGCCTATTTTCAGTCAAGATAAAAGTTAAGGGTTACGTCTCTGCAGAAAGCGGCGATATTCTTGAAATCAAAAAATCGCTTTTTGACAACATTCTTGACTTCCTTTCTGTCTGAAATTTACAGTTAAGACTTACCTATTTAGTATAATCATCCTAAGTGGAACGTAAATTAAAAGGGAATACTGCTTTAATTTGGCCAATCGTTGTGCTTTTGATCGCCTTCGGGGCTTTCTACTTCAAACCATGGCAGACAAAACCCACAGAGACAATTTCTGTTACTGCAGAAGGCAAAGCCCAAACCGTCCCTAATGTTGCAAAAATTACGGCAACCGTCGAAACCCAAAACAAAAATTTGGACGAAGCCAGAGCCCAAAACAAACAAAAAGTATCGACAATTGTTAGCAAAATAAAAGACCTTGGAATTGAAGAAAAAGACATTAAAACCCAAAACATTTCTGCCGGTCAGTCTTACGAACCGCAAACGCTAATGTATCCGGTTCCACCAAGGCCAAATACCAATTCTTTTTCAACGTCTTTGGAAATTACCATCCGCGACTTTGATATAGCAGATGAGGTTTTGGCAGCATTAACCCAAAATGGCGCTGCCAATCTTTACGGACCGAATTTGACTCTGGATGATAATGCTCAGGAAGAGACAAAATCAAAGGCCAGAGAAGATGCCGTTGACTCCGCGCGCAAAAAAGCAGAAGAATTGGCCAAACTTTCGGGTAGAAAACTGGGTAAGGCCGTAAAAATCCAGGAACAGGGTGATGTTATTTTCCCCCAGCCTCTTTTTGCCCAAAGCGAAGTGGATCTCAAACAAAAAGCCTCGCAAATTGCGCCCGGAGAGCAAGAAGTAATTGTTAACCTCACAGTCGACTTTGCCTTGAAATAATTTAAAGGTAGTCCCGAAGTTTTTTGGACCGGGTCGGATGTCTTAGTTTTCTGATTGCCTTTGCTTCAATCTGTCGAATCCGCTCGCGCGTTACGCCAAACTCTTTGCCCACTTCCTCCAAAGTCCTCTGTTTACCGTCCTCAAGCCCAAAGCGGTATTCCAAAACTTTAGCCTCTCTTGGCGAAAGGGTCTCCAGAACTTCCTTGATGTGGTCCTTTAATAGCGCGTGGGTTGCCTGGTCTGTCGGGCTTGCGGAGGCATCCTGAATGAAATCTCCAAGCCGTGAATCTTCTTCCTCGCCAACCGGCGCCTCCAGTGATGCCGGCTCCTGCGAAACTTTGATAATTTCTCTGGCCTTTTCGACCGAAACACCCATCTCCATAGCCACTTCCTCTGGGGTCGGCTCGCGGCCAAGTTCCTGCATTAATTTTCTGGAAATCCTGTTGAATTTATTAATCGTTTCAACCATATGGACGGGGATCCGAATCGTCCTTGCCTGATCGGCAATTGCCCGGGTTATTGCCTGCCTTATCCACCAGGTTGCATAGGTCGAAAACTTGTAGCCGCGGCGCCAATCATATTTCATCACAGCCCGCATCAAGCCAATATTGCCCTCTTCGATTAAATCCAAAAGGGTCAAGCCCCGATTGACGTATTTTTTGGCAATGGAAACAACCAGCCTGAGGTTGGCGTTAATCAGCCTTTCCCTGGCTTTTTTGTCGCTTTTTTCAACGCGTTTTGCCAAAGCAACCTCTTCCACGTAAGTCAAAAGAGATACCCTGCCGATTTCGCGCAAATACATGCGGACAGGATCGGAAAGATAGCCTTCTTCCAAAGTTGCCAGCCGTTCCAATTCCTTTTCAAGGTCGGTGACAGATTTTGAAATATCGGAAGTATCGATTTCGGTTGTATCAAAAACGTCGATTCCCTCATCCAAAAGCTTGTTGTAAAGCTCGTCGACCTCGTTTACCGAGTTTTCGGGATTTGGGAAAATTATCAAAATCTCGTCCTGGGTTACAAAGCCTTCTTCTTTGCCGCGTTTTATAAGCTTTTTGATCTCGGCCTTTACATCAATTGGCTTTGGCTCTTTTTTCTCTTTTGGCCTTGTGACTTTTTTTGAATTTTTTCTATTCATTGAAATTTACCGATTTTAAAAGATTAGATACTTTATCAAACTTTTTGGCAAGGATTGCAATTTGTCTTTGGTCATTGGTGCTTTGAGCCCGCTTAAGGTGACTTGAAATGTCGGCCAATTTTCTCTTTACCGACATTCTTTTAATACTTTTTGCAATTTTAACAATTTCCAAAACCCAAAACTCGCGCTCTGAAAACGCGGGATTAATGTTAATCAGAAATAGGTAATCAACAAAGCCTGCCAAACTTTTAGGCAGTTTTTTGAAAAGTATTTCTAAATTATTCGTTTTGGAAGTTTTTATTATATCATGAAGCCATATCCAGAATTTCCGGGCATCATCTTTCTCAAAATCTTCAGGCGAAATCATTGATAAAATTTTCTTTTCAATTTCTTTCGGCAAGACAAACAGTGCTAGGAAATAATCCTCTTTGCCAATTTGCGCTTTTTTCTCATTTTGACTGTCCTTTTTTGAAAACGGTGTCTGCGCAGGTTCATTTACAAACAAATCGCTTCTTTTTTTGGAAACTGCATCGGCAACCAATGCGGTTTCCAAATTCAAAACCTTGGCCAGTTTTTCGATGTAGTGGGCGCGGACCATGTCGTCTGTGATTTTAGAAATTACAGGGATGGTTTCGCGGCCGATATTTTTTTTGCCCAAAGCTGCGGATGAATCGTGTCTTCTAACCGCCGAATCAATGAAAAAATCATAAATGTTAACAGATTGTGATAGTGCTTTTTTAAATCCTTGAGGATCTTTCTGGCAAAACTGGTCAGGGTCTTGGTATTTACCCAAACTTGACACATTAACGGTAATGTCGGCATGGTCCAAAAGCTCGATACCCCTTCTTGCCGCCAAATCCCCTGCCAGATCCGTATCAAATGCCAAAATTACGCTTTCGCAATATCGCGAAAGCAAGACGACTTGTTTATCGGTCAAGGCCGTGCCTTTGGAGGCAACCACATTTTCAATGCCGGATTGGTTGGCCGAAATGACGTCAAATTCTCCCTCAACCAAAACCGCCTGGTTTTTATCCCTGATTGCAGGCCTTGCGATATCCAAACCAAAAAGCACCGAGCCTTTGTTAAAAATCGGCGTATCCGGAGAATTGATATACTTGGCCTCGCGAGACTCCCCGATAAGCCTTGCCGAATAGCCTAAAGTTTGCCCTTTGGCGTCTTTGATTGGGAAAATAATCCTTTGTCTGAAACGGTCGTAATAGCCGCCTTGGATAGCATCTTTCGACCTTACTGAGCTTTCTCTCTGCCGTGCGACAACAAAACCGGAGGTGGCAATTTCAGGGTGAGTAAAGCCCTTTTTTCCCAAAAACTTTAAAATATTTTCCCAGCCGGCAGGGGCATAACCAAGACCGAATTTCTCCCAAGAAGATTTTTTGATTCCGCGCCCCACAAGATAATCGCGGGCAACTTTACCCTGCGCATGGTCAAAAAGCACATAGCTGTAAAATTTGGAAGCCAGTTTATTTATCTGGATAATTTTCTCTTTTAACTTTGTTTCTGGTGATGATCCGAATGACTTGAGCTTTACGCCCGTTCTTTTGGCAAGTTCCTCCAGGGTTTCTCTGAAATCCCAGCCTTCCATTTTCTCCAAAAACGTAAAAACGTCGCCTGATTCGCCGCAGCCGAAACATTTGTACGCCTGACGTTCTGCAGAAACCATGAAAGAGGGCGTTTTTTCCCCATGGAAAGGGCATAAAGCGGAAAAATTACGGCCCGATTTTTTAAGAGGAAGGTAAGAACCCACAACCTCAACCAAATCAACCTTTGCTTTAATATTTTCGACATCATCCATGGGAAAAATATATCAGAAAGCTACCATATATTTTTCTTAAGTACAATTTAGGCCAAGACACTCACGTCATATTTTTTAATTTTTCCATCTTCAGTAATTATCATAAGTTTCTCAACGATGGCTTGAGCAACTAGCATTCTATCGAAAGGGTCTTTATGATGAGGTGGTAATTTTTCGGTCTCGAGTGCATGGGAGGCTTCTATAGCGAGTACCTCAATACCCGCCTTTTCTATTGAGGTCTCTATGTCGAAAGCGATTTTAATCTTTTTGAGATGTCTTTTAATGACTATTTCCCAAATTGAAGCAACGCTAACGAAGATTTTGTTATTAGGGTCGGCAATCTTATTTTTAATGCTCTCAGGAAGCAGCTTGCTCCCTTCCATCGCCCAAACAAAAATATGTGTGTCTAGGAGGAAATTGTTTCTCACCTCAACAAAAGTTTACTTGTCTTGATAGAAGAGCTTATTTATTTCTTCGCTCTCCTCGTCAAAGTCAGGGGAAACCCAAACTTTTCCTTTCCACAGGCCAAGCTTGCGAGGTTTTAATATCTCTTTATAAGGTGTGAGCTTAACAATAGGCTTACCTGCCTTTGCAATAATCACGTCTTCGCCAACAAGAACCTTTTCTATTAACTTGGAAAGTTGAGTTTTTGCCTGATGAATATTTATTATTTGCATGTCTATTCCAAGCTTGCTTACGAGAAACAAACTTTCTTATTTTCCTTAAAAATATAGCTTAGCTAAGTTTAGCTAGAAAATCAGCTTAAGTCAAGTCAGTGAGCTGGCGGAGAGGGAGGGATTCGAACCCTCGATACCCTTGCGGATATACAGACTTTCCAGGTCTGCGCACTAGTCCACTATGCGACCTCTCCCTGCGGGCATCAAATTATCAATCTTCAATTTTCAATTTTCAACTTTTCAATCTTCTCTTTGGCCTTTTCCCACAGCGCCTTGGTGTCTTTGAATGTTAATTGGGCTTCAACTTTATCAGGATGCAGCCATTTTGTGCCGCTGACTTCAAAGGCAGTTGTTGCTTCACCATCACTGATATATTTCATAAGATAAAAGGCCACTGTCTTTAATACTCTCTCGCCTTCCTCGTAATAAAAGTATTTTGTCTCGCCAACCCGCTCTATTATTTCCGCCTTAACACCAGTTTCTTCCTCCACTTCACGAAGAGCCGTCTGCTCTTCCGCCTCATAAATTTCCCGATGGCCTTTTGGAAAATCCCAGCCTTTATGTTTGGAATGCTGTGTCACCAGAATGCGAGGTCCGTCCTTATCTTGTTTAATGACAATTCCACCAGCGCTAAAAATTCTTTTAATGGCCATAATTTACAAATTTTAACAGATATTGAAACACTAAGTTGGTGTATCAGCAGGTCGCCTTAATTAAAAATTAATGGTGCTCCTCTGATATGTCTTCCTCTGCAGAATGCAGAGCGACATATATCAGATGACATCACATGTCAGGCTGATATATAATTGCTCACGAGCTCAAAATTATAATATTACCCTAAATGCGCCCGTAGTTCAGTTGGATAGAACGTCAGATTGCGGATCTGAAGGTCGCAGGTTCGAATCCTGCCGGGCGTACACTTCTGTAGACTCTGTATAAACTTGGAGGCGTCGCATAGTGGACTAGTGCGCTCGTTTCGAAAACGAGTATCGGGGTAACTCGATCAGAGGTTCGAATCCTCTCGCCTCCGCATGATTTGTGAGATTACTCGAAGTTAATTCGTTTTTGAAGAGTCTGAGCCCATTTGTCAAAAAGAGTGTGGACAGGCGAAGGATGGTAATGAAGGTGTTTTTCCAAAAGCTCCAAAAGTGTTCTTTCGGAAACATTGGTTAACAACATAATCAGTCTTGTTGGAAAGTGAAGGTCGGTCTGAACCATTAAAAGCCTATCGTCTCCTCTTTTCTCAAACCAAAATGAATCCAGTTCTTCCCATAAAAACGCCCTGCCGCCGGAGATTATTCCCATATTGGTAATCTTGTGTTCAATTGTCGCAGGTGCTGCCGTTGCCAGGACATAAACCACAAAAACAACAGCCATAATTACACCGATAAACACATACTCACCGACTGCGATTGCCAGCAAAATAAAAACGAATGCATAAAGGGCAACCTTGGTGAAATATTTTTTGGATCTGGCTTTGAAGATTCGCTCCGGGCTTTTCCAGGAAATAATGGCTTTCGCTTCCATGGCCGCTTCGTGCTTGGCATCCAGCTCTTCTTTGGAAAGAACCCTGTCGGTTTCGTGATCTAGATGATGTTCCCTTTTTCTGAAGTTTGGCATTTACCTAATTTTAGTTTAGCACACAAACAATAATCATGGTCACTCTTTGAACCCTTAGATATACATTTTATGTGTCTAAAACGAACTTAACTGAGAACATAAAGTGCGAAACGAGATGTATTTAATGCTTAATTTTGATAAAATATCACACGCCGGAAAGGGAGGAGTCGCATAGTTGGTCCATTGCACGGGTTTGCTAAACCCGCGAGCCGATTAGGCTCACGTGGGTTCGAATCCCACCTCCTCCGCATTTGGAGAGGTCGCATAGTGGACTAGTGCGGTCGTCTTGAAAACGACTATCGAGGCAACTCGATCGTGGGTTCGAATCCCACCCTCTCCGCAGGTCAGAACGGTAAGTGGGTTTTAGGAGTACATCGTATGGCTTTTGGTACGTCCAAATAAGCCTTTCGTCTTTAAGCATCAAGTTCCAACCGACTTTTTGAACTGCTTTCCTTTTTGCTTCTAAATCGTCGCTATTTAACATTTCGCGTGCCTGATAAGCGATGGTGAAGAAGTCTTCTGCTAGTTCCAACCAAGTCCGCTGGCCTTCAAAACCCTCGTTAATTTTTGCCTGTAGTTGTTTCTGTTGTGCGAGTAGATTTTTCTTTTTCTCTACGAACTCCTCGGTGGTGATTTCCTCTCTTGCCCGCATTTTGAAATACCCGTCAAGCTCATCTTGAATCCTTTGAAATTGTCTTTGTTGACCTTTGACTACATCTGCACGCCTTTTTGCTTCGGACTCGTACTTTTTGTTGAGAAGTTTAATCCCAAGACACCATGTTTCCTCATCAATTGTCACCGGCGCGAGTTTTTCGTCTATTTGCTTCTCTAACTCCGAAAGTGTAATCACCGGCTGATTACAGGGGCTACAACGCCTGCTAGAGTGCGAATAGTAGTAGTCCTGCCACTCTCCTTTCTTTTTGTTAAATTTACGTTTGTGCTCGAAAATTACATTTGCTCCGCAACCACATCCACACTTCATTAGACCAGCGTAAGCCCAATCGTTTGTTAATTTCTTAGGCTTGGATTTGCTGGTCAAAACCGTTTGAACCTTATTAAAAAGATTCCTGTCTATTAAGGGTTCAAAACTTCCCCAGTATTCGTTCCCTTCGTGAATCATTAAGCCAAAATAGACGGTATTTTGTAGTATTCGGTGAAGGTGAGACTTACTGACAGGCTTGCCTCTGCGGGTCCTCAAACCCCACGAGAAGACTGTTTTTGTCATTTGGCCAAGAGAATACTTACCGGTTGCATATTCTTGAAAAGTTTTTCTTATAAGCGAAGCGCTTTCGGGGTCTGGCTCAATGTTACTTATCCCATGATTTCTAAAGTTTATATATCCAATTGGTGCAAGATTTGGGTACTCACCGCGTTCAAATTTACCTCTAATACCTCGCTTAACTACTTCGCTTAAATCATCAGAATACTTTTTACTTTGAGTAAATTCTAAGGCCATATAGAATTTATCGTCTGGTGTATTGCCGTACTGCTTAGAAGGAGTTTCTACCTGTAAAATTTTTTTATTGTCAACAAACCATATTACTTGTCCGCTATCAACCGGATTTCTGGCAACACGGTTTAGATGCCAAACTAAAAGAGCATTTGCCTCACCCTTTTCAAATCTTGCCATCATCTCATTGAACACTTTTCTGCCCGGAACAAAAGCACTGTTGCTTTCAGTAAGAGTTTCAACTATATTCAAATTCCATTTTTCAATATATTCTTTTAATTCTCTTAATTGGTCCGGAATAGATTTGATTTGCCTATCCTCAGCGTCCGATGATTTGCGGCAATAGACAAAGTATTTAAGATTGTTTGTTTGATTGTCGTTACTCATAATTAAAATGGCCGCCCTGGTGTGCTCACATCCTCGCGGATATGTCCAAGACGGCCATTAAAAACCCGCGGGGGTCGTGAGCACAATTTAATTATCTCAATTACCCTTTTTTTGTGCAAGGGCTTTTAGTTCCCTTTTTAATCTAATTCCTCTTTTGATGCGCATAGATATTTCTTCTGAATATCTTCTTACCATCAATTTTTTAAGCGATTCTATAAATTCTTCATTAGCCATTATTTCCACCTCCTCACATTGTTACTATTATTGTTACTATATAGTTACAGGTTACAGATATTGTTACTGTAAAAATCCTTGTAAGAAGTAACAATATAAAGTAACGATACCTTTAAGGTTTTTTGTCTAGTTCGTCCGGTACTATCTCTAGTCTTTCGTCTAGCCCCTCTGCTTCTTCTGCTGACAACCCACCAGACACCTGTGTATACTCCTCCAAAAAAAGATTCGTTACATCTTCCCAAAGAGATTTATTAGGTAAATAAAACGAAGTAAGAAAACCTTTCCCTGTAGGATATGCTGGGAAAACTACAGTCAATTTAGGCTTATCTGCGCGTCCAAATGTTTTAATCCTAATGGTAAAACCCTTAACCTTGCAAAATGGCTCATTACTTCCTTCCTCATAAATCCAAAGTTCTCCAAAGGCTACTAAATCGTCAGGCCTGTCAGAGGCTAATCTTACTTTAGTTTCCAGTTTTTCAATTGTGACTCCCAAGGGCATCTCCATATTTGTAGGCACTATTGGTTTTGAGCAAATAACCTGTCTTTTAATGTCCGGAGAGCATTTTGGTACGACTTTGCGTTGACTAACAGTTCACCGTACCAGTAATCATCTGTTATCTTCTGACAGAATTTCTTATCGGAAAAAACAAACCAGAAGAAATCGAATTGCCTTTCGAGTCGAAGGAGTCTTGCAGACTTACAAATTAGTGCGGCAGATTCCCCTAAGTCCTTAGTTTTATATTCTTGAGGCATTTTGTTTTTCATACTCTCTCCATCTGAATTTTGCATATCCTTCAACGAGTTCGACTAAATTTTCAGCTATAAGCACAATTTCCCCATCGGACAGTTTTCGTTTGTAGCGCGGGGCAAAAACTTTTTGAATTTCATCTTTTAATTCTTTTGTTAACCACTCCATAGTTTCCAAGGTATCAGGGCTTAGGACGTTTGAAAAAGCCGAGTTATTGGGCGTGTAGACTTCCGGAGGAAGGTTAGAGAAGATGTAAGTTTCCGCTATGGATTCTTTTGCAGTGGTTTTTGGTATTGCTTGATAGCTTTTCTTACCTTTTCTGCATACTTTTCAATATCACGCAAGTGTCTAATATACTCAGTGGCCAGCTTGTCAGGGACATTTTTAATATGCTTTTCAGCCTCCTGCGCCTCTCTGTAATACTTAACGCCCTTATTGTCTGCAATGGCAATATCCTTGTAATTTTTCCCGTCCAAGTTTCGCCAATACCACTCCCTGTCCCTCTTGATGTTACTTATAGTGTCTGGATTTAATATCTTTCCCCAAACTTTTTCATAATACTCAAATGATTTCTCGCTGTTTTTAAAAGAACGAAAGGCTTCAACAATTTCCGTTTCTTTCGTCCAAGGGGAAAACCTTAATTCAAACTCTAAAAGCCACGGGTATGCCGGGGCGATAGGAGATATACTGATAGGGATACCCATCGGTGTCGTGTTTATATAGACGCTCTCGTAGTCTTTATCAGTAACTTTGCCGCAAACTGTAGCAACAATTGCAACTCTCACAAAAAAGCGGGGACGGTGATACTTACTTGTCAAATGTAGCATGTCAAAGTGGAAATCCCATTGAGGCAGTATTCGGTAGACGCGCTCTAGCTCTTTCTTGGCCTGGGCTGGTATTCCCTCTCCGACTTTGAACCTATACTTATTCTGATATTTGGCAAGTTCTTCGTGATGCTTTTTAAATAGTATTTTGGAGGGTTTGTGGAACTTATTGCTGTACCAGTCGTAATACTTCTCGTAAGGTACTACTAAACTATTTTGAACCCATTTCTGCCTTAATTTAGCTGCATCTTCTAAAAAATCAGCCTTATCAACTAAAAAGGCTACATTAGCGAATTTCTTGGGGTCTTCTATCTCAATTTCAATCTGGGTCATATACATCTACATAATTACTAACTGGCTATTTTAGCATTTGAGCTGGGGCTGTCACTTGCTGGCGCGAGAGAACCACAACCATTGGAAGCTAAAAAGTCCCCTTGACACCGATGGTCAAAATGGTTAGTTTACTCAGGTTCTTACTCTCCTCGTGAGGCTGTCTCACCATTTTAAATTGCCGGCTAATAAGTCTACTGACAAGTAACGGTCATAATAGTTGATATGGTCGAAATGGGGAATATGGGAAGTAGAAACGTGCTTAAAGGCATTACCAGTGCGATGATTTTGGCCGGCCGTTTTGACCGGTGAGGCTCCCCGCCAGTTGTTATGGGTTTGAGCCAGTGCTGGTGTATGGATTTCTTGTCCGCTAGCGACTTCTTGAGCTTTGATATGTTGACGTCTTTAGGCTCGACCATATTAGTAGCCCTATTTGTGTATTTGAGAGACTCAACTGCCACAAACAAGCCGCTAAAAATCTTCTATTGTTAGAGTTTCATTGATTTCTGTTTGTGTCGATAGGTATCTCAATTCGCTATTTACCCGTTGGTCAAATTCTGTCTTATCTTCTTGTAGAGTACCCCCTATCAATTGTTTGAACTTATCTTCATATTTTTTAGCCAAATTAGGGTTTTCTTTCTGAACCATATAATATGCCAGTGCATCTCTTGAATCTGGGTAGATGAGATGCGAGAAAATCATAGTATCGCCAAGAGCAGGTACTAGGAGTGAAACAAAATCGTCACCGCTGTACTGCGAAGCATGGTGTTTAAGAGCGTATTTAATCCAAGCAAGTACAAGGTAAAACGACTCTCGTTTGTTAGGGAATCTATTTCGTGCGCCATCATAATACTGTTTGATTGCATAAATGATGGCGTCTCCTTTATTGCCAAACCCAAACATATTCATATCCATTTAAACTTTTCTCGAAGGTTCAGGTTTTTATTTTCATAATCACTTAACAGCTTTTTCTAAGGCGGCCCTGATTGTGTATTTCAATACTTCGACTACTAAAAACAAACCACCAAATACTAAACTTATTTTGATGCTAGTCGTTATCAACCAAGATATAATGGGCGCCAGTGAGTTGTTGTCTGATTTGTCCAGCCAGCCTTGATAAGAAGATGAAAGTGCATTTTTAATTTGGCAGTATTTTTTTTCTATTGCTGTTTCGGGTTGTCCCTCTCCGGCTATAAGACTGCAATTAAGTTTCACGTCTTTTTTAATTGTTTGCCAACTTAATTTTCGCTCGCATGATATTTCAGTTAACAATCGACTTTCAATTTTTAGAATTGATGATTCCGTAGGAGTTTGGCCTTTTTCAATACATTCTTTAAATTCTGGAAGCGCTTTTATTTGGCTATCTGTTAACCTTACCTGAACTTCTTTGGTTTTTACCTCTTGAATTTGTGGGGATAATTCTGCCAGGCGTCCTCGAAGCTGCCACTTTTCTTTTACATCTAAGAGATACCCGAGCGCAGACAAAATAATTACAATGGCAATCAAGACAATAAATAGCCCTAATGGAGCTATAAACAAACCTAATAACAGTTTTTCAAACCTAGTTAGCTCACGAATCCAGCCTGCAAGACCAAACGATACTTTTTTGGCCAATCTTGAAGCTAATTTCCTCATAAGTTTGGCATAAATGCCAAAGACTTCTTGGCCAGAGTTTGGCATAAATGCCATATGATGTCAATAAAAGTCTCCGAGGTTACAGTTAAAAGAAAATTCGGAGAGCGGCTGAGGGAACTTAGAAAGAGTAGGAGTCTATCTCAAGAGAAGCTGGCATTTGAAACCGGCATGGACTTGACTTCGATAAACGAGATAGAAATGGGCAGGCGAAGTCCAACCTTGGTAACAATCTGTAAAATCGCAAAAGCACTTAAAGTGAATGGTGGGCAACTGCTTCCCTTTTAGCAAGCCGAATTTGGTCACATTACCCCTTGACATGTGACCATCTGGTCATATATACTATGACCAATGAGTGACCAATCCCTAACACCCAAGCAATTGGAGACCCTTCAGAAAATCGAGAAACATATCGATGCTAATGGTTTTGCTCCCACCGTTGCTGAGTTAAAGACTACCCTAGCCGTTTCTTCAAACCAAGCCGTTATAAACCATCTTGACGCCTTGGAAGGAAAAGGCTACATAACTCGAGAAAAAAGGGCCAGAGGAATTAAAGTAACTAAGCCCTCTTCTTCTGGTGATGAGGGGAACAGCCTTGTTAGTATTTTAAGTGAAATAACTAAAAATAGGCAGGCTAGTAATAAAAAGGTGAAACCGCGAATGTTATTTTCAAGCCCTTATGCTCTTAGCGATGCTTCAGGGCAAGTAATTCATGGAAAAATCGACAATGAACAATACTAAACCAAAAAAACTAGATTTGCCTAAGCCAGTAGTTAGCCCAACGGTGCAAAGCCAAATTTCTGGCAAGGATAACCAAGGACTTATGCCATCTCCTGATGGATTTACTAAAAAAATACCCCCTCGGTTTGCCTTAAGAGAACAAAGAAATAGAGCATTGAGGGATGTCTCTGAAAGTAGAAATGCCCAGATAATGAATTTGATACGAGAAATTGAGAAAGAGCGCAGCTCAAGCGTAATAATCTATTTTTCCCGCAATCTCTTAAATAGCAACGAAGTAACTAATTTTTACCAATTATTTTCAGGTAACAGCAAAATTAAGAACCTGGACTTAGTTTTGCAAAGTAACGGTGGAATTGCCGACGACGCTTTTAAAATGGCTAGGCTTTGTCGGCAACACACAGAAGGTAAGTTTTCAGTGTTAGTTCCTTATAAGGCAAAGAGTGCAGCAACGTTACTAGCACTGGGGGCTGATGAATTAGTCATGGGTCCGTCATCAGAAATTGGTCCAGTTGACCCAATGATTTACGTCAGAATGCAAGATGGGAACAATTATCTTGTTCCTGCACATTCAATTAAAGATGGTTTGGATTTTTTTGAAAGCAGAATAAAAATACAACCGGAAACAGCAGCCATATATTCCCAACTGATGGAAAACCTTGACGTTACAGTCGTTGGGGCATACCAGAGAGCTATCGAGAGTTCAAAACAATATGCATCCACCTTATTGCAAGTTGGGCTATTAAAAGACAACCAAGATAAGGTAGAGGAAGTTGCAAAAGCGCTTGGGGAAAAATACAAATCTCATGCTTTCGTAATTGATAGAGATACTGCCAAGGAGGAGTATGGGCTGAATGTTTTAGATGCTCCTGAACCGCTTTGGGAAAAAATGTGGTACCTCTATAATTTACTCGATGTATGGTTGGAAGAGGACCCAAATTTAGGAACAATAATTAAAACTTCAAATTCAGAGGTGTTTATCAGCTATGCGCCAATGGAAGGCCCAAAAACCAATGAAAAAAAATAAAGATAAAATCACCAACTCGACAATTCCACAGTTACAGTTCGCAGTCCTGTGCGATGGAGTAACAGCCCTTGACCAAAGAGGAAAAATATCATTCGTGGGTGTATTTGACAAGTTTTTGCGACCAGGGATTATTCCCCACTTTTCTTTGGTCATTGGTTGGAAAAACGGTCGAGGAATGTTTAATCAACGGGTAAAATTCTTGGACCCTGATTTAAAACAAATACTTGAAACTCCTGACATGCCAATTGAGTTGAAACACGAAACTGATGGTACAAGAAGTATATTAAATATCGATGGCATGAATTTCACCAGCCCAGGTGTTTATTGGATTGAAATACTTTTGGAAAAAGAAACCGTGTTAAGTATTCCATTTGCGGTAGAGAAGAGTCCTACAATCAGCTGAGCTTGTGCTGGTTTATGAGATAGAGTAATAGGTTCTAATGTTGTCCATCAGGTGAACGCTTTACCGGCCCGAATTTTTGAGGCCGCTGGCTTTGCCGGTCGGAGTCCCCTTAGGTGTATTGAAAACCCGCAAATAGTATAATCTATACTCGAACGGTGACTGGTTGAAGCGCAATTTGTTCTAATTGCTCTCGGAAAAAAGTTCCAACATAGTCAACCAGACACCGCATTCTGACTTTCTGATAGATCATCCTAGCGCAACAGTCATCGCCCAGACATTTTTGGCACCGGCCTTTTTGAGAATTTTTGCCGCTTCTTGCATCGTCGCACCGCTAGTATAGACATCGTCAATGAGAATAACATTCTTATCTCTAAGTCTAGATCCTGAATCAAGTTCAGGATGACGGGAGGGACGCAAAGAAAACGCGCCTTTGACATTCTCTTTCCTCTCATCCCTTGTCAGCCCGACCTGAGTCTTGGTCTCAATGATTCGAATAAGTAAATTACAATAGTTAACATTAAATTTTTTTGCAAGTGTTTTGGCCAAAATTTCTGCCTGATTAAAGCCTCTCCAATTCTTTCGATTCTTATGCAATGGGACAGGGACCAAAATCGAATCTTGCGGCAAATCGAATTTCCAGATTTGCGAGGCAAGCAAATCAACCAAAACCTTCTCGATATCATAAACCCACTTGTATTTGACTTTTCGAATCGCAACTTTTATTGGACCTTTGTATTTGCAGGCAACTGCCAATCCGTCAAGCCGGAATCTGCCGGCACATTTTGGGTGGGTTTTGCCGCCAATTGCCTGTCTCTGGCAAATCGGGCAAATTGGCTTTTCTAAAAACTCAATTTTGGAAAAACACTTGTTGCAAATATACTTTCCAAAAGCGCCGCAGGAAACGCAACGTTTGGGAAAAAGAAGATCAAGAAAAGTTAAGTCCACTTTCTGATATTATATTTCGCAAATGAGAATAGTAAACAGAAAAGCCCGATTTAAGTATCAAGTTTTGGAAAAGACTGAGGCGGGAATTGTTTTGACCGGAGCAGAGATAAAGTCGATAAGAGCTGGCCGTGCAACCATTACCGACTCGTTTGCCAGAATTAAGGACGGTGAAGTTTTTCTCGCAAATGCCAATATCCACCCGTGGATGGGTTCGCAAAAATACGTGGATTCAAGAAGAGAAAGAAAACTTCTACTTCACAAAAAACAAATTTTAAATTGGCAGGGCAAGATTTCCGGCGGAAATTTTACCATTGTTCCTCTTTCCCTATACATCAAAAACAACCTTGCCAAGGTGCAACTTGGACTTGCCAAGTCTAAGTCGAAATTCGATAAACGCGCTGCATTGAAAAAGAAAACCGTTCAAAGAGATATCGAAAGGGAACTGCGGGGAGCTAAAGATCGTTAATTTTTAACAAGTACTACAGCCTGACTGTCTTCGTATAATTTTTCCCAACCGAAAGTGTTTTGAAGTTTTTGAACCAGTGGGTAGTGCGGCGGCAGAAAAACCGCCTCAACGTTATAGCTTTTAAGCTTTTCTTCAAAGTCACCGTTTGCAGAAATCAAATTCAGGTAATCGAAAACAAATGACTGGCCGTCGATTATAAAATTATCCATCGCGCCCCAGTAGAACACCTTAAAGTCTTTATTTAAAAGGAGTAAATATCCGCTCCAGTTTGCTTCGCATAAGATATTTTTATCAATCAAGTTGTTCTCGACAAAGAGACTTGCGTTATATGGCCAATCTGCATAGGAAAGTCTGTTTGGCGATCTTTCCAGTAAAAACAAATTATAGTTAAAAAATGAAGCGTAGGCAGATCTAATCTCCATGATGTTTTTGAGAATGACCAAAGGCAAGAGAAGATTTACCAATACCAAAGGAATTACAAGCGCCGGGGATTTTAGAATGTTTTTGTTTAATCTCTTTTTAATCTCTAAAAGGAATTTGCCCGCAACCGGTACTAAAAATACAAAAAGTGCTACGACAAACCTTGAACTTACCAAAGAAAATATAAAAAAGGTTGCAAGAAGATTTTGTTGAAATGTGCCATTTTTCATCTTTAGGCGAAAGAGAGTAAATATAAAGCCGCCAACAAGTATTGCCAGCATCCATCCGCTAGTTTCAAAATTAATAAGCGGCAACCAGTCAATATTGACGCCTGAAAGTTTTACGTATGAGTTGTAAGACATTGAAATCGCCTGCTGCCAAGCGCGGAATGTGTAAGGGTTAATAAGCGTTGAGACTAGGCTTAATAGAAAGACAATGACTAAGGTTTTGATCTTTTGAGGCCTAATCTTTTTATGAATAAGAGAAAACAAATAAAGGATCCCCAATGTTAAAATCCCCAAGATAAAAGATCCATGGAAGTTTGCCCAAATTAGGAATATTAATGGTGTAAGCCATATCAACTTAGAATCTTGTTTCTCAAATTTAATGAACAGGAAATAGATTATCGAAAGAAAAAGAAGGCCAAAAGTTCTGACCCTTACGCCGGCGATCGGGTGTGCAAGAAGTGCTACCCAGACAAAACCGAGGTGGCTAACTTTACCGTAAATAAGAAAAGTCGTTCTATAAAGAAAGAAGAGAGCGGCTGTCGAAACTAGCGAAAACATGATGCTGACTGCGGTCAGCCCGAACAATTCGTAGCTTACAAAAATTAGAACCTCACCTGCCCATGAATGATAGACATACGGGTAGTTTGGGTTGGTAAAAGAAAATAGATCGGTCTTTGGAATTTTCTTTGATTCAACTATGTACTGGCCAACTCTCAAGTGCCAGCCAAAATCCGTATCGGTAATGACCTGAAGTGAAAGGGCAAAAATTACAGCGAATATAAAGAACAGGAACAAGGTATTTTTGCTCACTTAAATAATTATATGTTAATAACGTTTTTGATTTTGAGGCTAATTTTTGATACAATGCGTTTTTGCGGGGATGTATCGTTTCGACAGGATTGCTCTTTAAAAACCGCAAGCCGAACATGATTCTAAAGTGCGTTAGGCTTTGAATCAAAATTACGTGCAAAAAAACAATTTGCACAGCTGGCTTCCCTTTTCGGGGTTGCTCCAGTTGCTCCAGCGTTTGCTTAAAAACAAATTCTGAGCTTGTCTTGATAGTTTTCTCCCGGTGGGACTTTCGAGGCAACAACTTAGCCGGGATAGGACTTCAGTTTTGATCAAACTTCAGTCCGAAACTTTTGGTCTTTGTTTGAATTTCGCCTGCTTGTTGGCTAAAGATTCAAACGAGAATTAAAAAATAAGCTAAGCTTGTAGATGTTTTTATTCTGTATTCTTGGACCCGGGCTCAACACCCGGCATCTCCACAATTAATCAAAGATCGGCCTCAAGGACCTTGTCTCCAACAGCAAGGTAAAGCTTTTTCTCTTGGCTATCAACTGCCAAATCTTGGGCTTTTGCAAACTCCGGCGATTGATAAGCTTTAAGATAAACACCGTCTTTTGAAATTACCAAAAGCGCTGAATTTGCCTTATCAATAACGTAAAGGTTATCAATCCCGGAAGAGGTATAGATTTGCCCAAATTCGCCAGCTGGCGAAGTCAACCCGGAAATCTGAAAACTTTGCGGTTTTGTCTGCAGAAAGTTAAGAATCTGGACGCCACTCGTTACCCAAATCGAGCCGTCAATTGCAAACCGTGATGAAGGGGCTGTCGAAAATTCCCCGCTTAAATAATTACTAGTCTCAACGAACCCGTTTTCCACGGGAACGAACTTGGCAATGCCCTCTTTCGTCAAAAGGTAAAGATTGCCGATAAAAAATTCCATATCCTGGGCCTCGGTTTTTTTAAATAATTCCTTTTTTGCCCCGGACGCCATATCGATCTTAAATAAATCTGGTTCGGAATAAACATATGCATCATTTGCGAAAAACGCTCCCAATTTTAGGTTTTCATCAACGTCTTTCGTGTCTTTTGATTTGTCATCAAGGTTCATTTTGACTACCCCGTTTTCGGTAACCAGATTTAGAGTATTTTTAGAAATATTAAGAGAATTGACCGTTTCTGAGAATTCACCAATAGATGCAAAACTTAGCTGATTTTGCTGTTCTGTCTCTTTAAGCTTTGAAGTGATTTCCGAAGACAACTTTTGGGCTGAATCATCTTTGGGAAATATCGCAAGCGCAAGCTTAATTTGTTTATCTGCTTCGATAAAATTTTCTCTCCCCTTTACCCTGTTCAATTCAGCAATCGCCTTACCCTCATCAAATTTTGCCGAGGCAGAACTAACGTAAGTAGCAAACCTTGCCAGTTTTTCCTTCTGGAATTTATTCCGAATCGTAATTGCGCCTGAGAAAGCTAAAACAATAAGCAAAACTACGGCCACAAGTGCAATATTTTTGCGAAGACCCAAAATTGCTTTGACATCACCACTCTTAAGTTTTTTAAAGTGAACTAAGGTTTTGCCAAGCCAAAAAAGCGCTTTTGACATGAAAGTTTTTAAGGCGGATCTGGCAACAGGACCAGAAACATCAGGTCGATTCATTTTGTCTTCATCTTGATTTATGCTTTCATCTTCGATCTCTTTTTTTTGCGTTAAATCTTCACTTGAGACGCCTTGTTCGTCTTTTGATGAAGACGATTCTTGGTTTTCTTCGTCTGGAGCTTTGGCGGTTGCCAAAACAAATGCCGCGGCAATTTCGCTTTGGTCTTCCTCTGCCGAAATATCGGTTGCCAAACCGTCAATAATATCTTCAAGATCAATATCAGAAAGTGATTTCAAGGGCGCAGTGTCAAAAATTGATAGAAATTTTTCGGTTGCTGACAAGAAGAGCTGGTTG
>Ga0209210_1001578_pt1 | contig 18718 bp, 15 predicted proteins | sample RifGroA1_FD_183991 | JGI IMG/M metagenome (GOLD analysis project Ga0209210, IMG submission 183991) | Contaminated groundwater microbial communities from Rifle, Colorado, USA - Rifle Groundwater A1 (SPAdes) (version 2) | ecosystem: Environmental > Aquatic > Deep subsurface > Groundwater >...
TACAACTTGCCAAGGATCGGAAGGTTCTTACACAGTAACGTTGGCTGCAAGCCCAGTATCTAGAACCGTTAACGCCGGAGCTGGTATTGAAGCATATGGTATGGACATAAAAGCCGTCAACTCCGATATTACAATCGGCAAGTTTGATTTGCGATCGTCTGTTACTAATGCTACTACCGGAACAGCTGAAAATCCTGGCAACTTCATTTTGGGTGTTAAGGTTTACAAGGACTCGGTTTCCGAAGCAAACCTTGTAAAAACCTATAGCACACCTACATTTACCCAGGATGCATCAGCTATTTGGTATACCACATTGGGTGACCTAGGCTTCAAAGTTCCTATGGGAACAACCGTGAAATTGTTAATAGTAATTGATACCGGAACAACAATAGACCAAAACAGGACTGTTGTTATTCGAGGTTATCTTACCAACGCCATTAGAGGTAGAGATTGTAAGGGCATTGATTCTTATGTCACTGATCCTGGCACAAGAACTTTGACTGTACAACAGCCTGGCGTTGCTACTGTTACAATCACAGAAGCTGGAGATAAGCCAGATACCAACTTCATCAAGGCCGATGCCACAAATGGTGTTCAAACGCAGACAACCATGCTTTCGTTAAATGCTAAAGCTACGTCTGGAAGCTCAACCTTAACAAGGTTAGAAGTCAGCTACGCTTCACATACCAGCGCCGCTGTTCTTCCATCAGCATTATTCATGTATGATGGTTCTACCTTAGTTTCTTCTTGTACTCCAAACAATACAGAAAATGGATTCTGTACTTTGGAGAACTTTAGATTACCTCTTACTCAAGATGCATCTAAAAACTTGAAGGTTAAGGCAACTTGGGCAGATAATGCTCACTTTGAGTCAGGCGGAGCAGCAGCTCAAATCATGGTTGTTGCCTCAACCGCAGCTAACGCTGCAGGTGGTGCGCACGAAAGGGCCAATGGCCAAATCGCCGGTGTTGTTATTTCCGCGAACACTACTTCAAACTTCCAATTCATTGCAGAATCTGGAGTAGCATTTACATTTGTAAGTGGAACTGCCAGTTATGCTGCGGGAGCAGGTAGTGGAGAAGGATCATTAACGGGCACAATCGTCTTGAAGGTAAAGCCTTTTGGCGGAACCTTAGAGGCTCCAGAATATGCTACAGCTGGAACTTCAGTTCAGATTGGAAACATGATTGTTAGACTCGAAGGAATTTGGGCTTCAGGAACCGATCTTACCGGAGAAGTTTCTGCGTCAGGCGCTGATTACACCATTGCTCGTTCTCTTCAGAACAGCTTGGGCGTAAGCACAGATGTTCCTGATGATGTAGAAGCTACCGTTACTTCAGCGTTTAGTTTCAGCAAGGCGAGCACAGGTGCTCCTTCAGGTAACATGAAGGTAAGAGTTAAAGAAGTTTGTTATGACGTCGCAGCTACTTATCAGTGCGTAGGAGAAACAGCCAATGTCGGAGGTGCATCAGGAGGAAGTTTGACAGAGAAGTGGGTAACTAATAGTGCATTTATTGCCCTATAAATTTCTTTTCCTTGTGAAGAAGCTGAAATCCGCCTCATCGGCGGATTTTGGTTTAAAATAAAAAGTATTTGATTTTTCCATCTTTTTTTAGTAGCATTTATACAGTTAATATTACTTAAATTAAATCCAATATTATGAATAGAAAAATTATATTTCTGGTAATTATTATAATAATAATTTTCGCAGCCATTTTTGTTTATAGATCTTTTAAATTAAAAAAAGACAGCTACGGATGTCTTATTGGCCAAGGATATTCTTGGTGCGAATTTAAAAGGCAGTGTGTTAAAGAGGGAGAAGGTTGCGTGCTAACTAAGGAATGGATTTTAGGAGAAGCAAAGAAGATTGTAGGTCTTGACCTTAATGTATTACCAGACAAGGCGATTGAGTTTAATACAGAAAATGGCAAAATAGCCTTTCTGTCAAAAGGGATTTACTATTTAGATGAACTGAAAGCCAAAAAAGTTATAGAATCATTTGGCAATGTAAAAGATTTTCTACAGGGTATCGGTTTTCAAGCAGATTCTTTTAATCCGGTTACCCAAGATGAAAATCAAGACTTGATCAAATATAAAAAAGATGATCTCATTTGTGTTATAGGTAGAGTAGATAATCCCAACAATACTTCCTCATTTTCTTTATTTTGCGGAAACCCAGAGGATAAACTATGTAATTTTAACGCTTCTTGCGGGAGATCGTGTCAGTCAGATAATGATTGCGCCTTGATAACTAATGGATGTGCTAAAAAAATAGTTTGCAGAACCAAGGGAATTAAATTCTATCATGATTGTGAAAATCCGACATCGGTTGTATCCGAACTCGATACAAGGATTACCGAATGTGCATGCTTAGAGAATCAATGTGTGCCAAAAAATGAGAACTTGCGTCCAAACAATTAAATATTTCTTATTTGAAAAACAAACTTGTTTACTTGCAAAACAAACTTGTTTATTTTCCCTGATTTTAATTATTGGATTTCTTATTTTTTCCAATGTTGAAGCAGCCCTTATAGGAGAAACAAGGGATTTTAACGTAGACCCATCGTATGATTCACAGAAAAGGGAAGATCTTTCAGCCGTTCTGGTTGTAGAGAGCGACAAGCTTTATATTTTCGTTGATACTTCTTTGTGGGATTCGTTTTCAGATAGAGAGAGGAATCAAATGATAGCTAATCTTATAACTCTGTCTAATGAATTTGAGAATAGGATTTATCCGGTTTTAACATCTAATTTTGGTTCTGAATGGATTCCAGGCATTGATGGAGATCGCAAAATCACTATTTTACTACATTCTTTAAGAAGGGGAGCCGGGGGTTATTTTAATGAAATCAATGAATATTCAAAATTTGAAAATCCAAATTCAAACGAAAGAGAAATGGTTTATGTTAATGCGGATTATCTCGCGAGCCCATTATTAAAAGATTTGCTGGCGCACGAATTTACTCATTTAATAACCTTTAATCAAAAGGAGCGTTTATATAAATTAAAGGAAGATATATGGCTCAATGAGGCAAGGGCAGAGCATGCATCAACCCTTTTGGGTTACAACGATGTTTATCAGGGTAGTTATCTTCAGAGAAGGGTTAACGATTTCGTAAAAGCTTCGGATAACTCTTTAACCGAATGGAATAATTCTCTTTCTGATTACGGCATTCTTAATTTATTTACCGCGTACTTGGTAGACCATTACGGGGTCGCGATTCTTAATGATTCATTGCATTCGGGTTTTATAGGTATTGAGAGCATAAATTATGCTTTAATTAACAATGGTTATAGAGTCGATTTTGCAGATATTTTTACCGATTGGGCAATAGCAGTGCTTCTAAATGACTGCAGATTAGGATCTAAGTATTGCTATACAAACCCAAGTCTGAAAAACCTAAAAATTCTACCGTCAGCCAATTACTTAATTGCCAGTAATCAATCTGCTTTGTCTGTTAACTATACTGTAAAAACTTGGGCTGGCAATTGGCATCGTATAGTTGCTGATGGAGAAATATTAGATATTGATTTCAATGGGGCGCCGGCGAAAGATTTTAAAATATCTTATATCCTTTGCGATAACGAGCAAAATTGTTCTATAGTCCCTTTTGATCTAGACGAAAACAATCAAGGTAAAATAGTGATAGATAATATAAAAAAATATCCTTACTTTATCATTGTCCCTTTGTTTCAGAGCGCTGATTCTCTTGAAGAAAGAGTAATTTTCTTTTTAACTATCAGATCAGAGGATAAAAATCAGGAAAGCGAAGAGATCAGAAAGCTCTTAGAGAAAATTTCATTTTTGAAATCAGAAATCAACAGATTGAAAGCCGGATTAATAGATTTGTCGGATGGTGATAGCAGTGCTTGTTATGCGATCGCAGATAATCTTTATTTTGGCATAACCAATAATAAACAAGTTCGCTGTCTCCAAGAGTTCTTAAAAGGACAAGGCCCATCTGTTTATCCAGAGGGGCTTGTTACGGGTAATTTCTATTTTCTTACTCAGTCAGCTGTTTCTCGTTTTCAGGAAAAGTACCAAGAAGAGATACTTGATCCTTTCGGTTTGCAAAAGGGAACGGGGTATGTCGGATCCTTAACAAGGACGAAAATTAATCAGTTGATTCGACTTATCGCTGGTTAATAGATAGTAAAAGTATAATTACTAGTATCAATAGCTATCAAAGATCCGTACTGGTCATACAGGCTTATTGATATCTTATAGCTGGTTCCGTTCAGGCTACTAGGGACTTGCCATTCGTAATGATTAGTATTTTCCAGTTTATTTGCGATGGCAAGTTGAACGATATTATTTCTTTTTAACACTATGTCTACTTTGTAATTTTCTAATCCACCCGCATCCCATTTGACCACATAAATGATGTTATCGTATAAAGATTCTCCTCCGTCTGGCGTAATGATATTGAGGCGTGGGGTAACCGAAGGATTATGGATAAGAAAATAATTGTCAGATTGGTCTGATTTTTGCTCGCCATTTTCTTCAATAGTAACAGCAATCTTATATAAAGCGCCATAAACCTGTTGGAAATTAAGGACATCCGGAATTTTCCATTGGTACGTTCCTGTGTTTTTTGTTTCCGTTATTAATACTGTGTAATAGATATTATTTTGATTATATCGATCATCTAATAAATTAATCTTTACTTTTGCATCGGAAGAATAACCGGTTACATTCCAAGTAATAGAATAGTCTTGGTTTACTGTTAATTTCTCTTTACCATCGGGAGATGTCAATGAAATAGATTTTTCTTGATTTTTACTAACACTCTCGGTGGTTTTTAATAAGTTGTCTAATTGTATTTGTAATTCTTTTATTTTCGTTGTAATTATGTCAATTTGAAGCTGTTTTATTTTTACGGCGACAATATCAAGTTGTGCCTTAATTTCCTCAAGCGTTATTGCTTGTGCATTGTTTATATTTGCAAAAGCGGAGAATAACAATATCAAACAGAAATATATAAAAAATCTTTTATTTTTCCTCATATTTATTCATTTTATTTGTATATACGACTATTATATCACGATTCTAAGTTTTTAGACTATGATGATAGAATCTTGATTAAAATCTCCACGTCTTTTAGGACAGCCTCTTGTGATGTTGGAGGAAGGAGTGGTACAACCTCTTCTTTAATTTTGAGAATTGCTTGAATCGCTAACTCTATTTCCCCAAGTTCTTGGTAGGCCGCAGCGAGCGAGGCGTATTGCTGAGCTTTTTCCATAGGATCTTCTGTGAAAGGTATCAACTTTGGGAGAGTCTCGGCTATTCCCTGATAATCGCTGTTTCTTATATACATATTTATGAGCTCTTTTAATGATTGAGCCAATTCGACTCCGTAGCCATTCTCTTTTGCTAAATTGTATATTTCTTTAAAACCATCATAGTCTTTTTGATAGCCTTTATTGATGGCCATATACCAATAACATGCTGCGTAAGAAGGATTAAGATCTATGCATTTCTGAAGTTTCTCCTCTGCCTTTTGGTAATCACCTGTTATTGAGTAAAAATCTCCCCAGTCCCTTAATATAATTTGCCTTCTCGGGCTCAATCTATTCGCGGTTTCAAAATAGAAATCGGCATCCTCTTTTAGTTTTTTCGTTTCCTCTGTTTCTATAAAAACATTTTCTGTTTGTTCGTTTTTTTCTTTGATGAGGATGTTTGTGTACTCTCCTATAAGAACCCAGTTGGTAGTGTATTGTGGATTCCTTTTGATATTTTCTTTTAGAATTTCAATATTTTGATTCGTAAGATCTTCTAGGGTAACGATTTTCGTTTCGCCATCCTTTTCTACCTCTTTTATCATATTGTTGCATCCATAGATAACAAGAGTGCTTTTTTGTCCTATATAATTATCGATAATGCTCGTTTTTGATTTGGGATAAGTATTATTCACGATATCTAAAGCTTTCTTACAGGCGAGCTCTTTTCTTAAGTCAGCATAGCCTAGTGCAAAATTGAGCTCTTTATTTAGAAGGAGTGGTTTTATGTTGTAGTCGATTATGAACCAGACAAGGATCATTAAAATCGCGATAACGACTGGATTCCTATATTTATACAGTGTCACGGGAGTATTTCTTGCATGTATTGTTGGATTGTTATTATTGCCAGTATCCGTATTGGTAGAAATTATGCTCAGCGAATATCCGGCCAATAAGAAGAATGTGATATAAGTAGAAGGGCTATCAAATGCAGAAAAGAGAGCCACTAAATACCCTATAAATGTTGCTTGAATACCATGGCTAATTATACTATCTGTAGGCCCTCTCTTTTTTAACCGTTGCAGGAACCATAACAATAAAACGAAAAGAGCGATATACGCCGCAAATCCTAGAGTCCCTCCGGTGACAAGCGTTTCAAAAAAAACATTATGCGCACGATCAAACCATTGCCAAAGCTCTTCGCCCGGGACAATTTGTCCTATTTTCGGTAAGGATGGATCGTAGTACTTGTCGAATGCAAGGGGGAAATTTTCTAAACCGTAGCCCAAGATAGGTCTTTCTTTAAATGCTTCCCAAGAAATTTGCCAGACCGATGCTCTGGCTTGGCCAATTTTCGCTCCCTCAAATAATCCAAGAGCTCTATCGAGAGTAGAGGATAAGAGAGGGGGTAGCTTTTGATATAGATTAAGATGATTATCCAGATAAACCTTCAAAGAAAAAGAGCTAATGATTAGCAATATGAAAAATAGCGCCCCGTATATTTTTAAACTTCTAATCTTTTTCGTTTTTTGAGGATACAAGAAAAAGAAGAATAAAAATCCAGCCAAGAATCCTAGATATGTTCCCCTCGTTTGCGTTAGGAAAACAGCTACGAAAACAAAGAGGAGGGAAGATAGAGAATAAAAATATTTTTTCAGCTTAATTCTTTCTTTTAAGGCAAATGAAATTGGCAGGAAAGTTAATAATAATAGGTATATTGAAAGAAGTATCGGATTTCCCATTGTTCCATGAGGCCTTACGGTAAATGGGATGAAAAAATTGCTGAGAATGCCAAATTGCTGGAATATTGCCACAAGAGAAACAAAACAGCCAACAATGATTAGAGAATCGAGTAACTTCCTCCAATCATTATCTTTTACTGTTAAGAATAACAATAAAGAGAATAAGATATAGAGGCCGAAATTTACGAATCCTCCACTCCGAAAAGGGTCTCCCCAAAGGCTGAACTTGGGATTTGGAGAGAATATGGCCGCAAGTAGAAAAACTAAGAATAACACCATTAGAGAGATAAAGAAGGGGGAAATGGATCTTATTTTTTTTCTCAGGTAATCTAAGCTGATTTTCCTAGAGATGACTTGAATAATAAAAAGACACAGTAACACAGAAGAAATAATCCTAAAAACTACTGATTTTCCCCAATCACCCGGCTCCGACCAGAATGGAATAACATTAAGAGCTTGAATGATAATCAGAAAGAATCCGGCAAGATATACCCAATACAATGGTAAAAACTGGCCGCTTGAATTGTTTTGAGTCATATTTCGTATTATATAGAATGATTGGTATCATATCAAACCATAATCGAGCCAATTGATACTTATTGACACCTTGCCCTAATGGTAATAAGATTAATGCATGGAACCAGAGATCAAGTCAAATGCTGTATATACCACAAAGGAAGTGCAAGACTATTTAAAAGTTAGTAAAAGCACAATGAAAAGGATGTTGAAGAAGGGCATTATAAAGGCAAATAAGGTTGGAAACCAATACCGGGTTTTGGGTAGGGAAATTTTGAACTTGATTTCACCGGAAGTCGAAAAAAAAGCATCGGATATTTACCAAAAAATCAAACAAAAAACTAAAGATACCATCAAAAATTGGTAGATTTTAATATGATTCTAGAAAACCTTATTAAAAATAAAATAAAAAACAGGAGAGCCAAAGTTACAATTATCGGAATGGGATATGTTGGTCTGCCTCACGCTATTCTTTTAGCTAAGGCAGGTTTTAAGGTTATTGGTATTGATGTGCAAAAGGAAAAGGTGAATGGTTTAAATCGTGGGAAATCTCACATAGGAGATATTTCAGATGAAGAGTTAAAGGCCGTCATTAAAAGTAGGAAATTTAAGGCGTCCAATAGTTTTGAAAATTTAAAATCTGCAGATGTTGTTATCATCTGCGTTCCTACTCCTCTTGATAAGAATAAATTGCCAGACATGTCTTATATAGAAAGTGTCGTGAAAGAAATTAAGCCAAGATTACATAAAAACCAATTAATTGTTCTTGAAAGTACGACTTACCCAGGTACTACCGAAGAAGTTGTTCTTCCTAAATTGCAGAGTAAAAACTTTAAAGTGGGCCGTGATTTTTATTTGGCCTTTGCGCCAGAAAGAATTGATCCGGGTAATTCAATGCCACCATCAAAAGTGCCGAAAGTTGTGGGTGGTATTACTAAAAAATGCACTAAACTTGCCACGCTTTTCTACGGTCAGTTTATAGAAAAAGTTGTCCCAGTTTCTTCGGCTCGTACTGCAGAAATGACTAAAATCATAGAAAATACTTTCCGTTTGGTTAATATAGCATCTATAAATGAGCTATCTCTTTTTTGCGGAAAAATGGGAATTGATATTTGGGAGGTAATTGAGGCGGCTAGTACAAAGCCATATGGTTTTATGCCATTTTATCCATCCCCAAAAGCAGGCGGTCACTGTATCCCCCTAGATCCATTTTACCTCTCATTTAAAGGTAAAGAATTGGGTTTTTGGTCTCGTTTTATCGAGTTGGCTGGAGAAATCAATGAACAAATGCCTCATATAGTGATGACTAAAGCAATCTGGGTACTGAATCTTAAAGGAAAGCCAGTGCGTAATTCTAAGGTTTTAGTATGGGGAGTCAGCTATAAAAAAGATATTCCAGACACTCGCGAATCTGCAGCTTTTGATATTTTAGCCGATCTTGTGAGAAAAGGAGCAAAAGTAGATTATTTTGATCCTTTCGTTGCGCAATTAAAAGTCAAACATAGAATTTTAAAAAATAAAGCTATCTTACTAAAATCTATTAAATATTCACCAGAGACTCTAAAAAAATACGATTTAGTTATGATTTTAACAGATCATTCAGGGTTTGATTACGAAAAACTTGCTCGAAATTCATGGTTAGTGGTGGATACTCGGAATGCCATAAAGTCGAGAAGGCATAAGCATGTTTTCCGTTTGTAGAATATGAACCCCGTTAGAGGTCTTAGCCAGAAAAATTTAGATTAAATTTTTTCTGTTCGGTAATAACGGGGCATAGTTAAAAAACAAAAGTTTGTTTGAAATTAGCTATTTGCTATATAACAACAGACTTCTAACGGGGTGAAATTCGCTATTATTGGTAAGGGGTTTATTTTTCCAAGCCACGAAAAAGCGATAAAAGCAGTGGGTGGTAAAATAGTAGACATTGTTGATGAAAAAACGGACGGACCTGATGCTTGGAAAAGTATGGTTAAAAAGACAACTGCTGACTGTGTTGTTGTTTTAACCCCGAACGATCTTCATTTCGAAATGGTAAAGCTCGCATTAGAACAGGAAAAGATTGTTTTATGCGAGAAGCCATTGGTTACGAAGCTAGAACAGGCAAAAATATTAGCCAATGAGGATAAAATTTTTACTGTGCTCCAACTAAGACATCACCCGCTCGTTGAATTAATTAAAAAAGAGCAATTTTCTAAAAAAGGAAAGCACATAATAAATATGAATATATTTTTTAAGAGAAACGACGAAGACTATATTAATGGCTGGAAAAATCAAAAAAATAGATCGGGAGGATTTCTTTATAATGTCGGTATCCATTATTTCGATTTATTACTCTATTTATTCGGCGATGCCCAGAGAGTAAAAGTGGATAAAGTCTATGAGGACAATGGTTCAAATCCTAAAGCCGAAGCAAAGGGAGTTATCGAAGGAATTAATTTTATATGTAATTGGCAAATTTTTATTAACAAAAAAGAGGATGGAGATATCGTTAAGAAAAGAGAATATATAATTAATGGCACTCCTTATAACTTTTCTTCAAAAGACAATTTGGCGCAAGAAAATCTTCATAAATTTACATACGAAGATTTATTGAAAGGAAAAGGAGTGAAACCAAAGGAAACATTGAGATCAATTGAATTAGTAGAGGAAATATATATGACTTAAAAAATTCACCCGGTTTATTTAACGGGGTAAAACTATGATTAAAAAAAATTATTGGAATCACGAAACAGCCGAAATACAGAAAGGAGCCAAGATAGGTAAGGGGACTAAGATCTGGCATAATACCCAGATTTTGAAAGGAGCCAAGATTGGAAAAAACTGTATAATTGGTCGCAATTCTTTTATTGACAACAAAACAAATCTTGGTAATGGGATTAAGATTGGTTCAAATGTTGACGTTTTTGCCTTGGTTTCTATGGAAGATCATGTTTTTGTCGGCGCCGGAGTGGTTTTTACTAACGATATAAATCCACGGGCAAAGTATCCCAAAGCAAAATACCCTAAATATGGTAGGTGGTTGCCAACCTTGATTAAAGAAGGTGCAACCATAGGCGCAAATGCTACTGTGCTTTGTGGTAATAAAATTGGTAAATGGGCGATGGTTGGAGCCGGGGCTGTCGTAACAAAAGATGTTCCAGATTTGGCGGTGGTTGTCGGCGTGCCGGCCAAACAAATAGGATGGATTTGTGAGTGCGGTAATAAAATTATTTTTGAAGGCAATAAGTCGGTTTGTAAGATATGTAAAAGAAAATATTATAAAAAAGGTGAAAATAAAGTTTTTAGATCTAAATAGGCAATACAAGACGATTAAAAAAGAGATAGAAAAAGCTATTCATCGTGTTTTAGATGTGGGTAATTTTATTGGTGGTAGCGAGGTAGAAAGTTTTGAAAAAGAAGTTGCTGGATTCTGTGGATCAAGATATGCATTAAGCTTAAATTCTGGCACGGACGCGCTTTATTTGTCATTAAAAGCTTTAGGAGTAAAATCTGGGGATGAGGTTATCACTACGCCATTTACTTTTTTTGCTACAGCGGAAGCGATAGCTAACACAGGCGCTAGGCCTATTTTTATTGATATTGAGAAAGACAGTTTCAATATAGATCCCCAGAAAATAGCCGAAAAACTCGCCCAACTTAAAAAACTTAACAAGCTTAAAAAGCTTAAAGCTATACTTCCTGTTCATCTTTTTGGGCAGGTTGCAAATATGGGGGCAATAATGAAAATCGCAAAGAAATACAAAATAAAAGTCGTTGAAGATGCTGCTCAATCTTTTGGTGCTAAAATTAGGCTTCAAGTTTCAAGCTCTAGGTTTCAAGAAAAGAGGGCGGGAGCAATTGGCAATGTTGGATGTTTTTCTTTTTTCCCTTCTAAAAACCTTGGAGCTTATGGTGATGGGGGAATGGTGTTGACGAATGATCAGAACATAGCAGCAACAATAAATCTATTAAAAAACCACGGTTCTTCAATAAATGACAAGTATAAAAACCTTATAATAGGAACCAATTCGAGATTAGATACCATCCAGGCAGCGATTTTAAAGATCAAATTAAAACATATCAACGAGTGGAATGGGAAGAGAATAAAAATAGCTCAATATTATAATAAACATTTACAAGGCGTAATAGGCATAACAACGCCCAGCATTGATAACAATATCTTTCATCAATACACCATTAGGGTCAGTAGCGAATTAAGGGATAAGCTGGCAAGTTTCTTAAGCAAAAAAGGTATTCCGACGATGATCTACTATTTTTTACCGTTACATCTACAACCCGTTTTCAAGTACTTTGGTAATAAAGTTGGTGATTTCCCCGAATCAGAAAGAGCGGCAAGAGAAGTTTTATCTTTACCGATATATCCGGAATTAACAAAAGTAGAGCAAGATTTTATTCTAAAGAAGATTAAAGATTTTTATGAAAAATAAACTTAAATTTCTAGTCGTAGTCGGCGCTAGACCGAATTTTATCAAGATAGCCCCTCTTTTTGAAGAGTTCAAAAAATATAAAAGCATAAAACCAATTTTAGTGCATACCGGGCAGCATTACGATTTTGAAATGTCGCAAGTTTTTTTTGATGGCTTAAGAATTCCAAAACCAAATTATAACTTGGGTGTTGGTTCTGGTTCTCATGGTGTTCAAACAGCAAAGACAATGTTGAAATTAGAGCCCGTTGTTCTAAAAGAGAAACCAGATATTATTGTTGTTGTTGGGGATGTAAACTCTACGATAGCCGCAGCTTTAGTGGCCAAAAAACTAAATATTCCTTTGGCTCATATAGAAGCTGGAATGAGAAGTTATGATAGTAATATGCCAGAAGAAATTAATCGTATTTTAACTGATCAAATTTCTGACTTTTTGTTTGTTACTTCCGAATCCGACAAAAAGAATTTGCTTCGAGAGGGAATTGATTCTAAAAAAATATTCATTGTTGGGAATATTATGACCGATACACTTTTAAAAATGATAAATAAGGCTACGGGTAAAATTCTTGAAAAACTTTCCCTGAAAAAAAATAATTACGCTTTTTTGACTATCCATCGGGCGGAAAATACAAATAAAAAAGAGATATTAAAGGGAATACTGGAGGCAATATCTAGGATTTCTGAAAGGATACCGATAGTTTTCCCGATACACCCTAGAACCAAAAAAAATGTTGAGGAATTTGGGATTGAAACTATTTTAAAATCGCAAGGATTAATAACAATACCCCCCGTTTCTTACATTGACAGTATTGGCCTGATGAAAAATGCAATATTTGTGCTCACCGATTCAGGAGGAATACAGCACGAGACCGCCATACTTGGCGTGCCTTGTCTGACATTGAGAAAAAACACGGAATGGTCCATTACTATCAAGAGTGGATCTAATCGGTTAATTGGTGTATCTAAGGTAAAGATTATTAAGGCTGTTTTTGATGTAATCGGACGAAAAAAGAAGAGAATAAAAACTATTAAATATTGGGATGGCAAGACGTCTCAAAGAATAGTGAGATTACTTTATAAAAAAATTAATGCAAGATAAAAGCTTTTCTAAAGAGAGTTTGTTGACACTGATCACTGAAGCTGTGATTTTTGTTTGTGGTCTAATTTATTTAATTATTTTGGCCAGGGTTTTGGGCCCTGTCGGGAAAGGGATTTATTCTCTGATTTTATTTATACCAGGATTAATGATGATCTTTGGGAGTTTAGGTATTGAATCATCTAATGTTTATTTTGTCGGAAGAAAAAAATATGAGACAAAAGAAGTTGTAGCCAATTCTCTGACTGTCTCTTGTGTGTCTGGAGCTCTTTTGATTTTTATATTTTGGGGAATTACAATGTTAAAATCGTTCCAGATATTCATTTCTTCTAATCAGATATCTATTTTACATTTATGGTTAGTTATTTTGATAATCCCTATATATTTTATATCCAGTTTTTTTAGGAATATACTTAGAGGATACGGCGATATTGTCGGTTATAACAAGATAAGATTAGTTGAAAGTATTACTCTTTTATTGAGCGGGGTTTTGTTTTTAACTGTGCTCAACGAGGGCATACTTGGAGCTGTAATTTCATATATTTTCTCTATTATTTCTGGCGTTCTGATAAGCATTTTTTTGATTAGCAAGATAAGTAAAATAACCCTATCCTTCAACAAGATTTTGTTCCGCGATTTTGCATCATTTGGTACAAAAGTTTATTTAGCTAATGGTTTATCATTTTTAAACTACAGATTGGATGTGTTCTTGATAGCTCTTTTTCTTGTGCCGGCTCAAGTTGGTTTTTATAGCGTTTCAGCCAGTATCGCAGAAAAGCTATTAATTATACCAGGAGCTTTAGCTACTGTTCTTTTTCCGAGAATCTCGTCTATTTCCGAAACAAATGCTAGCGATCTTACCTCAAAGATACTTAGACATACTACCATTATTATGATCATAGCCTCATTACTATTGATTGTTTTAGCTGCTCCTTTGATTAATGTTTTTTTTGGGAAAAGTTTTTTGCCATCTGTTTTATCGTTAATAATCCTTTTACCGGGAATATTCGCGTTTAGCATAGGCTCTGTGATTGCTGCAGATTTGTCTGGCAGAGGAAAGCCTCAATACGCTGTTTGGTCATCGATGACAGCCCTAATCGCCAACGTTATTTTAAATATTATTTTAATACCGAGAATGGGAATTGTAGGAGCGGCTCTAGCTTCAAGTATTTCTTACTGGTTAGATACTCTAGTTGTGTTAATTGCTTATTTGAATATATCCAGACACTCCCTAAGAGAAGTTTTAATCATTAAGAAGGATGATTTTCAAGATTATTATAATTTATTTTTAAAATTTAAGACCGATGGTATTTGGTAAATTAAAATTATGTTTTCTAGGAACGGCGGCCAGTATTCATACGTTAAAATGGGCAAGTTATTTTGCCATGATGGGACACGAAACACACATTTGTTCTTATGAGCCGGTTCTCTTGGGGTATGATTTGGGAGATATTAAATTTCATCTGCTTAAAAAAAGAGTTGTGATAAATACGTGGCCATTTAATAGTATTATAAACCTTCCTTTTGCTAGAAAAATTATTAAGAAATTAATAAGAGAAATTAAGCCTGATATTCTGCACTCGCACTACGTTACCAGCTACGGAAGTCTTGGTGTTTTGTCTGGGTTTCATCCGTTTGTTCTTACGGCTTGGGGATCAGATATTTTACTGGCCCCGCAAAAGTTTTTACCGTCTAAGCTGTCGGTAAAATTATATTTAAAAAAGGCAGACTTGATTACCTGCGATGCGAAACACATGAAAGAAGCAATTATAAGACTCGGGGCGGACGAGAAAAAGATCGAGGTAATTAATTTTGGGATAGATACGGAAAAATTTAAACCCAGCTCAAAAAACGATACATTGATAAAGAAATTGGGGTTAACTGATGAAAAAATTATTATAAGCTTGAGGAATCTGGATCCTATATATGATATAAAAACCCTAATAGCATCTATTCCCGCCGTTGTTGAAAATCATCCAAATACAAAATTTGTTATTGTTGGTCAGGGATCACAAGAAGAAGAGTTGAAGAATTTGGCAAAAGACTTAAGGATTCTAGATAAAACTATCTTTATTGGGGCCGTACCAAACGGTGAAATCCCTTCTTATTTGAGAATATCGGATATATACGTTTCAACTTCCCCGTGTGACGGGGGAATTGCTTCGAGTACGGCCGAGGCAATGGCGTCTGGGCTACCAGTAATCGTTACGAACATAGGAGACAATAAAGAGTGGGTACAACCAGATATGTTGTTTGAGGCAGGGGGTAACGAAGTCTTATCCGAAAAGATAATCCAGCTTTTGGAAAACGAAAAAATGAGAAAAGATATTGGTCAGCAAAATAGAGAAAAGATTATAAAAGATAATGATTACAACAACGAAATGGCAAGGATGGAAAAATTATATTACAAATTAATCAATAAATAATTCATTATTCTGCTCGTTTTAACGAGGAAGATTAAAAACATGAAAGAAATTAAAGCTATTCTTTTTAAAATTTTGGAAAAGCTCGCCTTATTTTTTGGCTCATTGGGTATTAATAAAAAAACGCCAGGGATTTTACCGGTGTATAATTTTTTCTATAATCTTTTTTGGCCGTATGGGAAAGTCATAGAAATACAGGGCAGCAAAATGCGTGTCGATATCTCCAATGAAAGCATAGCGATGCGTAGGACCTTAGAAGTATATTCTTTAAACAAAATACACGAAAGAAGCACTACTGATTTGTTCAAGAAAATTATCAAAGAGGGAGATGTTGTGATTGACCTTGGGGCTAATATTGGTTATTTTTCTCTCTTGGCGGCAAAATTAGTCGGACCAAGGGGGAAAGTTTTTTCTTTTGAGCCAGAGCCAAAAAACTTCAATTACTTAAAGAAAAATATAGAGTTAAATAATTATAATCACGCGCAACCGTTTCAAAAGGCTGTTTCCAATCAGAACGGCACTACAAAATTATTCATATGCGATTATGATACGGGGCACCACACTATAAATAAGAAGGACGGTATCGACGCTTATAGTAGGGGCAGAAAAGTAAAAGAACAATCAATAGATATAGAAACCATTACTCTTGATAGTTTTTTAACTGGAAAAGCTGACAAGGTCAATGTTATTAAAATGGATGTGGAGGGAGCTGAAATGTTGACTTTGTCGGGAATGGACAGAATTTTGAAAGACAATAAAGATATCAAAATGATTGTCGAATTTTTTCCTCTGCTTATAGAAAAAATGGGTAGCGATCCAAAAGAATTCATCCAGAAATTGATGCAAGATTATAATTTTACAATTTATCTAATCCCAGACGATTATAGCGCCTTGACTTCGGAAATGAAGAAACTAAATAACGTTCAAGAAGTTATGAATTATCGCAAGAACGAGGAAGATCATGTCAACCTTTTTCTTAAAAGAGATTAGTTGATCTGTCTATGATAGCAATCGTTGATTACAAAACCGGCAATGTGGGTTCCTTGGTGAATATGTTGAAAAAGATCGGGATTAACTCGGTTGTGTCTTCGGATCCAAAAGAGATAGAAGGTGCTGACAAGATTATTTTTCCAGGGGTTGGTGCTTTTGACAACGGCATGAATAATCTCTTAGCCTCGGGATTGATCCCTTTGTTGGAAAAAAAGGTTAAGAATCAATCTACTCCAATCTTGGGGGTTTGCTTGGGCATGCAATTGTTAGCTAAAGGCAGTGAAGAGGGGGTTGTGCCTGGCCTGGGCTGGATAGATGGTCTCGTTAAAAAATTCCATTTTGAAGACAGAAATTTAAAAATTCCCCATATGGGTTGGAATACAATAGATGTTAAAAAAACCGACCCTATCTTTAACGAAATGGCAAAAGAAGCAAGATTTTATTTTGTCCATTCTTACCATTTTGTTTGCGACGAAAAAGAGAATGTTTTGGCAACTACTGATTACGGGTATGATTTCGAATCCATAATTAGAAAAGATAATATTTGGGGTGTTCAATTTCATCCAGAGAAAAGCCATAAATTCGGCAAGCAGTTATTAAAGAATTTTATATATTCATGCTAAGAACTCGCGTAATTCCTTGTTTGTTATTGAAACACCTTGGATTGGTAAAAACGGTCCAATTTTCAGAACCAAAATACATTGGAGATCCTATTAATGCCGTCAAAATTTTTAACGACAAGGAAGTTGACGAGCTGATTTTTTTAGACATAACCGCAACCAACGAAAAAAGAAAGCCGTCTTTTGAATTATTATCCAGGATAGCTAGCGAAGCGTTTATGCCGTTCTCGTATGGCGGGGGATTGCGAGATATTGATGACGTAAAAAGGATAATGGAAATCGGAGTTGAAAAAGTCATCCTGAATACTTATGCTTTTGAAAATCCTGATTTTGTCAAAGAGGTAGCCGATAGATTTGGGAGCCAAAGCGTCGTTGTTGCGATTGATGCTAAAAAAAATAATGGTGGCTACAATGTTTTTGTTAATAGCGGTAAAGTAAAAACCGATAAAGACCCTGTAAGTTATGCAATGCAATCAGAGAAAATGGGTGCTGGAGAAATATTTTTGAATTCAATAGATAAAGACGGCACGAGAGAAGGATTTGATTTGGAATTAATAAAAAGCGTATCCAACGCTGTTAATGTCCCGGTCATAGCATCCGGCGGGGCAGGGAAAACAGAAGATTTGGGTCTTGCCATTAAAGAAGGTGCTTCGGCAGTTGCCGCGGGCTCGATGTTTGTTTTTACGGGTCCTCATAGAGCAGTTCTTATAAGTTATCCTGATCAAAACACATTAAAAAAATTTTTAGCCAATTATGACAGATAAAAAACTAACAATTTGTTTCTTGGGGAATGCTTCAAGTATCCATACGATCAAGTGGGCAAGATTTTTTTCGGAAAAAGGACATAATGTACACCTGATTTCTATAGATAAACCAATAGGGCATGATTTAAAAGGGGTAAAGATTCATATCGTAAATAGATTGATTCCGATACAAAAAAAGCCATGGATTTTTATGAATATGCCGATTACTATATTACAGGCGAAGAAAATAATAGAAGAAATTAAACCAGATATAATGCACGCGCACTATATAGTAAGTTATGGTCTTAGAGCCGCTCTGTCTGGTTTTCGTCCTTTAATTATGACAGCCTGGGGGTCCGATATCTTGGTGGCACCTAAACAAAACGCTTTTGTTAGATTTCTTGTTAAATATGCATTAAACAAGGCAGATTTGATTACTTGCGATGCCTTTCATATGAAAAAAGCCATTGTTGACTTGGGAATTTCGGAGTCGAAAATAAAAATCATTAATTTTGGAACAGATACTGACAGATTTAAACCTGGCGAAAAGAATCAAAAAATTATCAAAGAACTTGACCTTGAGAAAAACAAAATAATAATAAGTTTAAAATGGCCTGATCCTCTTTCTGATTACGGAACTTTAATTCGATCAGCCTCCATTGTTATAAAAAAACATCCAGAAGCCAGATTTATTATATTGGGACCAACTTCTTTCCCCGAGCATTTAGAAGAATTAAAACAACTAGTAAAAGAATTAAATCTTAATGATAAAGTAAGATTTTTGGGAGATGTTATCAATAAAGAAATACCAGAATATCTAAGGTTATCTGATATTTATGTTTGCACATCGCTATCTGATGCTGGGCTTGCGTCTTCGACCTCCGAAGCTATGGCTTGCGGTTTACCAGCAATTATTACTGACTTTGGAGACAATTCAAGATGGG
>Ga0209210_1001581_pt1 | contig 18685 bp, 37 predicted proteins | sample RifGroA1_FD_183991 | JGI IMG/M metagenome (GOLD analysis project Ga0209210, IMG submission 183991) | Contaminated groundwater microbial communities from Rifle, Colorado, USA - Rifle Groundwater A1 (SPAdes) (version 2) | ecosystem: Environmental > Aquatic > Deep subsurface > Groundwater >...
CTGTTGGGGATGCCTCGTCCCATCGTCAAAGCCGATGGGTTGGCCTTCTCAGGGGTTGTCACGACTGAGGGGCACCGCAAGTCAAGGAGGTTCCAATGGGTCCCAAACCAGACCCCATTGGGGGGGGGCATTGGGGAAGAATGGGACACGAGATGGTTCCACGAGAGCTGCGTCCCATCATCAAAGCCGATGGGCTGGCGTTGGAGCACCGCGACGAATGCGCGCGAAGTTTCGGAGTCCACGTCCCAAATTCAAAGCCTTTGGGCTGGCATTGGAGCCCTCCGGGGATCCAGAAGTGATGTCAGTACCCTGGCAAGTCCCAAATTCAACCCCATTGGGGGGGCATTGAGGGGGCGCCGTCAACTGCGTCAGCCCAGGGTTCGGGTTTGTCGTCCCAAACAAGAAGCCTTTGGGCTGGCATTGAGGGGTGTGCCGACCGATCTGGTCCCTGGTGATCACGCTGCGTCCCAAACAAGAAGCCTTTGGGCTGGCATTGAGGGCCGGGTGTCATAGATCCTGGTAGCCTTCCCCTCGGTCCCGTCCCAAATTCAACCCCATTGGGGGGGGGCATTGGAGCGAAGACCTGGGAGGAGGTTGTCGGCAACGAAGAAGCGTCCCAAATTCAACCCCATTGGGGGGGCATTGGAGCTGCACCTTAGGGAAGTGTTTTGTTTCCGAGAGGTTGTCCGGGCATATTCGAGTGAAGCCCGAAAGGACTTCACTCTTGATGTCCCAAGGCCCTCAGTTTTCGTCGGTTGGTACTGAAAGTGAGTGAAAGAACAGTCTTTCGAGCGGGTCCGGGGTTTTTGGTATCCCCTACCCGCTCGAAAGAAGGCTGATTGTCAAAGGACGGGGGACCGAAGTCCTACGGGGTTACTGGAGCAGGGTTTCCGGCGGTCACCTTGTGTCGCTTCACCCACTTGGGTTTTCGAGCCACGGATCTTGTCGGAATCGCGCCTTTGGATTGCAAGTCCACTCCCAGGGCCAAGATGTTTCGAGCCGCATTGGCGTCCTGATCAAACACGATACCACACTTCGGGCAGGTGTGCATCAAGGTCAAGCGTTCTTCTTTGGTCCAGGGTGCGTCATAGCCGCACTCGAAGTGTGTTGTTGTTGTTCCGGGACAGGGTACTCGATGAGCCAACTTGCCTTCCCTACGAGCGGTTGCCTCTATGATACTTCGAAGAATGCCAGGGGCGACCAATACCCGTTGATGGGCAGCCACTGGCTTTTCCCCGACAGATTCCGGTTTGGGTTTCACGATGACCTTGGGGAGATTGAAGTCCTCCAGGGCAATAGCGTCGTAGGTGTTGGCCAGATGGAGTGCGAACAATCGGAACTGTTCTCGGCGATGAGCAATGAAAGAGCTTCGGATTCCGGTTTCGTATTGCCACAGGTGACGGTCTCGATGGTACCAGACTCGGAGAAGGTCTGTTACGGCAGGGGGCAATACAGTGCCGTATCTCTTCCACAGGGTCACGAACCGGGAGAAGGATTTTGAGGCATGGAGTCCGGTTGTGGTTTTCTGTGCATCAGCCGGAAGGGTCGCTCCTTTCAGCAGAGGGAGCAGGGCAAGTTTGAGGGCGTCCAGGTTCTTATCGCGTACCCCTCGAATTGCGTCCGCTTTTTCGGCTCTGTTTCGGATACTGGCGGGCAATCGAAGCTCTCCGTTTTGGCCATTGGTGTCCCACCAATAGGCTGCTCGGAGTTCCGGTCCCTGTTTCCGCCATCCCAGGTCAATGCCCACCATTCTGGTACCCGTTGCAATCTGTACGTCGGGGAGCTTCAGAGTGACCTGGGCGGTCCAGCGGATGAAGTCGGCGTGGTGTGTACAGAACACTCGAATCCAGGTGACGGTGGCATCTTTTGGGAAGGGGCGATGAAGGATCATGGGCCATTCAGCCCAGATGGGTTGCTGTTCAGGGTCGGATTGCACTCGCAAGTGCAGGGTAGTACGGCACAGGCGTTTACGTTGGCCTTTGGGTACGGACGGATCGTGGGCTGTTGCCGGGACGGGAGTGATCCAGGCCATGGTATTGGGATGGAACAGGTCTGTTGCTGGCATGGGGGCATCCTGGAAATGAACACCGACCATGCCTTCTCCGGACCAACGATGGAAGTTGGGTGGTCTCGGGGATTTCTTTGCCGCGTCAACGGCGGCTTCGATGCACTGGTAGGTACCCCAGTATAGTCCGGCGGCCTTACGTTGTATGCGGTTTCGTTCCAGAGTGGCTTCCTTTTGGGCTTCCAACTGTGACTTGATGTGAGGATCTTCTCGTTGAACCCGCTTGAGTTCTTTCAGGGTCGTTCTTTTCTCTTTCAAGCGGGCGGCGAGGTCTTGCACCAGCTTGCGTTTGGCTTTGATTTCCTCTGGAGGTGTAGCAGACCCCTTCATGGCTTGGATTTCCGCTCGGCCGGCTTCCTTTTGGGCCGCGAGGGCATCTACTTCGGCCGTCAGGGCGGCGATGTCCCCAACGGTGAGCATGGTTTGCTGATAGGCTTCACGTTTTTCTCTGTCGAGGGCGATCAGTTCATTGTAGTAGTGGTGGGCTGCCTTGATTTGTTGGCGGACTGTATCTTCGCCCAGGGTGGGCGGGCGCAATCCGAACTCATAGACGATCTGCATGGACAAGCGTTTCTTTCTTCATGTGGTTCATACCAGTCAGTGCCCAGTCTCAAGTGTTTGGGCTCGTCCTACGTCTACCCGAAACGAGGGCAGGCTAAGCCGCCTTTATGGTTGAACAGGCATCAGCCGAAGAGTCACGGGCGGCTTTGGTTTGATCTTGATTGCGGCAATACCCGAGGTCACCTGGATGATGGTTGAGGCCATACTGCTCATCCAATCCGGAATGAGATGTTGTCCCCGGTAAACCAAGATGAGTCGGATAGGGCCGATGTCCATGACGGTACGAAGTAAGTCCCTGTTGATCGGCAGGCTTGGATGTTGATAGAGCACGGGCACTGCCTGTGAGTTGTAGCTGCGTCCGGCATCGGACAGATCCGAGATGATGATGGTGCCTTCCCCGGTTTCGGTTAGGTAGAAGCAACCTTGTAGCCACTGGCTGCTCAACTCTATAGGGCAGGGGCTACAGGTGATATGTTTCAGGGGTTGTGCTATCCCCCAATCGGGATAGAGGTCATAGAGGCATTGGCCGAGGAGTTCACGGGTTGGCATAGGGGATACGAGATGAATCTGTGATCCTTCTCTTTCGGAGGCATAGAACATGGTCAAGTGGAGCATGAAGGTCAATAGGTCATGACCGGTTGCTTGGGGATCTTGAATCAGAAGGCTGATACGAGATAAAGGGCAACTGAGGTTAGTGAGGGTGACAGGAAGGGTTGGGGGTCTATCAGTTGGGACGAAGGTTTCGAGTCCGGCTTGAGCACAGACGGTTGTGAGATGAAGGCGCATTCGATTTCGTTGATTCTTGAGCCAATCCTGGAGTCCTTTGTTGGTCAGATCCGTGTTTGGGGCGAGGGGAAAGGAATCGAGCACAAGATTGGTGGTCAGATCAGCAAGGGTCAGGCAAGTATCGGTAAGGGTCCAGGCGAAATGGCCGATGGTTGCGGATCCCGAGGTTCGGAGTGGTTCTGTCAGGGTTGGGATGAGTTCCTTGAGTTGTTGTAGGGTTTCTTCGCGGGTCATGAGCCACTATCCCAGCGGGTGACTAGACGGGTCACTACCCACCATACCGTAGCTCCCACGACTCCCCCGATGAAGTTAGCCCAGGTGATTTCGGTACCCGTGAGGATGAAACAGGGGAACAACAAGGCATAGGAGGCCAACATGATTGTCAAGGCACCTCGGAAGCCATGCCAGCCATAGAGCCAACGGGTGGGCCAGGGGCGGGGGTCTACCAAGCCTTCTATGCCTTCGGGGGTCAAGCGGGCCTTCAGGAGCAGACAAGGGATATGACGGATACCGTCGGCGGATACCAGAATCTGGGTCTTACCCCGGGTTTGCATTCGGACGATTTCGGTTCGTAGCCAGTTTTCGTTGCGCTGTTCCCGACTCAGAAGCAAGATCCAGGTTGGCCATGTAGGTGTCATGTTCTCTTCTACCCCATTCAGGGGATCGGGATAGACGGCTTAGGGGGAAAGGGTTTGGCGTAGTAGGGTTGTGAGGCGGAGAAGCCTCTGGAGGGAAGTTATGGAAGTCACTTTGAGTTTCAAGATTCAGTGCGGGGAAAAGACCTGTGCTTCGGTTCCGGGAGAATTCTGCCAGTTCCTGCGGGTAGACTTTACTGGGCACAGCCCCAAGTGCTATCTGTTCGACAAGAAACTGCTGGAGGATGCGGGTTGGGTCATGCGTTGTTCACAGTGCCAGGTCGGCACTGTGACTGAGTCCCAAACCGCAGAGGCTTAATCTAAAACGCCCCACACGTACAACGCTGTATCGTCCGCCCTGCTCCACATCCACGGTTCCCGAATGACCTTGTGTGGCCGCCCGCAGATGCTCTTGAACCCGTGGTTCCGGATTGACCCGAACATGAGGTAGGTTTCGACTCCCGCTATGTCTAACAAGGTCTCCTCATGGATCCCATACACGGACCCCGGTCTTGACCCGTCACTGTACTGCGTGACCCAAGAAGCCACGACTACTTGGGGATGGTACCTGTGGACAGCCTCAATGGCATCAAGCCGTTCTACGTCGGGAGCGTACTCGATACAGGGTTGCCCCTGTAAGGCGTACAGAGCCTTTATATCGGGTTTTTCCTGTAGGTGGTTGTCCGTCATGGGGATACCCAGGGCACGGCCAAGGCAACCGTTCCCCGCCCCTATTTCGAGGGCTTTTCGTCCGTTGATGATGCTCTGTAGGTAGGTGACCAACTCTACCGTAGGTAGCCCGTAAACCGCGTGCTTGTGTGTCCAGAGTCGGAGCTTTTCCCAAGGGATGCTTGTGTACACGCTGGCGGGCACCATCTTGAGGAAACCCTGTTCGTCTAGCAGCAGGGTTTCCAGATCGGATACATCTTGATTGGGCAGGACGTTGTAGTGAAGGCCGGTAGACAAATCAAACCTCTGTGAGGGTGACTCGCACGATTGACCACCCGTGTCGAAGTGCCCACGCCATGCTGGCTTCCGCTCGGTGCCAGTAACGAGCCTGCCACTCGTCGCCTTCCACAGTGGACACGATCCCGAAACTCTGATCCCAACAGTGCCCCTTCGTGGGGGCGAAGGTGAACGGTTCTAGCTGACCCGCCTTGTTCTTGAGGCACCACCAAGTAGTCATTAGTTTAGCTCCGTTCTATTCTCGTGTCAGCCACCCTGCCACGGGTCCGATGACCTCAAGCTGACGGGCGATCTCTTCATCCGAGACTCGTTCCCAGGCAGATTCCCCGTCCAGGAATTCTGCACCTGCGGCAGTCAGCCTTCTGCGTTCCACGACGCCAAACCCCGATGTCGGTTCAGGTCTGAACCGAAACTCCAACACATCGGAACCGTTGATTGAGGGGAGTCGCAGAGTGCTCATGGTTTCACCTGTCACCTTCATTGGGATCACACGCCTCTTCCGCAGCCTCTTGATTGCGGTAGTCCGCAAGTCTTTCAGCTTCGAGGGCTGCCCGCTCATCCGGCAGGATTCCCCCGGGAGCCTTGTAGCGGGCTTGAAGTTCAGCCCAGACTTCGGGCCAGGCTGCCAGCAGCCTGGCAAGATTTGTGTCGTCCGCCTTACGCATTGCCGCCATTATGGTGGCATAGAACGGCGGGTCCAACTTGGCAATACGAAGAGACTCCTTGTAGTCATAGGCGCTCATAGGCCCCTCCGTTCCTTACTACCCCGTAACGGAAGGGGCTAAGCCGGTTTTGTGGTATAGTGGCTGGTTGGAGGCCCGAAATGAAAGTCCTGTCCCAAATGACCCGAGAAGAATTGCGAGCCGTTGCCAAACAACATGGGGTGGCTGGTTGGAGGCATGACAACGTGCCCCAACTCAGGGAACGCCTGCTTCGGGCTGTTCCTACACTGGCAGGGGAGGGTGTCCCTCCGCAAGCGGCGGCTGTCACGAAAGCAGCCGTTTTGGGGATTCCCATCTTCGATTCCACAGCGGAGGGTGTTCCCTCTAGCAAGTACCCCAAGGACGTGTGGTCTCACAACGAAACGGATGGCTGGATACGGACAGATGGGGTACGGCTACGGGCAGTTCACCCGAGTCGTGGGTATCGTTGGCTCGCCGTACACCCGGAAGACAAACGAGAACTCCGAATGGTTGCCATGTACCTTGACTTTGCTCAGTCAAGAGTCAACGACATCTGGCCTCTGAACGGGAGCGGCAATCACCTGGCTTCTCCAGGTTCGAACGGATCTGAAGTTTTGCTTCACGCAAGCGCCCAACAGGTTTCAGGCTAAGGGTTCTCTATTGGGTTGGGGATCTCTCCCATGAACTCGTCCATTTCTCGGCTTCGTCTGCTTCTGATCACAGTCAGGAACTCCAAGGTCACTCTCGGCCCGTGAGCTTTTTCCATTGACCAAGCAATGAGATAGATCAAGTCGCCCGAAACCATGTGGCCTCCCAGGGAAGCACTCAGAAACTTGAAAGCCTTTTGCCAGTCCACCTCAGTGGATGGGTTTGGCTTGGCTTTTCGAATACGGGGTTTGCCAGAGTTCCGTCGGGCCACCCCTTCCGGAGTGGGTATTCGGTTCCGATCCGTATTGAGGCCCGAGCAACATCCGGCTCCGATAGCCAGTTCAGCCACGAACTGTTCCCGAAGGGGGCCACGAGCATGATCAACGATTTTGCACCACCAGCGTTTGTCCCGATGGAACAGGGCCGGGCAACCGGTGGTGTTGATCCCGTTACCGTAGATCCGGACGGCGGCAACACAGGGGGCGGTGCGACAACAATGGCCGCAGCCAACGCAAGGACGGGTTTGGAGTGGTTGTGTCGTATCCATGGTCTCTACTACTCGATGTGTGGTGAGGCTAAGCCCGGCTTAGGGTGGGCTTGTCCTGTGTAGTATGCTTTGGACGGCCCCTGACGGCCGGAAGGATTCCAACATGATTATGGCTTTCGATTCCACGGATGAGTTGTTCGCCGCTTTGGATGCCGGGGCTGCACGAGAAGAGGCTCTGGCCCGTGAGGTGCCTGATCAGATCGTGGCTCTCCTTCAGGAAGGGGACTGTTACGTCAAGGCTAGTTCCGGCATACTCATTTTCGGGGAGATGTTGCCCTGTCAGGAAGAGGAAGACCGGGAATACTTTGCCCGTACCCCGTGGATGCGATGGGTCAAGGCTGCCTCAGTGGTCTGTGTCAACGGGGAGATGGGTACCAGTTCCATCGTAGGGCTGTATCCGATTTCGCGGGAACACTTCGAACAGGCCCGCGAAAGGGGCTGGGTGGTTTCCGCACCGGAAGCGGCAGGGTGGATTACGGAACAGATCTCCGCCTTGAGGGTGGTATGAGTCGTCAGTGGGGCCGATGAACTAGGGGGGGGTCTATTGTCTGTCAATCGGGCGCTATTGCACAGGGACACGGGGCTTTCACAGGTACGACGGTCAGGGCTTTGACGTTGAAGACACCGCTTTGCAGACCGCCCCACCCGCCGTCCCACTCCTCGTCAGAGCTTCCCGCGAACCATTGGCATTCGACTTGTTCTGCTGCACCATTGTTTCCCCGGGCTACTGTCATAACGGGGCCGCCAGACTTGAGCCGGACTAGAGTGCCAATTTCAAGATTCATGTTGGGGTCTCCTTTTCCAGACCCCCCAGTCTTGAGGGGCTGTGCTCTATACTACCCTGAATCGGGTTGGGCTTAGCCCGATAGCTTGCTGCGTAGAAGGAACAAGGGAAGGGACATACAACCCATGCGTGAACCAACATTCAGTCAGACCGTGTGCAAGTGCAAGACCAAGGACGGCACGGAACTCACACTTCAGGCCGGACAGGGCTTCCGGGCATTCGAGGGGCTTTTCGGGGACACAATCATCCTGGGCTTCAAGCAGACCCCCTATGGTGTGTGGGTCAAGGTGGCCCGACCCCATGCGGATGCAACCTGTATCGGCACCTCGGGTCCGGGTGCTTGTGTCTCCTTGGAGGTTTTCGAGATCAGTCTCGAAAACCTTCTGGAACGTCCAGAACAGATCCATCCCGTGTCTCAGGGGATCCGGGTCGTGTCTAGGGCGGATAGCCCCGTGGATCGTCCCTACGAGGATGAGAAGATCGACCTGACAAGGGGGGAGGCATGATCCGGAAAGAGGATATCCGCAAGGCTGTGGCAGAGAGTGTGGGAATCAACCTTAATCGGTCGCCCGAATCCCAAACACGGGATGGGGTTTACCTGTTCCGCACGGAAACCGAAACCCTTCATGTTACGGTTTCAAAAGGGGTTGTTTGGCGGGTTTCCACGGGTTTGCATCCCAGGAATCTGGCGGTTGACGACGGAGAGGAAACCGCGAAAGCCAGTCGTCACCCCTACGTGGGTCTGGGCTTGACGGAAGCCGTGTTGCAACACATGGAAGAACATCCGGCCCCCACGTTCTATGACCAGATCGCAATCGAGGGGTAGGGGCAATGTTGGAATACCAAGGAACTTACGCCTCTTGTAAGGTGTTCACGGACAGCATTGAGCCTGAAGCTGTCCAACAGATCTACGGGTTCCTGAACTGCCCCGCTTTCGAGGGATCGCAGATCAGGATCATGCCAGATGTTCATGCCGGTGCCGGGGCTGTCATAGGTTTCACAGCCACGCTAACTGACAAAATCGTGCCAAATGTAATTGGTGTTGACATCGGATGCGGCGTACTTGCCTACCGGCTTGTTGATCAGACTCTTGACTTCGAGGTTTTCGACAAGTTCCTTCGAGCCAACGTCCCGTCGGGGTTCTCCCTGCGAGAAAAAGAGTTCTCGGGCGTCAAGCGGTTGTTTCTCACCCACTTCGGCAACCCCTATGGAATGATGGCTGACCAGTTGGATGCTTTCCAGAAGGCTGTCAATGACATCGCTGTCAAGGTTGGGGCTGATACGGGCAAGGTGTGGCGTTCCTTGGGCACCCTTGGGGGCGGCAACCACTTTATCGAGATTGACCAGGATGGGTCCGGTCATCTCTGGCTCGTGCTTCACTCGGGGAGCCGTAACTTCGGTTTGCGGATCGCGGGTTACCATCAGAAGAAGGCCGAAGCCCGGATGGGACCCCGTGGCGGGCTTGCTTGGCTGGAAGGGGACGAAGCTCAAGACTATTTGATCGACATGAGGGTCGCCCAGGTCTATGCAAGACTCAACCGTCTAATCATGCTGGAAGCCCTTGCGGGTCTCTGGACACGGGGCCAGGACACCGTTGTCGAGTCCGTCCACAACTTCATCGGGGACGACAACGTGATCCGTAAGGGGGCGATTTCGGCAAAGGCAGGGGAAAGAGTTGTCATCCCCTGGAACATGCGTGATGGGTTGGTTCTCGGCACGGGCAAGGGTAATCCGGATTGGAACAACTCTGCCCCCCATGGTGCGGGTCGCAAGATGGGTCGTGGGGCCGCCAAGAGAACCTTGTCTCTTGAGGACTTTCAGCAGACCATGACAGGGGTGTGGTCATCCTGTATTGGCAAGGAAACCCTAGACGAAGCTCCCGCAGCCTACAAAGACTGCTCCGAAGTCGAAGCCTGTTTGGGGGACACGGTCGAGATCACGGTTCGGCTCAAGCCGGTTTACAACTTCAAGGCTGGGAAAGACTAGAATGAACAGCGTCCGACTTGAACAAGTAGTTACCAAAACCACTACATACCTGTGGGTCCCTCGGGAGGGGCCAACAGAGATTTTCGAGGTATCCACGGTCGAAGCCAAACAGTTGTGGCGGCTTGGTGAGGACGTTCAGTTTCGGACAAAGACTCGATTTTCTTTCGTCCCCGTGTCAACGAAGGACGCCGATCTTCAATCGGTGACGTGACCCAACCACCTGTATCTCTCCAGGCGGCATGTCCAGTATCACTACAGGATGATGATAGAACCAGCCGACGGTGCCTCGGGGAAAGGCGTGCTTGGTTTTAGGGTCGGGAATGAAATGCCCCTGGAACTTGGGTTGAATGAAGTCTTGGAAGTCCAGAGGGGCAAGAGCGATGAGAACAGTCTCCGACCCGTGTTGCCACAAGGTCGCCAGGGCATGGTAGAGAACATGCGGGGGTAGGGCTGCAACAACGGACAAGCCGGGTAGCTCTTCAAGGTCTTTCCGAGTCCTCTGGAAAGCCTGCTTCTCAGTGTAGCGTGGTTTGGTCATGTTGAGACCTCATGGAGTAAGGGTCTTGAAACCTAGCCGAAGAGGATCGCAGCCGGAACAGTGAGCCGCATGTGCTCTTTATGGAAACAGTCTTCAGAGGCGATTGACAAACGGTAGTCGGTTCCTTCATGGCTCTCCATAATGAGACATACGGCATACTCGGAAAGCGGTTTCGGGATCGGGGTTGGGGCAGGCACGATTAGGAAAACAGAGGTGTGTCCTATTGGTTTCCGCCAAGCCGCCAATACCTGAGCCATTCGTTGCCGGAGCATCTCGTTTATTACTGGATCCCCAGCTTTCAAAGCGAGACCCTTTTTCAGGTTCTCTGTCGTGCTGGTCCAGGCACGAGGTACCACGAATCGGGCACCCGTAGCCCCTTTCTGAAACACTATGCCCTGAGACTCGAAAGGCATAGACATCCGAATCACCGTGACCGGGAAAACCGGATCCTGTGACCCCAGATCCCAAACCTCAGCCGACTCCTTGAAAGAGGGTGCTAAAACCCCCTCAGGACGTGCCTGTGTTGGTTTGATTCTGAAACCGAACCATCCACCTATGAGTGCTCCTGCCCCTGTCTGAATGAATCTCCGTCGGTCCATGTGGGTACCTCCTGTCTTGGGTTATGTTACCCGTTCGGGGTGCTTTCGGGTAGTACGAAAGAGACATGGGGGTCTTTGGGGGGGATGACACCAATGCCAAATAACTCGCCCACGGGGAATGACCGAGTAGCCAGCGTTCTAGCTTTGGACCATCAATGGGACGCATGGACAGGGAACACCATTGAGGCTTTGGCTGCTGTTGTGGGCATCATCGAGCAGCGTGGGCTCAAGATCTGGGGTCTGTTCTGTTCTCGCAAACGATTCCACCTGTTGCTTGATGCAGGCGCTTTCCCGTCGGACAACCCGCCGCTGAGCGATGCTTGTTTCCAGAGACACCCTGTGCTGTGTTCAGAGACGGTGCTGGACAATTCCGTCTACGTCATCGGGGATGCGTGGCCCCTGTCACAGAAGTCTGTTGGGGTCTTGGTTTGGGAACGCAACACGAAAGGCCGGTTACCATGAACGACATGAACAAGACACTCTGGGAAGCCCTGTCCGGGTTAGCCCCGGGGAGCCTGACCCTGCTTGCAGGTGGGGTTGGCATGGGCAAGACCTGGAAACTCGTGCAGCTAGCACATGAGCACTTCAGTTCCGGCAACCCTGTCCGGGTTCTGTCAGAAGACATTGTTCCGGTTCAGTTTCTCCGTCGATACATCGCAGCCCATGGTACGCCTGATCGGGAGGGCCTCGTGATTCATGACGAGGGTACCACGTTGGCTACGGCTTTTCATTTGAGCACTCCGGGCACCATGATTCTGATTGACAGTGCCAGATTCTACCAGAAGGTTGCCGATTGGGGGGCTCTTAGACAAGAGACCCTAGCCAAGAAGGTTCATCTGGTCATTTCGGTTCAAGCGCCTCGAACCGTAACCCCCATGGACTGGCATCCGACTTCGGAAGCAGAACGATCTTGCGATCTGATCGTTTGTCTTGGGCCTGACAAGACTCTCTATGTCAGCAAGAGCCGGGATGGCTTTGTGGGTTGGCTCGATTCAACCGATCCGTGAGCCGTCCGGCGTGATGTAGTTGTCGGGCACGTTCCGCTGAGACCCCCAATTGTCTTGCGGCTTCCCGCAACGAGATCCCAAGAGTCTCGGACAGAGGGGTTTTGTGTTCCCATAGAACAGACCAAACCGCGTTGCTCTTGGACCAGGATAGCCGACGATCCTTTCGGATCAAGTGATGCTCCGGGCTGGGTCGTTTGCCCATGTCAGCGAGGAACAGTAGGAAGTCAGACCATCGGGGATCCACCTTTGCCTTCCGGTGGGGGTCTTTCAGGCTTTGCCATGTCGAGTAGGTGGGGGTGTCACTCCAACCCGCTTGTGATCGTGGGTGGGTATCCCGTCCCAGACAACCGCAGGAACGGTGTCTGCCTGACCGCAGGTTTCCAGTGTTGGCCTTGGTGGTCTTACCGCAGGTACAGCGACAAAGCCAAAGGCTTGAACCACCCGATGTGCGCCCGACCTTGCAGGCCACGGTGAGTCGGGTGAAATGATCTCCGGGATGAATCCGTTTGGGGCTGCTACGGGGGGTTTTCATGTCATTCTCGGGGCAGTTCCGATCCGAACGTGTCGTTTGGCAACACGTATGGCTCGTGTTCGCACCTTTCGTCCGTCTTTCAGGGTCAGTGTCATCCAAACCTTGTGTTCTGCCGGGGCGAAGAACCACCAAAGCACCGTGGCAAAGCCCCACCAGTGTAAACAGAGGGTGATCCACACGGTTTCGTCACTGGCAATGATTGCCGTACCGTGTTGATCGAAGGCGTCCAGGTGGACTAGCTCTATCAGTTGGGCCATCGAATCATACCTCTTGCGTCGTTTGGGTGGCTCTAGCCCGGCTGCAAGTTCAATCTCGGCTTCGACCCCTTGGGGGTCAAGGCGGTTGTCATTATCGTTTCCTTTTCCCCCACGGGGACTTCCGAAAGATCGGATCCCCCTTCGGGAGCAGTCCGTCTAAAACCTGCCTTGCCATCCGGGCTTCGTCGGGTTGAAGTCTGCCATGGTTGTCCAGGTGTGTCGTGTAGGCAATTTCCGACCCGATGCCGGACGAAACCACGGTGTAGCCGTGAGCTACAAGCACTTGTTTCTCTCGGGGGGTCAGCAAAGGCCAACCCAAACTGTCTTCCGGTCGTTTCATCGATCCCCCTGCCACTCTCGGTAAGCCTCATTGGTTAGGTTGACTTCCGGTCCCGCCCCGGTTTGCATTGTATCGTGGGTCATTTCCTCGGCATCCTCGTCTGCTCGTGCGCAGAGCAGTTCGGCCGTCAATTCGTCGAGGTATTCGGCCTGGTCACGCTGGGACAAGCCTAGCATGTCCTGGTAGATCGCGGCTTCGATCTGTTCGACCGCGAAGCCCTGTGCTGAGTTGTCAGGATCAAGGGCTTGCCAGTACGATGACCACGCCGCTCTGAGTTTCTTCGTCATACCCATTCTCCTTTTTAGTGTTCCTGGGAAACCATGACCCGGCTTGGTAGGAAGCCGCAAGCCTGACGGTAGGTCTGGTCATCAGCCTCGGCCGCTGCATCCACCCATCGGGCGGATACAACCTCGGCCGCATTGACCCATTGGGCCGCAGTCGCCGGATGAGATACTCCCTGAAGAGCAAGTTCTACCCGACATGCCTCGGTGAAAGATCCCTGGTACCCGGCCAGATGGGCCTCAGACCGGAGAGACTCGAAAGCGTTTCGGTGACCTTGAAGCAGGTGCGCCCTGAAATCGAACTCGGTCTGGTTGTCCTCGGGATGGGGCACGTTCTTTCCATGAATCGGGCAACGGTGCCATGTATCGAAATCAGACAGGAACCAACCCCTGCCCCGACACGGGCACCTACGGAGGTTCATGTCTGCCCAGCGCCCGCTTTCCAGTTCATTCCAGGTGGTTGCGTCCATGTCTTGCCTCCCGTACTTTCTACGCAAAAGGCTGCCCGGCTAAGCCCCCATTTCAATCTTGAACCCGTGATCGAAAAGCCAATCCCGTTGGGCCTGTGTAGGTTCGGGATTGGGAGCAAGTTCCGACATGATCCACGGAACCACGGATTGTGGTGAGAAGGTTTTGATCCAACCCTTGACCTCAAGCATCTCTTCTGCCGACTTGAGCACCAGATAGGCGAAGTCTACATGGCACTGATCGTCACAGGTGTGATGCACCCCCTCGGGTGATAGCCACCCATAGGTGGGCTTGCTTGAGTTTTTGCATAGATATGACCCGACCCAGTCAAGCTTCGCGGGGTCATCCGTATAGGACACGTCTGACACCACTGCCCCACGTTTGGGAAAATGACCTCCGGCGATGTTCAGATAGTAATCCTTGTCCAGATCAGCCTCATCCAGAAACCAGGCCCAGTTGGAACCTGGATGTGGGAAAATCTTGACCCACCGTGAATGTTTTGGCATCGCCCCTCTCCTTCGTGCTTCAAGGCCCAAGTAGACTCGTAGATCGGTCTCGTTCAGACCCGCTTTGGTCCTCAATGTCCCTGCCGTGAATGGTCCCAGATACCTGCCTGTCAGGCGTTCAACACGCCCCGTGTATTGATCCCCGGAACAGCAGATGGTCAGCCGCAGGCCATAGCTGAAAGCCATTTGCACGGGAAGAGCGGGTTCACACGGGGTTATAGTGACCCACTCAAGGTTTGACTTCGGAGTTCCCATCTACTCTTGCTCTGCCAGCAGGTCTCGAACCCGCTGAATCTCTTCCTCGGTATGCACAGTCCCGCCCCGGTTCAGGCGGATGTAGAACCGGAGCCGTTCCTTGATAGGCATGTCCACAAACGAGACATGAACGGAAGGAAGAGTCCTTCGTTCAGTCTTGTTCAGGTCACGATACCAAAGGAGATCCCCATTGTCCATTTCCGCCGGGATCTCGTCAGCCAGCCAACGAAGCATGGCCCGCAGCCGTTGCTGCCCGTCAACAACCTCGTTGGACAGATCCAGCCAGTTCACTCCAGTGGGGGCATTCTTGCTGTCCCGATATCGCTGGACGAAAATGGCCGGGACTGGACCCGCCGCAAGGAAGTGTCCCATGAACCGGCGGGCTTGGATATCGGTCCAGCACGCTGCCCGCTGATAGGTTGGATTGAGATTCCACGCGGGTTGGCCAATGAGGCCATGCACCACATCGGTCAAATAGGGAAGACCCCCGACCGAGAGGGGCAGATCTACTGATTCACAGTGGGGCCAAACCTTGTAGGCGTCTAGGCGGTTGCTACTCATAGGTCGTTGCCCTCCCTGCACCTACTACTCAGGTAGGGTTCCGGCTAAGCCTTGATAAGCAACATCATCGGCCAGGCCCACGGTTAGGGTGCGCCTCTCCGGTTCGTGAAGAATACCCAGACGAATCTCCCCAAAGGGGGTTCCGAGAGTTTCTAGCCGGAATGAACCATGGACGCGGGGGTCCAGGTTGTGTTGTACGGCAAGCTGAAGGGTATCGGAACACAGTTCCTCGCCCAGTTGCATGATTTCGGCTGGTGTCAACCTGAGTCGGGACATTTCTCTTTGACAGGCCGGAGTCCAACGAAGGGTCAGTTCCAGATTCTGTCCCCAGGGGACTCGGAACCGACTCCTGTGGGGCTTCCGTTTCACTTTAGGCTGATTTCGATGGTTTCCTTGGGCGCGGTATGGGGGGCGCAATGCCAGCCTTGATACAAGCGGCAAAGTGCTTTGCCTCAAGGTCGGCAAGGTTTTCGTTCTGAATGCTCCTTGCCCGAGCCATGATTTCTTTCAGGGTTCTGTTCTCTCGCCTTAGGGCTTCGTTTTCCTGTTGGAGCCTGGTGAGTTCATCATGGTTCCTCATAGTCCTCATAGGTTAGTGTGCATGTCGGTCCGAAGTCATGTATCCCGTCCAGAGAACGGCAGCCGGGGCATTGACGCAGTTGAGCATCAATATCTCCACCAAGATGGTAGATGCAACAAGGAATTCCGTTGTAGGTGAATCCGTCTACTGCCGAATTGCGACAGGGGGTTCCCCGGATCGTTACCATACACTGTTGCTGTTTCTCTGCCATGTCTCAGGCTAATTCCACAATGTAGTGGTCGTTCTTTGACCATGGCGGGTCGGAAGTCACACAAATCCAGGTAGGTTGCTCCAAGGCGATCATGTGATGGATTGCTCCGCAGGGGATAGCATGATGATTAGTGGATGTCACAAACAAGCCTTGTCCCTGCCGAACCAAGACGGCCGTTCCTTTGAGAGCCGCGTAGATTTCATGTGTGCGGTCGTGGAAGTGCGGTTTCGACCGGGTGATGAGGGCTACTACTGCTTTTCCCGGCTTGATCTCCGCGATCACTTCACTGAAGTCGGGGGCTACGATGATGCTGGCATCGGGATAGGCTGCGGTTAGTTCGGCGTGAGCCGCGGCAGCTTTCTTTTCGGGGGCATTGTCTCTCAGTTCTGAGAGGATGCTTTCAGCATTAGTGACAATTTGCATGAGGGCGGATGTCTCTTCGGGAAACTCCGGTATCGAGCACCAGGCCCAGAGCCATTCGGGATTCCACGGATATACAGTTGAAATTGTCCCGTCCTTCCAGTGAATTTCACGGTTGGGGAGAATGATTCCCCAACGTGGTCCTTTGGGATGCCTCTGCCACAAGACCCACTGTAGGGTTCGGTCATCTATGGGTGTTGGGGCTAATCCTCTATACCAAGTCATGTTGTTCCTCTTGAAACGGGGTTGGCTGTTGTTTGTCTAGAACTTGTTGAGCCACCTGTTCGATCACGTCCCACGGGTCGGTTCCTTCGGGTACTTTCGTTGTGGCCAGAAGGGCCATTGCTTCCCGTATTGCCTCTGGATGGGGTGCCTGGTCTATCGCTGGATCCCGACAGGGACATTGAGGCAGTAGCCCCAAAGCAAGCCATTGCTTATTTTGGGACTTTCTGTAGTACATTGCGATCTGTTGGGGAGTAACCATACCTAAGTCGTACAGTACCCAAAGACAAACTTGTACCTCGCAGTGAATTGTCCACCATTTCCGGCAGCAAGCCCGATCCAAAGAGTGCGGTGGAATGGAGGGGGTTCTCATGGTTTCATCGTGGGGGTTTTGCCTCATGAAGGTTCTACCCCAAAGGCAGTTTCCTGTCCGAACTCCTTGAGCCAGATGCTATACCCCTCGGGCATCAAGTAGAAAGTCACGTCGAAAGGCAATGAGGGGGCTCCTTGTGTCCAGTTGTGAGCAACCTGAGCACAGATCTCGTGGGGGCAACCGTAGATCCCTGTGGAGATAGCCGGGAAGGCTATGCTCGTGAGTCCCATTGCTTGCATCATGTAACCGCAGTTGATGAAACATCGGGCTAAATCAAGCTGTGCTCCAATACGACTTTGGGTTCGAACCTCTCCTGGATGCAGCTCCCCGCCCCGTTGCAAGTCGAAGATCGGGCCTACGGTATGAAACACCCACTTGCAAGCAAGATTGAAGGCAGGGGTTGCCCGTACCTGCCCCGGTAGACAGCGTACATCGAAGGACATGACCGGGTCAATTACAGGTAGGAGTTGACAGAACTTCTGGAGTCTTACGCCTGCAACACGGTGGATCGCTCCGTCAACGCCACCACCCCCCATCAAGGTAGGGTTTGCGGCATTGACTATAGCGTCACCTTGGAAGGCCGTGATGTCTCCAAGTACGATGTGGATCTTCATTCAAGAATCTCCAAATTCTGTGGGGTCTCCGCCTCCGCTACGATCCCAGTGGTTCATGTAATCAACTTCGTCTTGCCACTCTTCTCCCGTCATACCCCCTACGACCCGACTAGGCTCCGTGGTCGATATGATGGTCCTCGGGAACATTCTGCGAACCGTCTTGGGGTTTGGCACGGGGTCTGGTGCTAATGAAGTGTCTTTCGGAGCTTGTGTCCACAGGTCGATCTTGTGGTGGATCTCAGGACGGTTCCACCAAGCCTGCCGTCTGGCGTGCCATGTTTCCGCACTTGCTTCTTGGGCATCCCCCAGCCCATCCCAGTAGGCCAAAGTCATAGGATGCTCCAATGACTCATAGAGAATCACTCCTTTGGTCATGAAGTCATTCCAGCCTTGCAGATACTCTGCAAGAGCTTGCTTTGCCCAGGGGACGGCTTCCGCATCACCAATAGGGCAGCGATCACAAGCCGTGTGTATGTCTTGCCAGCTATACATTGGCCGCCCCCAAACATTCGGGGAGCCGTTGCCCTCTCCCTTCAGCCTTGTCTTGCAATACCCTACCTAGCAAGCCGCAAATCAGGGCAAACTCCTCTACGTCTACCCGCAAGTACCGACAGAAGCGATCTTGCCCGTCAACCTGACAGGTGTATTGACCGCATTCGATTGGGAATCTCAGGGTTACTTTCATCTACTTGACCGCTTTCAATCCCCGACGAAGCTGTGGGATGGGTGCAGCCAGACACTTAGCCGCAATGACCGCACTCCAAGGAATCACGCACGGGAACCAAGTGCCTCGAAAAGAAAGCTCCTGTCTGATTCCGTTATCGTCCAAGGTCAGGTCAGTGTGGTACCCGTAGGAGAAGTTCAAGGCCACTGTCTCCTGTCCGTACAGAGCCGGAGGGATCTCTACCCCGATCCCCTGGGGATTGAAAATGACTTGGACCTCGCCCCGGGCCAGAAGTTCGATGAGTAGGTGTTTCAGTCCGGCATCCAGGACTTGATTCAGGGGCGAGTTGGTTTCAAGCATGGTTGTGTGCTGCCTTTCATAGGGTTTGTCGAACCGTGCTGTTGGCTATGGTGGGGGCGAGTCTTTCTGGATAGTTGTCTTTCAAGAAAGTCTCCAGGTGCTTCCTCTTGTCCGCGAAGTACGTGGCGGTTATATCCCCACCGTTGGCACAATCACTCTCGTTTACGAAGTAGACTGTCATGTCGTCCTTCTCGAAAGTAGTGACGTAAATGCAGCCGTACTTCTGGAGCCCCCAC
>Ga0209210_1001582_pt1 | contig 18681 bp, 16 predicted proteins | sample RifGroA1_FD_183991 | JGI IMG/M metagenome (GOLD analysis project Ga0209210, IMG submission 183991) | Contaminated groundwater microbial communities from Rifle, Colorado, USA - Rifle Groundwater A1 (SPAdes) (version 2) | ecosystem: Environmental > Aquatic > Deep subsurface > Groundwater >...
TCCAGTTGTTCGCCGTGAAAACCCAATTCCTCCAAGGTAAAGCCCTTGGATGTTTCGCGCAAAAGCCGCAAAACAGCCTTTTCGCCGTCATGAATAGGCAAAATAGAAACGCGAAATGAAACTTTTTCCTCGGCTGTTTCAATCTTAAACCGGCCGTCTTGAGGCAGACGATGCTCGTCAAGCCGTAAATTAGCGAGAATTTTTATGCGGGCGATAAGGGCCGAGGAAATCTGGCGCGGCAAAACCATGGCGTCGCGTAAAATGCCGTCAATTCTGTAGCGGACAAGGACTTCTTTTTCCATCGGCTCAATGTGAATATCGCTGCCCCTCTGTAAAATCGCGTGCCGCAGTAAAGTGTCGACAATTCGCACCACGGGCAAATCCTCGGCTAATTTCCTTAAATCTTCGGCAGATATCGCCGCTTCTTCTCCTGTTGTCGGCGCCGAAACAATTGCTCCTGCTTCTTTTTGTATAATATCGCCGAATTCCGCCTTCAAGCTCTTCTGATATTGGCGAAGAACGCTTTTGATGGAATTTTTATCGGTCAAGCGGGGAAGTATTCGCAAATCCGATTTTTTCTTGATAAAATCAATTGTTTCCAGGTCTTCAGGGTCAAGCATCGCGACTTCCAAATCGCTGCCGATTTTTCTAAAGGCCACGATATTATGGGTGCGCGCAATCGGCTCGGGGATTAAACCCAAAACCTTGGAATCTATTTTTTCCTTTTCTAGGCTTACGTAAGGTATGCCTAAAATATACGCCTCAAGGCGGTGTAAATCGTCTTCGGAAATTTTTCCGTCTTTGACAAGAACTTCGCCCAATCCTTTTCTTGTTTTTTGCGACTTTTTTTCCGCGGAATCAATATCCGAATCAGACACTAATCCGGAATCTAACAAAAACGCCTTTAATTGTTGGGCTTCAACTCTCATGCCAAAAATGAAGGAGAAAAACGGCTATAATCTTCGCGCTTTCTATTGAAGCGCCTCTTTAATTTTTTGGCTGATTTCATCAAGAGAATAATTCGCCTTGGCAAGATAAGAATGGACGCCGTAAGAAAGACACCTTTCAATGCTCCGGCGATCTTCTAAGTTTGTGAGGGCCAAAATCGGAACGGCGGGAAGGCCCGGTTTTGCTTTTAATTCTTCAAGGACTTCAAAGCCGTCTTTTTTCGGCAGAATCAAATCCAGCAAAATAAGGTCGGGTTTATGCTCTTGCGCCATTTTAATTCCGGTTTCTCCGTCAAAGGCGGACAAAACTTCATAACCGTCTGATTTAAGTTTGGCCGCCATGGCCTCTTGAAGCCGCGCCTCATCCTCAATAAATAATATTTTTTTAGCCATATTTTATAATTTTTATTATATAATTCCCCTGTTTTTAAACTTTTGCGGCGGGTAAGGTAAACCAAAACACCGACCCCTTGCCTTCTTCGCTTCTAAACCCTATTTTTCCTCCCATTGCCTCAACAATGGCTTTTGCCAAATAAAGCCGTATGCCGAGCCCTTGAGTTTGGTAGCGGAAGACGTTCCCCGCCCTAAAAAATTTGCTGAAAATCATCTTTTGGTCCTTCTTGGAAATGCCAATGCCTTGATCGGTCACCGAACATTTAATATATTTGCCCGAAGAGACAAGGGTCGCCTCTATTTTCCCGCCATTTGCGCTATAACGGATAGCATTATCAACGATGTGGCTTGCCACTGACTCGGCTTTTATCTTGTCGGCAAAAACATCGGGCAAATTTTCCGGAATCTTTGTTTCAATAAAAACATTGGATTCGGCCTCTAAAAGCGATTTATTGCGCCTGTCAATCAAGTCGCCGACAACTTCTCCCAGGGAAAAATTAGAAGGATTAAGATATAAATTTCTGTCTTCAATCCGATTAAGCTCCAAAAGGTCATTGATGATATGAAGCATCCTTTGGTTTTCCTCGCCAAGATGATCAAGAAATTTCTTGATTTCAGAGTTTTCTGTTCCAATATGTTTTTCATAAATAAGATTGAGCTGCCATTTTATGATAGACAAAGGAGTTCTTAGCTGATGCGACATAATGCTTACGAATTCTGATTTTGCCCGCGAAGCAGAAGCAATCATATCAAAAGAACTCACGATAATGTGGCCGATGATAAAAATGATAGCTGCCACGGCTAAAACAATAAGGGCGACCACCTCCGGCTCTTGAATATAATAACGAGAAGCAAAATAAGTGGCGATTATTGAAATAATTGTGATGGCGCCCATTATCAGGAATAAAAATTGGGGGCATTGCCAAAGACTTAAACCGTAAGACCGGCATTGTTTGATGCTGTCTACTCTGTCTAAATGAAACTTCATAATAATTATGATAACATTTCTGGCAGAAAAAGGCGCTACGCCGGAAAAAAGTTTTCCACAGCGGCTTATTTCGGCGCAGCTTAACTCATCTGATAGAAAGGGCCGCCTTATTAAGTTTGACAATAATCCAAAATTTTTGCTATTCTTAGCTATATATGGTCCGTTTATAGACGGACGATTTTAATTAAGGAGTTTGCCCATGATTTGGAACGAAGCGACAAATCGTGGTTGCAAATCCTTAACCCCGACTTAGGTCGGGGTGCTCAAATTTATAATTATTCGCTTCGCTCATAAACAAATTTGGCATGGACATACGAGCATTTCGTTCGGCCTTAGAACAGCTTGAGGTTGAGCGAGGCATTTCAAAACAAAAAATTATAGAAACCATAGAATTGGCTTTGGCTGCCGCCTATAAAAGGGACTACGGGAAAAAAGGCCAAATTATAAGGGCGGAATTTGATCCGGAAACTGGAAAAACAAAATTTTCTCAGATTAAAATTGTAGTTGACGAATCAATGCTTAATCTGGAGCAAGAAGAAGCCGTTGAAACAGTTGATCTATCTGAAAAAAAGCCTGAAAAAGACGAAAAATTAGAGAAAGATGAAGAAAAAACAGAAGAGACAGAGGAAGGGGCTAAAAAGGTGCATTTTAATCCCGAAAGGCATATTATGGTTGAAGAAGCCCGCAAAATAAAGAAAAAAATAAACCAGGGAGAAGAGCTTATCTTTCCTCTAGAATCTAAAGAAGATTATGGCCGGATTGCCGCCCAAACCGCCAAACAAGTCATTCTTCAGCGCATTCGGGAAGCGGAAAGGGATTCTGTCCTTGAAGAATATCAAAAAAAACAAGGAGAAATTGTAAGCGGAATCGTCCAAAGAATTGAAGGAGGCAATGTTTTTCTTGATTTAGGCCGAACAACCGGCATTTTGAATCGCGAAGAACAAATAAGGGGCGAGCGTTATCGTTTAGGCGAGCGCGTCAAAGCCCTGCTTTTCCTTGTTGAACAAATCCCAAGAAGCATAAATCTTTTCTTTTCCAGGTCTCATCCGCAGTTCCTAGCCAAGCTTTTTGAGATAGAAGTACCGGAAATTGCCAATGGCGTGGTAGAAATCAAAGCAATCAGCCGGGAAGCAGGATCTCGGGCTAAAGTTGCCGTTGTTTCCAAGGAAGAAAATATTGATCCTGTCGGTTCCTGCGTTGGGCAAAAAGGTGTCCGAGTAGGCACGATAATCTCTGAATTAGGAGGAGAAAAAATTGACATTATTGAATGGGCGGGAAAAGCCGAAATTTTCATTGCCAATTCCCTTTCTCCGGCAAAAGTGCTTGAGGTTGAGACAAAGCCAAAGACAAAAGAGGCAAAAATAATGGTGGACGAAGACCAAGTTTCCTTGGCGATAGGAAAAGGAGGGCAAAATGTCCGTTTAGCCGCCAAATTAACGGGCTGGAAACTTGATATCCGTTCCCGTAGCGGCGAGTCAATTGTCAAAGCCAACGAAGAAGGGGAGGTTTCAGGTGAAGGATTATTGAAAAATACTCAATAATTTCAAATTCTCTAAATTCTCTTTAATATTGCTTTAATATTGCTCAAGCCAAATGCCAGAAACAGGAAAACAAATCATCGGAAGATTAGGAGAAGATATCGCCGTGAAACATTTTGTGAAACATTCTTTTAAGGTTTTAGATAGGAATTACCGAAAAAAATGGGGAGAAATAGATATTGTAGCCGAAAAAGACAACATCTTGCATTTTATTGAGGTCAAAGCTGTTTCATGTGAAACAGCTTACCCGGAAGAAAATGTTCATTTTTGGAAACGCCAGCGATTAAGTCGAACAATACAAACATATTTAGCAGAAAAAGATGTTTCATATGAAACAGAGTGGCAAATAGATGTCGCGGCGGTTTTTATCAATTCTGAAACAAAAACAGCCAAAATTAGAATAATGGAAAATGTTTTACTTTAGTTTCATATGAAACGGGTCGTAGCGTAGCGGTTTAACGCGCCTGCTTTGGGAGCAGGAGATCGTCGGTTCAAATCCGACCGACCCGATAAAATTCTAAAGGACAAATTTATTTGTCCAATAGAGTTGTCCATTAGGTCGTTTTATCAGATTAAATTTCCGCCAAAAGCGGATCAGCCCCAGGCTGAAAAAAGTAAAATATGGTTTACAGTTGCCCTGGCTGCGGCCAGACAGATGAAGAAAAGAAGAACTGTTGCGGAGAAGAAATGGTTGGCGATGAAAAGAAACCCGAAGAATCTCTTGAAGAAGAGTTGGAAAAAGAAAATTAATATCGCCAAAAGTTGCACGTGAAACCCAGAAAGCGGATGTAGTTTAGTGCCCGCCCAAAGGCCTAAAAGGCCATTGTGGCGAGGAAAGCGGGATTAGTTTAATGGTAGAATAAGAGTTTTCCAAACTCTGGGCGGGAGTTCGATTCTCCCATCCCGCACAATAGTGGACTTTTGGCGTCATAGCGCATTAATTGCCGTTTCTGTTTCATAAATCTCGCGGGTTCTAACTGCATCTCTTTCCCTGTACGGGGAATTTTAGACTACTACTATTGCAACAAACAAGAAATCCTGAGGATAAATGAATGGTCTTTTGCTGTTTTAACAGAGGTTCTAACACAAAACCTTGACTTTTTGATTTGCCAACATACAATTGAGAAGAAAGTTTGGGTCGTTGAAAAAGACCAAAAAATCCAAAAGGGGGAGAAAAAATGAAAATTCTGTTGGGTATTATTTTGATTCTTGCTGGTATCGCGCTGGGTATTTATGTCGGTTTCTGGCTACTATTTGTGGGTGGCATCATGACAATCATTAATGCCATCAAGGCAGATCCGGTTAGCGCCACGAGTATTGCTTGGGGTGCAATCAAAATAATATTCGCTGGCGCTGCAGGAGTTTTATCTTTCTGGGCATTAGCGCTCCCAGGGATTGCATTTCTAAAATCTGGATTAAAATAAAACATTTTTTCCTATTCACTATAAGCCCGATTATAAATATCAATATCGTCGGGCTTTTTATTTTCTATCAACGTCTATCCGTTCTTTAGGGCGCGATTAGCGCCCCCAACGAGGTTCTAACCTGTAGTTCGATAAACTCACTATCTATAAATTTTATCCTGAATTTATTGAAGGATTCCCCTAAAGTGCACTTTATGAGACTTTTGACGCTTTCGCCGCGCTAAAGTTATGTTGTTTTTTGATTTTATCGGCGTGCCCCAAGCGGCAACTCAAGAAGAAATTCTTAAAAATCACCAAAATTATCCGGAGCTTGAAGAATATCGTCAGATATTTTTAAACAATATGAGCAATCCGGATTTATATTGGCCGAAAAAGGGCCAAAAAATCATCGCCGGATACAGGGAATTTATCAAAAAATATCCCCGAGGTGAATTCACCGACGAAGCGAAATTGCGGATTGCCGAATTTTACGAACTTTTATTCCAAAAAGGAAAATCGTTGCCTTTTCTGAATGACATAATCAAAAATCATTCAACGGCCGATTATTTTTCTCTTTATTTTTCTCTTAATAAAAAAGCTCAATCAGCCGCCAAAACAGCCGCCTGGGCTTTGTATTATCGCGGTCTTTGGTTTCATCGGCCTGATGACTGGGAAAGAATTTTAAGAAAATATCCTGAAAGCCGGGAAGCGGCTGGGCTGGCGAAAAACGCGCTCAAGAAGTTAAAAAGTAAGTAAAAATAAAAAGCCACAGGGGAAACCCCGCGGCTTCAATTATTTATCCTTGTTGACAAAATCTTGGAGATAGATAAAATGGATAATAAATAAAGTTTTTAATAATTAATTGCTAATTTATATGAAAAAAATATATTTATTTGCGGGTATTTCGGCTATTTTTCTTTTAGTGACGGCATTAGTGCCGCTTTTTTCCACAGCTGCTTCTCCGATGGTTAGAAAAATCGTCGTTTTCAAGGCCGGTGTTTTGAATGAGCCGGCCAGAGAAGCATTAATGGAAAAATTCGGGGCGGTTAAAGTCAAAAATCTTGATTTAATCGGAGGCAAAGCCGTGCTTTTGCCGCCGAAAGCGGAAAAAGCCCTTAGACAGCATTCCGGTGTTTTAAGAATTGATGATGATGTGATAGTTGAAGCTTTAGTAAAAGGTGGCATTGCGGCCAAAAAACCTGCCCCTTCTCAACCGGCAGAAACTTTGCCTTGGGGAGTTGACCGCATCGACGCAGAAAAAATTTGGAGTATCACTGCCGCGGACTACGTTAAAGTGGCGGTTATTGATACGGGAATAGATATCAAACACCCTGATTTGCAAGGCAATCTCAAGGGAGGATTTAGCGCGGTCAGTTATACTAAAAGTTATAACGACGATAACGGTCATGGCACTCATGTGGCAGGAATTATAGGAGCGCTTGATAACACTATCGGCGTTATCGGGGTAGGACATAAAATAGACCTTTACAGCGTAAAGGTTTTGAATCGCCGCGGTTCTGGCTATCTTTCCGATGTTATTGAGGGAATTGATTGGGCGATTGCCAGCGGCATGCAAGTTATTAATATGAGCTTGGGAACTACGGCTGATGTCGAATCTTTCCGCGACGCGGTTATCCGCGCCAATCAAGCCGGAATCGTTCAAGTGGCGGCTGCCGGAAACAGCGGAGGAGCGGTAAGTTATCCGGCTGCTTACTCCCAAGTTATCGCCGTATCGGCAACCGATAATACCGATACGATTGCTTCCTGGTCGTCACGCGGCTCGGAAATTGATTTAGCCGCTCCGGGAGTGAATATTTATTCCACTTATAAAGGACAAACCTATAAGACATTGAGCGGCACGTCTATGGCCAGTCCTCATGTGGCTGGCGTCGCGGCTTTGGTTTTATCATTGCCGGCAAAATGCGATTATGATTTGAATGGCGCTTGCAGTCCTGATGAAGTCAAACAACGGCTTGAAGCGACAGCTGAAGATTTAGGCGCAACGAACTATGACGCGTTTTACGGCCACGGCTTGATTGACGCCGAAAGAGCAGTAATCCAGTAAATCCTTACTCATTCTTCACTCTTACTTTCTGAATCCGATTTTTGTCCAATTTCGGCAGTTTTACGGTTAAAAGTCCGTTTTTGATGGTTGCTTCGGCTGCTTCGGAATCAACCTCCTGCGGCAAAAGTATGGAACGAGAAAATCCGCCCCAGTAAAGTTCCTGATAAAAACAATTATCTCCTTCAATTTCATGCTGTTTTTGCCGACGTCCGCGAATTGTTACCATATCTTGCGTTATTGAAACGTCTATCTCGTCGGGCTTGACTCCGGCGACAACGGATTTGATTATGATTTCATCCGGCGTCTGGAACATATCCACGGCAAGCTGACCTTCCTCGTCTTCCGACATCCAGTCGGTTTTTGCCGTTTTTAATTTTTGGCCAACGACGGCTTCGCGGCGAAATGATTCGTCTTTTTCCTCTTCAATCATCTTGTCGTCTTCTTCGGCGTTGATGCTGCCGGTTAATCTTTCAAAAAATGAACGATTATCTTTGGGCATATAATTTAATTAAATAAGTAATAAATAATTTAGTTATTATTTTTTTTGAGTCCTTTGATTTTTTCAAAAATGAAAATAAGAACGACAACCGCAAACCACAAAGGGATGAATATTTTAAAAAGATTGGCGCTTCCGCTTTTAATTATAAAATAATTAAATAAAGTATGCAAAGCCGTAGCCAGCAACAAACCTCCTAAAACATTGTGGAAAATCTTTTCCCTGTGAAAAAAAGAAAAGGCGATGCTGGCGCCGACTATGGATGAAGTTATAATATGCAGCAAAGTCGCGCCTAAAAATCTCAAATTTCCCGTGATAAAACCGACAAGCATGCCTTGGGCGCCGATAACCTTAAGCAAAAATAACGTATTTTCAAGCGCCGCAAAGCCTAAGGCGGCGGTAATAAGATAAACAATGGCGTCTATCGGCTCATCAAAGCTCGGTAGACGCAAAGCAGCGCTTTTCGCCGCCTTGTATTTGGCGATTTCTTCAATGGTGGCCCAAACAAACAAAAGAAAAATACTGACAAAAGCCGGAGAAAACGACTTAAAAGTTTTGTTTACGGCAAAAAGCGCGAATTGCTCCAAAAATAAAGCCACCACCGCCATCATCATTCCGGCCAAAAAAGTCAAAATTAAAACTTGACGCGGCTCGGGATGAGAATCTTCTTTTAACCAAAACCAAAGCCACAACAAGGCCGGCAGCAAACCCGCGACAAAAGCCAAAAAAACGTCTGTTGAAGTTATTGAGCTTAAAGTAAAGGCCATTTTTCAACGATTAACATGGTGGTTGATTTTTTCCCTTGTTTCACCCGGGGAATTTTAGACCAAATTTCTTCGGTAATGAAAGGGATAAAAGGATGGAATAGTTTTAAAGAAACCGCTAAAACATAAAGCAGTATTTTTTGAGTATTGTCTTTGAGTTTGTTGTCGGACATTTGTAATTTACTTGATTCAATATATTTATCGCAGAAATCGTGCCAGAAAAAATCGTAAAGCTCGTGAAGCGCCTGCCCGAATTCAAAATTATTTATGTTTTTGTTGGTTTTTTTTATGACATCCCTAAGATTTTTGAGTATTTCTTTATCGGCAACGGTTTTGGATTTTACCTTATAGCCCTCATCAACCAACGCTCCAGAAGACGGCTCTATTTGAGCCAAAACGAACCGAGCCGCATTCCAGGTTTTATTCAAAAATTTCCTGCCCGCAATCAGCGCCTCTTCCGACCAATGAACATCCTGCGTCTTCATTGACTGCCAAACCAAAGCAAAGCGAGTGGCATCGGCGCCGTATCTTTCTATAAAATCCATCGGATCCAGGCCCGTTCCCAGCGATTTTGACATTCGTTTGCCTTCTTTTGTTAAAATCGTGGCATGGATAATCACGTCTTTAAACGGCGGTTTTTTCGTAAATTCCAAGCCGGAAAAAACCATTCTTGCCACCCAAAGATTGATGATATCGCGGGCCGTGACCATGGCATCGGTCGGGTAAAAATTTTTTAAATCGTTTTTTTTGTTAAAAACGGCAAAAGGCCAAAGAGCCGAAGAAAACCAAGTATCCAAAACGTCGTTTTCGCCTTCAATGGGAATTTTGTGTCCCCACCAGATCTGACGAGAGATATTCCAATCCCTCACGTTCTTGAGCCATTCCAAATAAATTTTTGACCATCTTTCGGGATGGAATTTTATTTTGCCCGATTTTACGGCTTTTATCGCTATTTCCGCCAAACTGTCTCCCGCATGGCGGGATCCCGCTTCGCGGGACATTTTTAAAAACCATTGCATGCTTGGTAAGTTCTCTATGACGCTTCCGCAGCGATAGCACAATCCGATATTGTATTCATAGTCTTCTGTCTTTTCCATTAGTCCTTGTTTTTCCAAATCTTCAATTACCCTTGTCCGGCATTGGGCAATTTTTAGTCCCGCATAATTTTCGCTTGCCGAAGGAAGCATAATTCCGTTTTCATTAATGATTTTGAAAAAATCCAAATTGTGTTCTTGGCCTATTTCAGAGTCAATGATACTGTGGCTCGGCGTGACTTTTACCGCGCCGGTGCCAAATTCAGGTTCAACGCGTTTATCGCCGATAACCGGGATTTTCCTGTTTGTTAGAGGCAAAATGACGTTTTGCCCGATAAATTTTTTATAACGGACATCGGAGGGATGAACGGCGACCGCCGCGTCTCCCAACATTGTTTCCGGCCGGGTTGTAGCTACGACAATGAAGTCTTGAGTAGTCAGGCTTGAGTAGTCAGGCCGTCTGTCTACTGACATACTGGCTACTGGATACTTTATATAATACAATTTTCCTTGCTCTTTCTTATATTCCAGTTCGAGGTCAGAAAGAGATGTCTGGCATCTCGGACACCAATTTATCACTCTTTCGCCCTTATAAATCCAGCCTTTTTCGCGATAATGGAAAAAGGCGTCATTAACCGCTTTTTGGTAATCGTTGTCCATGGTAAAGCGCGTCCGGGACCAATCGCATGAGGCGCCAAGTTTTTTTAATTGTCCCAAAATTTTATTTTCGTATTTTTCTTTCCATTGCCAAATTCGGTTTAAAAATTCTTCCCGACCAATATCGTGGCGCGTCAAATTTTCTTTTTTCAACTCTTTTTCAACCGCGTTTTGAGCGGCAATGCCGGCGTGGTCAGTTCCCGGCACCCAAAGAGCCCGATAACCCTCCATCCTTTTTTTGCGAATTAAAATATCCTGAATCGCGGCGTTTAGAGCATGGCCCAGATGCAAAGAGCCGGTGATGTTCGGCGGAGGAAGAACAATGGTGTAAGTTTTTTCCAGGCGCTTCGGCGGTTTATCGGGATCAAAAAAGCCGTTTTTTTCCCACTCCTGGTAAATGCGGCTTTCAACTTTTTTCGGGTCGTAAAATTTATCCAGTTCGTTTGACATAAATCAGGATATTTACTAAACTCCTTTTAGATTTAATAATTTTCGCACATAAAAAGGCCTTTGACAAACAAAAAGAAGGGGGTTAAATATGGCAGACGGTCATGTTTATTCCTGCGAACCGGAAATATTTAGCAGAATGCGCGCTATGTTGGAAATGAAGGGGTATAAAAATTTGGCGAAGCTGGATAATTTAGAAATTTGGACGATTGTCAGCGCTTATATTAAGATGCTTGAAGAGATCAAGTCAGAGGAGGCGGCCGCAAAAGAAGGAGAGAAAACAAGGGAAAAAACCGAACAAACCAACGAAAAAGACGCCGGATGGTTCCCCGGCGACTGTTGCGATTAAATATATTTTATTTTAGTCTTAAATTAGAATCGGCGGTGATTTTTGAAATCACGCCGATTTTTTTATTTGCCCCGCTGTTTTTTGCGGAGTTTTTAGGGGCCCTAAAATAGGCGGCCAAAGCAATCATCGCGGCATTGTCGCCGGTAAATTCCATCTCCGGCATTAATAATGTTCTGTTTCCAAAATTTATTTCCTCAACCGCTTTTTTCAATTGCCGTCGCAGTTCTCTGTTCCCCGCCACGCCGCCGCCTAAAATTATCGTTTTCGCTTTATATTCTTTGACGGCGCGAACGGTCTTGACAATTAAAACGTCAATTACGGCCTGCTGAAATTCAGCGCAAATTTCGTTTACCGCGTCTTTACTGTCGCAAAGTTGCGGAATTTTTTTTTCTAAATCTTTAAGCAAATATAAAACCGCGGTTTTAAGGCCGGAAAAAGAGAAATTATAATCCTTGGAATTGAGCATCGGCCGCGGCAATTTAATTTTATTAAGCGATGCTATAAATTGTGCGGTCGCAAATTTTGTATCATATTTTGATTTTTTGTCCGCCATTGCGCCAATAACGGGGCCGCCGGGATAGCCAAGACCAAGCATTTTAGCCGCCTTGTCAAACGCCTCGCCGGCCGCGTCATCCAAGGTTTGGCCAAGAATCTTATACTTTAGCCAATCTTTGATTAAGACCAATTCCGTATGCCCGCCGCTCACCAGCAACGCTATAATTGGAAATTGAAAATTGGAAATTGAAAATTCTTTTCCTTTTTTCAAAAAAACGGAAAAGATATGCCCCTCCAAATGATTAATCCCTATCATCGGCTTTTCCCAATAAAAAGACAGCGCTTTGGCGAAATTTATTCCAACCCATAATGCCGGCTCTAATCCCGGACCGTTTGTAACCGCCATCAAATCAATGTCCGGTTTTGGGTGTTTTTTTAAAAAGGGGGCTAATTTTTTAAACAATTCCGGTTCCCTCTCCAGAATTTTTTCTAAAATTATCAATTTTTTCGCCGAGGGCAAGCCGGGTTCCGGATAAGAATTCTTAATTTTTAACTGCTTGCCTTTCTTCAATGCTTGTTTCAAAGCCGGCACAAAATTGCGCTGATGTTCTCTTTTTGCCAAATTCGGCACCACTCCTCCCCATGGCGCGTGAATCTTCGCTTGAGAGGCAACGATATTTGATAAAATTTCAAAATGCGGCTTATTTAATTCGCCTCGGCAATCTAATACGGCGACGGCTGTTTCGTCACAGCTTGATTCAATGGCAAGAATTTTCATAAATTAAAAGTAGTTGTCAGTATAATCCAATGAGTTGATTTTTCAAAATTTTTAAGATAAAATATCCTTTATTCGCTTGACCTTAGAAATTCCAACGAATAAGAGGCGCCATCGTCTAGTTAGGTCTAGGACATCGGCTTTTCAAGCCGGTAACCCGGGTTCGAATCCCGGTGGCGCTATAAACCGCAAGACGATTCAAGGAAAAATCAAAACCGCCGGCTTATCGGCTCCGGCGGATTTTTAAAATTTACTCTTTTTTGTATGTTTCCATTTCCATATCGGCTCGGCCTGAAACGTTCACGACAATTATCCGTTTCTTTCTGCTCCCTTTTACTTCCAGAGCAAGTCCGATGGCGCCGGCAATGGCATAGGCTGATTCGCCTGCGGGATTCCATCCCGTTGTTTTGGCGAAAAGTCGGCCGGCTTCTAAAACTATTTTTTCGTCTTTGTGATAAGCCCAAGCTTCGATATAACCATAATGCCTTAAAAGGCTGATTATCGGCGCCGCCCCATGATATTGAAGGCCGCCGGCGCGGATAGAGTCTCCCTGCCAATCTGTTCCGAGAGTATACATCTTCAATTTGGGAAGCAGTCCGGCGTGATCCGGCTCGCCATATTTGTATTTTCCGCGAATAAGATTAGGGTACGAAGCGCTCTGATAGGCGCAAAAACGGATATCTTTTTTCCCGGCGCTTATCATTTCTCCTAAAATTGGCAAAATTAATCCGCCAAAATTTGAACCCCCTCCGAAACAACTTACCATAATCGTGGGATAGCGGTCGTTTTCCTCCAGTTGACGCTTGGCCTCAAGGCCGATAATAGTTTGATGCAAAAGCACGTGGTTTAGAACAGACCCTAAAACATAACTTGCCGATTGATCGGAGCTTGCCGTTTCAACTCCTTCGGAAATCGCAATACCCAAATCGCCAGGGTGATCGGGATATTTTTTTAGCACGTCTCGTCCTGCTTTTGTTTTGTCGCTCGGCGAAGGAAAAACCTCGGCGCCGTAATTCTGCATCGCCTCCAGGCGATTTTTTTTCCATTGCATTACGTTTCTTACCCAGAAAATCGTAGATTCAAGATTAAACATGCTGGCGACCGCGGCGACAGCCGTTCCCCATTGCCCGGCGCCGGTTTCCGTCACCAGTCTTTTCTTTCCCGCTTGTTTCGCAAAATAAGCCTGGCTAAGAGCGGTGTTTATTTTATGAGAGCCGGTCGGCGAATCAAATTCGGTCATCACCCAAATTTCCGCGGGCGTGGCAAGCGCTTTTTCCAAAGCCCTTGCCCTGACAAGTTCGCGCGGCCGCTTCAGGGGCCAGGCATACATCTGGCGAAGCTCGTCGGGAATAGGAATCCACAAATCGCGAGACATTTCCTGTTTCAAGCACTCGGGAACGATTACCTTGGCCACTAAAGACATTTGCTCTTCGCTCCCTAAAGGCGGAGGCAGAGGCTCAAAATATTCGGCCAGTAGCGGCACAATGTTGAACCAATATCGGGGAATGCCTCTTTCGTCATAAAGATTCTTCGGCTTTTCCAACTCTTTCATTCTCCCTTCCTCCTTTATTTCTCCTGTTAAAAAACAACTAGACCAGTATTAACACTCGGTTGATAAAAAGTCAATCTAATGATAGATTTATAGGGCATTTATGGAGGAGTGGCCGAGAGGTTTAAGGCGCAGGCTCGCCCCGCGCTAAAATCTGGAAGCGTGCCAGAGTGGCTGAAAGGGTCGGTCTCGAAAACCGATATGGTCGCAAGGCCATCGTGAGTTTTCCCGATTTGTCTAAAATTTCAATTCGCCAGTTGGCGGAATAGAAATTTTAGGAACAAATCGCAATCCCGCTTAAAACGGAGGGTTGGCTGAGTGGTTTAAAGCGCCGGTCTCGAAAACCGGTTTCCCGGAAACGGGATCACAGGTTCAAATCCTGTACCCTCCGTTTTGCGCGGGACGAATCTCACCCTCGCCGTTTTGCCAAAATTAATATCTGACTCCGCATTCTATCGCCCCAACTTGTCCAGCAAACTTTGGCCGGTCATTTCATCGGGGCAAGGAAGATTGAATAGTTCCAAAATTGTAGGGGCAATGTCGGAAAGAGCGCCTTTTACTTTTTGGTATTCTGATTTTATTTCCTCTTCTGTCCGCGGACTTTTTAGCTTCAAATTTTCGCTTATTACATAAAACGGCACGGGGTTGACGCTGTGCTTGGTGCGCTTTTCCCCGGTAAATTTGTATATTTTTTCCTCAATATTCCCGTGGTCCGCGGTAATAAGCAAAATTCCCCCTTTTTCAACTATCGGCGGAATAATTTTTCCGATAAAATAGTCCAAAACTTCAATTGCTTTTACGCAAGCGTCGAAATTGGCGGTATGCCCAACCATATCGGCATTGGCAAAATTTATCAAGATAAAATCATATTTGGAAAAATTATCTAAAACCGCCTGAACCACTTTTTCAGCCGACATTTCCGGATTTTTTTCAAAGTCAGGGTCTTTATCCGAAAGGATAATAATCCGTTCCTCGTTTTCAAACGGCTTTTCTATTCCGCCGTTGAAAAAATAAGTGACATGGGCGTATTTTTCCGTTTCAGCCATATGAAGCTGGCTTAATCCGGCCTGCGAAAGAACGGCGGCCAGCGGCCATTTCACATCCAAAGGAGGAAAAGCCGCCGGAATTGAAAAACTTTTGTCGTATTCGGTTATTGTGACAAAAACCAAATCATCCAAACGTTCCCTTTCAAATTTACTGAATTTTTTTTCAATAAATGATTGGGTCAATTCTCTGGCGCTGTCTTCGCGGAAATTCCAAAAAATAACCGCGTCTCCGTTCTTAATCCTTTCTGTCCCGGGGTCAAAAGACGGCTCAATATTTTCGTCAATCATCCCTTTCTTGTATTGTTCTTCCAGGCAGGAAACGGGGTCGTCAAAAGAATTGCCGATTCCTTGGGTTAAAAGTTTGTAAGTTTTTTCAATATATGCCCAATTTTCATCTCTATCCATGGCAAAACGCCGGCCTATAAGCGAGGCGACCTTAGCCGGAGGAAACTGATTTTCTGAATCTTTTTTGAAATCTTTGATAAATTCGGCTCCTTCCCTGATTCCCGCGTCTCGGCCGTCGGTAAAAAAATGGATATATATTTTCTTAATTTCATTGCGCTTCGCCAATTCCAGAAGAGCGTAAACGTGCTCGGAATAAGAATGGACGGAACCGGAGGAAAAAAGGCCCATCAAATGCAGGGCGGAGTTTTTTTCTTTTACCTGCGCTATGGCTTTAAGCAAAGCCTCGTTTTGAAAAAAAGAGCCGTCGCTGATAGCGTTGGCTATCCGAGGCAGATGATTGTAGATAATCCGGCCGCTACCCATTGTCAGGTGCCCGACTTCGCTGTTCCCCTCCTCTCCCCAGGGCAAGCCAACCGCTATGCTTGAAGCCTGCAAGGTGGTAAAGGGCCAGAAACGTTCAATTTCAGAAAAGACGGGGTGTTGGCTGATATGCCATGGCGAGTAAACAGCCGTCGCGTCAACGCCAAAGCCGTCTAATACAACCAAAACCACCGGCTTGTAGTTATATTTTCCATGATTCATAGATAATATTTTAACACTCTGGACAAAGATTTGAAAATCTGATATATTACCGTTGTCCTAATTTGTTTTATTTTCAAAATCGGAAATTAAATCAACTTAGAGTCAATTTATCAATGAGTCAGTTTAATTATTTAACTCAAACATATGACATCTTTCTCGGCCATTTTATTGGCGGGAGTTTTGGTTTTAATCGGAATCGGATTGGGATATTTTCTTCGTCACCTTATCGCTTTGGGTCAAAAACAATCCGCGGAACTTCGGGTAAAACAGCTTTTATTAGACACTAAAACAAAAACTCAAACCGCCGTTGAAGAGGCGAATAAAAAAGCCGCCTCTATTTTAGAGGAGGCAAAGCGCGAAGAAAAAGCCGCTTTGCAGCAAGTAAGAAAATTAGAAGAAAAACTTTTAACCAAAGAGGAGCTTTTGGAAAAGCGGCGCCTTGATATTGAAAAAGAAAATCACGACATTGCCGAAAAAATCGCCAAAATCAAAAAAATACGGGAAGAAGTGGAAGCGATTGAGGCCCAAAAGCGCCAGGAACTCGTTAAAATCTCCGGACTTTCCGAAGAAGAAGCAAAAAACGAATTATTTGAAGATATTGAAAGAAAATACGAAAATGACATCCTGCTTCGCCTCCAAAAACTGGAAAATTCGGCTCATGAAGAATATGAAAAAAAAGCTCGCGACATTTTAATCGGCGCCATCCAGCGCCTTGCGTCGTCCACCGCTTCGGAGGTAACCACCTCCACCGTCACCATTCCATCAGACGACTTGAAGGGAAAAATTATAGGCAAGGAGGGTAGAAATATCAGGGCCTTGGAACGAGCGGCCGGAATTGAAATTATCGTGGACGATACGCCGGGTTCGGTTGTTATCTCCGGTTTTGATCCGGTGAGACGGCAGATCGCCAAAATTGCCCTTGAAAATCTTATTTTAGACGGCAGAATACAGCCCGCCCGCATTGAAGAAACAGTTGAAAAAGCGAGAATAGAAGTTGAAAAACTGATTAAAGAAAAGGGTGAAACTGCCAGTTACGATGTGGGGATTTTTGATTTAGACCCGCGACTTTTGACAATGCTTGGCCGGCTTTATTTCAGGGTAAGCTACGGCCAAAACGTGCTCCAGCACTCCGTTGAAGTCGCGCACTTAGCCGGCATGATTGCCTCGGAACTTAAAGCCGACGTCAATACGGCAAAAAAAGCGGCTTTGCTCCACGATATAGGCAAGGCAATGGATCACGAGGTGCAGGGGACTCATACTGAAATAGGAAAACATATTCTCAAAAAATTCAATGCGGATGAAAAAATCATCAAGGCGATGCAGTCGCACCACGAAGAATATCCGCATGAAACCCTGGAATCAATCATTGTCCAAACAGCCGACGCCTTATCCGCTTCGCGGCCCGGGGCGAGGCGGGACTCTTTGGAAAACTACTTGAAACGGCTGGAAGATTTGGAAAGAACCGCCAACTCATTTCCCGGAGTTGAAAAATCGTACGCCATCCAGGCTGGCCGGGAAATCAGAATTTTTGTCGCTCCCGAAAAAGTTTCGGATTTGGAAGCTAAAAAACTGGCGCGCGACATTGCCAATCGCATTGAAGAAGAATTAAAATATCCAGGCGAGATAAAAGTCCATGTTATCAGGGAAAATCGGATAGTAGAATACGCCCGATAGATTAGAAATATAGATTTTACAAAAAAGATATTTGCGGTATAATTTAACCAAGATTGGTGCGATTTAGGCTATATATTGGTATAATTGAACAAAGTCCTGCTATGCGGGACGGGTCGAAATTATTATAAAGCAAACGCAATTATTATCCTTATGAATAAAGCAGATATCGCGGAAGCAGTGCACGGAAAACTCGGCGGCACAAAAGTGGCGGCCGAAGAAATCGTGGACATGGTTTTTGACTCAATCACGGGCTCCTTAAAGAAAGGCGAAGAGGTTTCAATCGCTGGTTTCGGCATTTTCACGGTCAGGCAACGAGCAGCCCGCCAGGCCCGCAATCCGAGAACCGGAGAAATGGTTTCTGTCGCGGCGACAAAAGTTCCAAAATTCCGAGCAGGAAAAGCCTTAAAAGAGGCCGTAAAATAATCAATTCTGCCTTTCCGGAAAGACAGAAAACCGAGCCCCGACCTTACGTCGGGGCTCGGTTGTTTTTGTGCTGTGATTTTGAGTTAGTCCGAACCCCGGCATGTCTGCGGTTAAAACATTGTCTATAATAACTCAACTATGTGTTTATGACCCAAAAAATAAAAAACCACTTTTGCCAGCGATAGCAAGCAAAAGTGGATTTTTGATTTAATCCAAGGCGGATAACAATTTTCCGCCGTCGCCCCGCTGGCTATGGCTGACAAGCAAGTTTTTCTTTTCCGCCAGAGGCGGATCGATCACTTATGATAACGGTTCCGCTTTTTCCGACTTCCCGGCGGCCCGAGGCGTTATTACCGAAACTCAATGTCCCATGATTTCGGACTTGATAAATTCCTCGTACTCTTTCTTAGAGTCCTCCAAATTTTGCTCTAATTTCTCTCTTGATTTAGTGAGCGACTCCTTTCTATTTACAATTTTATCTCGGTCGGCTCTGTTCCCCGGAAAAGGAATTTCCACTGTCGGCACTAGTTCTTTATTCAAAGTGTATCCTTTAGCGGCTCTTTGTGCATAGGGCACATAATCAACCAAGGGAAGAACGTGGTAGAGATAGTCTTTTATTTCTTCGGTGTCATAATCCTTCTTAAGTTTAAG
>Ga0209210_1001585_pt1 | contig 18649 bp, 17 predicted proteins | sample RifGroA1_FD_183991 | JGI IMG/M metagenome (GOLD analysis project Ga0209210, IMG submission 183991) | Contaminated groundwater microbial communities from Rifle, Colorado, USA - Rifle Groundwater A1 (SPAdes) (version 2) | ecosystem: Environmental > Aquatic > Deep subsurface > Groundwater >...
TGGATTTACCCACACCCTATGAGTCGCCGCTTCATTTGTCCCGTCAAAAAATGGATGAAAAAATCCTGGACATGCTGGAGTTGCCTCATAAAAAATTAACCATGGACCGCTGGAAGCAGATGGTGGAGTCTGTCTATGTGAAAAAAGATAGAAAGATCACGATTGCCATCGTGGGTAAGTATTTTGCAACGGGCGAGTACCAGCTGCGCGATAGTTATGCGGCTCTTATGGACTCCATAGACCACGCTGCATGGGCAAACAAGACTGACGCATCCGTGCGCTGGATTCAGGCGGAAAAACTGGAAAAGGGGAATCTGGAGGATTTGCGAGGCGTGGAAGGCATCATCGTACCGATTGGTTGGGGGCCGCGTGGTGTGGAAGGTAAAATTAAGGCCATTGAATATGCCCGCGTCAATAAAATTCCATATTTAGGGCTTTGTTACGGCATGCAGCTGGCTGTCGTTGAATATGCACGCAATGTGCTTGGCCTGAAAGGCGCCCATACGCTGGAATGTGATGCTGATACCAGTCACCCGGTGATTCACATGATTTCAGGACAGGAAGACCTGCTTAAGCGGCGTGCATACGGCGGCACCATGCGCTTAGGCCGCTGGGAATGTAAAGTAAGCGAAAAAACACTTACTGATGCCGCCTATGTCGCATACAAAGCCTATGACGATGTCAAAAAACGCATAGTTGGCGAACGGCACCGGCATCGCTATGAGTTTAACAATGCCTATACCAAACAGTTTGAAGAGGGCGGCATGATGTTGGCTGGCAGAAGCGTCGTGGAAAATCTAGTAGAGATTATCGAACTCCCGCAAGACGTCCATCCGTTTTTTGTGGGTACCCAGTACCATCCGGAGTATCGCAGCCGTCCGCTTCGGCCGCACCCGCTCTTCCTCCAATACGTCAAGGCTTGTGTCAAGCAGGCTGAACTGGTAAAATAGATGGACTCTTATGGCAAATCAAGCTGTGTGGACAACCGGAGAAGCTGATGGGAAAAAAGAAGTGACGTTCCACGTCGGTGATACGGTGCGTGTGCACTACAAACTTATAGAGAAAGAAAAAGTTTCCGGTAAAACCAAGCGCGAAGTACATGAAGAAACGCACGAGCGCACTCAGGCGTTTGAAGGCATTGTGCTATCTATCCGCGGGAGCGGTCCAAATGCCATGTTTACGGTGCGGCGAATTGGGGTAGGCGCTATTGCCATAGAACGTATATTTCCGCTTGTGTCTCCATGGATTAAAAAGCTGGAAGTGAAAAAGCTGGGAGATGTGCGCCGTGCGAAGCTCTATTACCTACGATGGAGAAAGGGCAAAGCCGCCACCCGCATCAATGAAGCGCCCATTCACGTTCGACCCGCCGCCAGCGCGTAAAATTGACCTGCGTAAGAAGCGCCTCGGCAAAAAGGGCGAAGATTTAGCCTGTGAGTATCTTCGAAGCCACGGATTTTTGATTCTTGAACGCAATTTCCAAAAACGGTACGGAGAAATTGATATTATCGCATTAAAGGATAAAACGCTCGTATTTTTCGAAGTAAAAACGCGGGTTGGGCATATGTACGGTAAACCCGAGGAGGCTGTTAATTCAAGAAAACTTCACGAAGTTGTTCAGACAGCCCAATATTATAAAATGCTCCATCCGGAGCTCCCGGAGGCAATGCGCATCGATGTGATAGGAATTGAACTGGACTTCGACCACACCCTCATCCACTTCAACCACATCGAAAATGTAACAGGGTAAAGAAAAATGCTATCGGTTTTTAGATTTCATTCTGGGTTGAGTCATGCCAGCTCTCTCAAGTTTTTGCACAATAAATTCTCTTAGGGCTAATAAACCATCATGTCGAGTATTTGGAGTAACAAGCGGATTAACTTGGGTTGACATATTCATCCATCCAATACTAGAAAAATCAACTTCCATATCTCCGGTTATTGGATCAAATCTGACCAATAGTTTACCGGTCGCTACACTTGTGACCATACGCGCTTTTTCAACACCGTGTTCTATTGTTTCAATAAAACTCGTGGACATGTCGCCTTCTCTTGTCGCAGTTATTTGTTGCTGCTCTTCTGGTGCTAATTGAGAATAAACAAATCGCATATGGTCTTCTGTTTGATCCATAAATTCAAGAAATCTGTCACCGGTTACAGTGGGTCTGCCAGCTGCTTCAAGAATAGATTCTACTCGGCTATATCCTAATATTTGAAAAAAATGATAAGACATGGAAGAATTGCGAATTTTTCTATCAGCCACTTCTCTATCGTAGCCTAGGCCTTCAAGCATGTTTATGATTTGATCATAAGCATCGGTTGCCGCTTCGGCTTTGTTCTCGTCCTTTATTTTGCGAAAATTAGCTTCAAATTTTCTTTGTGCAATTAACGATGGAAAGCCTATGTCCTCGCCTATTTCTTCAACCGAAGTCTGAAGAATTAAATAGTCAGCGCCATCTGCCGGTTGGCTAAGCGAAACTTCATCTCCAATTTTCACAGCATCTTGCCAATAGTCATAGTAGACTCTCCACGGCTCAGCACGGTTTAAGTCTGCTTTTGAGGCAAGATTAGCCTGTTTTAAAGCTTCTTCGGCTTCGTCGACAAACCCGCCTTGTTTCTTTTCTAATGTTAAATCATGCATTATCTCCAGATAAGTTAATTCCAATTCTTCAGTGGGTGCGTCTCCAGCGATCGCCTGTCTTTGTGTTTCGATTAAATCAGGCCCAGTGAGGGTTTTATAAACTGCTTCAGCAACCATAAGCTCTACCATTAGCGGGTCTTTGGGCACAACATATACTCTGTCCGGTATACCTGTTTCGTCGCTTAGTAGTTTATTCCAATCGGGAATTTGATCGGGCGACGGAAATGGTCTATCCGGTGTATTTATTGTATCTTCTGGCATATAGATTTCTTAATTCTACTTTCTTTGTGAGCCCAGATGGATTCGAACCATCAACCAACAGATTAAAAGTCTGCTGCTCTGCCGTTGAGCTATGGGCCCTGGTGGCATCAATTATACCAACTTTAGCTTTTATAGTGAAGGCTAAGCACCGTAAAGCGGTTTCGGATGGCTCCGGAAGGCTTTTAAACCCTTTTAACAAAATTCTCAAAATTTGTTTTAACCATCTTTGGATTATCCATCTTAACGATGTTTGAAACAAAATCCGCAAGTAAAAGTTTTGTACCCGCCTTTTTCTCAAAGTACCCGACAGAAGTCAGTGAATTGATTCCTTCTACCGTGCTATCGACCATTGTTAAGGCATCTTGAACACTGTGCGCGGCCAAAAGACTCCCAAAGGTAAAGTTCCGACTTTCAGCGCTATTGCACGTCAATATTAAATCGCCAACAGTTCCTGCGGTTATGTGGGAATCTATGGTCCAATGTAGGCGTTCATACAATGTATTCATCTCATCTACGGCCAGCACGATCAGCTTTGCTCTGGTATTGGCGCCATACCCTAAACCATCAGCCAAGCCGCACGCTATGGCATAAATATTTTTAAACGCTGCGGAAAGTTCCAACACCTCGACGCCCGCGGTTAATTTTACTCTAAAAAAGTCGGTCTGAAAAAGGTTTTTGACCTTTATATTGTTGGAATTCTTTTTTGAGTACCCCAGATTGACCAGCGTAGGCATTTGTTTGATTACTTCCTGTGCAAAACTTGGCCCTATCAGCGTGTAGTATTCTACGTCGTTTCCAAATATGGATTGAACAATTTTATGAGGAAGCAGATGGGTAGATTTTTCAATTCCTTTGGCTGTGTTTACTATAATGATGTTTTTATCAGTTGAAATATTTTTCAATGATTCCCTTATGGATTGGGTGGGCACCGACAGGACGACAACGTCCGGGTCGATAAGTTTTTGACCGCGCTTTACGATTGAAACAGTTGGACAATTATGCTTGACGACAGAGAATAACGCATTACCCCAAGCACCGTTGCCAAGTATATGTATATTCATATGCGGGAGCGGGATGACAAATCTTTATAAATGCGGCGCGCTATGCGCAGATCATATTTGTTATCAACCTCAGTCCACGGTAATCCATCAGTATCAACGATGCGAAAGTTGACGTCTCCCAGAATACTACGAAACGCATCGTCATAAAACAAGTTGGGTGTCTCTTTTACAATCGCTTCAAGCGCGACCATAAGTTTTGGCAGGTGTTTCTTTTGAACTTTTGCAATTCCTATGTATTCGCCGTAACTTGTCTTTGCGCTCAAAATTTTACTAATATCAGTTACTCTTCCGTTTGCAACGGTTACTTTCATGCTTTCTGCCGTAAGCTGCTTTTTATTATCAACAACCAAAGCCGTATACGGCGACCGCACAATCTTGTTTATTATTGTCGGTTCATAGACGACGTCCGAGTGAATGATAAGTACGTCACGGTCGGTGTTGTTCTTAAGCGCCATAAAAAGCGAATAGCAATTGTTCATGCTTTGATAGTTAGGATTAAAGATAAGCGTAGGCGCAATAGGAACTGTGTGACGTAGAGATGTTATCGCCAGCTGCAAAAATTTGAAGCCGTGCCCGCCGACAATAGTCAGTTGAGAAAAATAGTTGCTGTTGTCTTTAAGACTGTCAAATATGGAGGCAAGCATGGTTCTCTCTTTGGATAAAGAAAGCAGTGTTTTTGGTTTTTGTTTTGTAAGAGGAAGCAAACGGCGGCTTGTCCCAGCCGCCAAAATTATGACATTCATATTAGTTATTTCGGTCAAGCCGCATGGTCTTGGCGACTGTTTGGATAAAAGAGTATGTAAACGCCAACGAAAGAATGATTACGCCCACGATTGATCCCATATCCCAAAATAGGATTCCCTTGGGCGCGAGAAAATAGGCGGCAATGTTTCCGGCGATGAATAAAAATTGCGCTTCCGCCGGCCCCAATATGAAAACGGAAATTTTAAATGACCCTAATAGAATGGCCTGGACCATGACATTGATTTCCATAATGAGATAAAGAAGTGCAAACACAAGCGGCCATGCCGTATTGGTAAAAGTGGAAAGGTATAAGCCGATAAAAATCGAACTCACGGTGACGGCATCCAGCATATGATCCATATAAAATCCGGTTTTACTGGATGTTTTGCGGTAGCGGGCCAGTGCGCCGTCAAGCGCATCGCCCAGCCAATGCAGGAGCATAAATATGCAAGCGACCAAAAACATTTCTCGCGACCAAGAGGTGAATGCATTTGAAACGCCCGTCAGAACGCCTGCAAAGGCCGTGACTGCGGTTATGTTGTTGGCAGATATGTCACTGGGGATAAACGGCACGATGCGTTTGGCTACGTGCTGCTCCAACCGGGTCATGGGGCCTTCACTTAACTGTCGTTTGATCTTTTTTGGCATGGAGCTATTTTACACCATTATGAGTGTTGGTAATAGAAGTGCCTTAAAAATCGTTTGCGCACAGCAGTGGTAATAAGCATGACAGAGGTAATAAGAGCCGAAACTGCAAGAAGCTGCGTGGTGGTAGGGGCGAGGGAAAATATAGCGCGAAGGCCCGGTAAAAATAAAATTAATACCTGTATGCCCATGATGGCAAACGGAAGCATAAGCCAAGGGTTTTTTAACACGTGAGGGTTCAGTAGTTGCCGGTCTCCGGCGGCGATATCCCAAAATATAAATTGCTGCGCCAAGATAACAACCGTAAATGCCAATGCCCGCGCTACGCCAATATTTCCCGTTTTCCACCCCAGCCAAAACGCCAAGAGCGTGGAAACTCCTGTAAGTAAGCTCACTTCAGCAAACCACCGCAGATCAAATTTGGTGAATAAACCCTTTCCCGTGCGCGGTTTGCGACGCATGACTGCATGGTGCTTGGGCGTGACGGCCAAGGCTAGCGCCGGTATGCCGTCGGTTGCCAGATTGACATACAGTATTTGGATAGGCGTTAGCACAAATGGCCAGCCCAGAAGTGCCCCGCCCAAAATTGCCACTACTTCACCTACATTACACCCGATGAGGTATTTAACGGACGATTTCATGTTGTCAAAAATGGTTCTGCCTTCGGCGACCGCCTCAACGATGGTGGCGTAGTTGTCGTCCGTCACGATCATTTCCGCCGCTTCTTTGGCTACATCCGTACCGGTTATGCCCATAGCAACCCCTACGTCTGCCTGCTTGAGCGCAAGTGCATCATTCACGCCGTCACCGGTGACAGCTACAACATGGCCTTGTTGTTGCAGCAGGCGTACAATTTCCAGTTTTTGCTCCGGCGTGGTGCGGGCAAATACCCGGGTTGTGGCTAGGTGGCGCTTTTTCTCTTCGTCTCTCATGCCAGCAAATTGCGCACCGGTGATCACTTCCTCTCCGCGCTCGATAAGTCCGATATGCTTAGCAATGGCAAGCGCCGTCAACTCATTATCTCCGGTGATCATAATAGTGGCAATACCGGCATCGCGCGCGACACGGATGGCCTCTCCCACCTCTTCGCGGGCCGGGTCGGCGATTCCTACAAAACCGATAAATGTGAGGTTGGATTCCGCATCTTCTCGTGATTGGTTGTTCCAAGTAATTTTCTTAGACGCAAGGGCAATAACCCGCAGTCCCAGTTTGGCAAACGATTCAAATGCGGTAAAAATTTGATCCTTTTTTTGCCTGGAAAGCGTGGTTTCTTCTTTGCCCATTGCGATGCGGGTGCTTCTTTCAAGTATAGATTCCGGTGCGCCTTTAGTTAGAATGGTTGTGGTGGCGCCTTCCTTCCATACAACGCTCATCGTTTTGGTGGTAGGATCAAAACCGAATTCTTCTACAAGTTTGCCTTCTTGCCGCAACGCCAAAATATCTGTTTTATGATCGGTTGCCAAAAGAAGTAGGGATCCTTCTGTTTGATCACCGATTACATCATGTCCGCCATGATCGCCCCGGGGAGCCAAGCTTGCATTGTTGCAGCGCACTCCAACAGTAAGCAGTTTTGTAAACAAAGGAGAACTGCGCAGTTTGCCATCTTTGGCCTTGTAGGCTTTTCCGTCAAGCCAAACGTCCGCTACCTGCATTTGATTTTTGGTGATGGTGCCGGTTTTATCCGTTGCAATCACCGTTATGCTGCCGAGTGCTTCGATCGCTGCAAGTTTACGAAGTATCGCCCTGCGTTTTGCCATACGCTGGGTTCCAATAGCAAGCGTTATGGTGATAACTGCCGGTAGCCCTTCCGGAACAGCAGCAACGGCCAGGCTTATGGCGGTGAGCACTATTTCAATCAGCGGGTTTTTGTGGAAAAATCCGATAATAAGTATGCCCGCTGCCGCAACGCCGGCCAACAGTCCCAGTTGTTTGGCCACTCCCGCCAGTCGTTTTTCAAGCGGTGTTGGTTCTTCTTTCATGAGTGAGAGTTTGGTGGCAATTGCGCCGAATTTGGTTGCGGAGCCTGTCGTCATAACTTCTGCCACCCCTCGGCCGTGCGTAACGATCGTCCCTAAAAATACCCCGGCATTATCTTTTTCTTTTGCACTCTTTTCGACCGGGAAGGATTCGCCGGTAAGCGATGCTTCATTTACCTCCATATGCATGCTTTCCAAAAGTTTGGCGTCTGCGGGTACCTTATCTCCTTCTTCAAGGACGATACTGTCGCCGGGGACAAGTTGTGCTGCGTCCAGTTCCCGCTGGACACCGTCGCGTATGACCCGCACGGTGGATACGGTCATTTTTTTAAGAGCCTCCAGTGCTTTTTCAGCTTTAAATTCCTGTACAAACCCCAATAGCGCATTGAGGATAACGATAGTCAGGATAAGAATTCCATCGAGTGTTTCGCCTAACACAAGAGAAAACCCCGTTGCCAGAAGAAGTAAGATTACCAACGGGCTGGTAAATTGACTCAAGAGTTGCTGGAGCGGAGTGACAGCCGCGACGTGGACGATGGTGTTGGGGCCAAATTTTGTGAGTCTGCGGCTTGCTTCAGCGGAAGAAAGTCCCGTACGCTTTTCCATTTACTTATTATATGATTATTTCTTGGTTTGTTTCCACTCCACTTTCGTGAGCATCGGAGAAAAAATATCATCACCAAGGCTAATCCGAAGACCGGCAATTTCTGCTTTTGTCGGCGGACGCTGCTGAAAACTTACAAAGATTGCATCTCTGACAACGGCTAGCGGCGTTTGTTCATTGCCTTCACCCATGGTAAGGACTGCCGCGGCTGCAAGGCCATCGAGTATATTTGCCTTGGTAACGCGCAGATTTCTGCCAAATATATCCGGCCTGCCGATGTAATCCTTGAGTGCGGCAAACCCGCACCAGGCAAGTCCCATGCCGGTTGTGCCCCACCGCAGCGGCGTGGTATGGCTATCCGTTATGATGACGCCGAGGTGCTTGAGGTTGTGTTTCGCCCGAAGATGCCGCCAGACCCCTGTTGCCGTTTTGTGAACGTCTTTTGGCCAAAGAATAAAATATCCGTTGCCGTTACTTTCATCTATTCCTGCGTTGGGGATGAGAATCTGGTCTTTAATTGTCAACACAACTCCCAGGCGCTTAAGTTTTTCATCTTCTATCACTGCATCGGCCTCCCGGCGTATGAGTTGGTACTTATCAATCATGTCGTCATTTTTTACAACTCTGCCCTGACAGATACTGACGATTTTTGAAGTGATAATGACGATATCTTTTTCCTGAAGTGGTGGAACGTACGTGTCAAGCAATGTCAAAAGGTTGCTCTTATTTACAATTTTTTGGGTTTTATATGCTGTTATATGCATGAAGGTTATTTCTGTTCTATAGGAGAGAAGCTCGATGGGTTAAAATATTGCCCCAGGTCATCATTTTTTCCGCCCAATGAAGAGTATTTGTGGGTTTCTGTATTCCTTCATTATAGAGAACTTGAAACTCCGGAGCGAAGGCATCCATCGTTGGTTTAAATTGCACAGAATATGTGACTTGCTCTGTGGCCTGTAAATAATCTTTTGTCTGTTCCAAAAATTGGATAATTCGTTTTTGTCTCGCCTCAAAACCATCCGCGGCCCAGTTGCCGATGCGATTAAGGTTCATGGCAATATCCAGTATCTGTTGTTTGGTAGTGGTCATAAGATGGTTTTTACAATTTTGTCAAATCGAGACCGTATGTCTGAGGATAAAATTTCTCGGCTTGGATTGCGGTCGGAAGGGCGCAGGTTAATAATTGAATTATAATCAATTTCTTTTGTTTGTGTATCATACCCGCCGCCCCAGAGCGACGATTGCTTTGATCCGTCGGCCAAAAGCATCTGTTCGCCGTCCACGTGCCGTTCCCCGCCAGCAGTTAGGATTTTACGGTCAACATCGACAACAACTTTAATATACCCCTGTAAATCTTCAGCGGCTTGCGTGATTTGCTGCTGCGTTGCTTTCGTACGAAGGATAAGAAGCATGAGTGCCCGGTGGGGGATTCGAACCCCCGATTCACGGGCTGAAAACCCGTTGTCCTGGGCCGCTAGACGAACCGGGCGACCACACGCATATTGTAGCAGAATATCATGAAAAAAAGAAGAAACTTAAAAAATTGTTTGCCCGGTTTTTCGGTATGTCCCATCCGCTGTTTCCCCATAGATAATGCCGTCGCGTGTACAGCATCGATGCGGAAATGACCGTTCGGTTGGTTTTTCCGGTGTTCCAAACAGCACTGCATTGATTTGGCTACCATCGGAAGCGAGCATTGGCATATATCTGTTTGACTGATATGCGGCTTTTGCTGCTTTTATACCTTCTTCACAGCTGAAGATCGCACAGAATTCATAATGGTTTACTTGGCGATTTGAATTTGCTAATCGAGGTGCTTTTATTTCACATGAGGTGTTTGGACATTGTTCGCATGCACGCATAAGAGTATTGGTTATTTGTTAAAGCATCTTCGACACCTGGCCTCATAGGCGTCGGAGCGCCCAACGAGGGACGGATCGGCAAGAAGAGGATCGATATTGTTTTTGATAATCCGCTTATGGTACACTGCCTCTTCGCCGCAGACCACACAGATAGCCGAAAGCTTGGTGACTTTATCAGCTATGGCCATAAGTGTCGGAATTGGCGCAAACGGTTGGCGGTCAAATGTAGTTGCCAAACCGCTCACAATGACGCGTTTGCCCATTTTTAGTAGTTTTTCAATTACTCCCGTTAGTTCTTCTCCAAACCACTGCGCTTCGTCAATGGCGACGATTTCGGTTTTCGGGTGAAGGTTTTTGAGTATTTGTGATGCTTTAGAGATAAGTTCGGATTCAAAGCTCAATCCGGCATGCGAAAATATTTTTTTATCTTTACCGTACCGAGTATCGATGATGTGCTTAAACACCTGCACGTGTTTTTTGCCGATGGCCGCACGTTTGGCCTGGCGGATAAGCTCTTCGGTTTTGCCACAATACATAGGGCCCGCAATGACTTCTAGAAAGCCTAGTTTATTTTTCATGTGAACTATTATACACCCCCGGATAAAGTCCGTCGTAATCTATCTGAATTTGATCCGGAGTATAAAATAAACATTGCCTTGCTATTTCATTTGCAAAACGGCCGGCTTCTCTTATGTTTCGTGTTTTTTGATAGTGCAAGGCAAATACTGCGCTAAAGATGTCTCCGGATCCTACGGTATCTACAACGTCTTCTTGCGCGACGGCGCGGGTGGAAAGCATAATTTCCTCGTTTCCTTTATATGCCGCAGCCCCTTTATCTCCCAGAGTAACGACGATCAGACAGTTGCTTGAGGCAGCCCACCGTTTTGCCTGTTTCCGGAAATCTGGACTGTCTTCTTCTGAAGCAATGATCAGATCGACAATCCGGATCAATTCATCTGCTTCCACAAATTCTCGTGGGATCACACGATTCTCTGAGTCGAAAGCCCGATAGTATCCTTGTGGCAGAAGAGTCAAAAGTCCGCTTGGTGGCATTGCATTTCGGATAAAACGCACATACGAAACAGGAATTGTCGGCAAAAGAGGTGCAACGAACGTGAGTGCCGAAGACTGTAATTTTTCCCTGACCGATTCGTTTATTTCTACTGCTACCGCTTCACCGCGATTCAAGGCCTTTTGTTGACGTATTCCGTGGATTGATACGTTCTCATAGATAAGTGTTCTCGGGACATTGGGCACTGGGGGATATATCTGAACATCTTTTGTGTATGGCAAAAAATCCTCACCATATGAAGCAACGAGTGTTGCCTTTACATCGGGAAGTTGAAGAAATATTTTGCGCATAAACATAAGCGGGCTTCCAGACCCCATATACGTTGCGGCTTCTGACTCATTTTTGTCCTGACACACGTGACCATACAATATTGCTTCAATAGGTTGAGCCATACTCAAGTCATTATAACAGCCCATATTGCGTTTGGTGGCGCGCGGGGTTTGGGAGGTGTACAATACCCATGATGACCGAGAGCCGGCCGCTTGCAGAAATCCTCCGCCCTAAAACGCTCGATGAAGTAATCGGGCAAACGCATCTCGTTGGTGGCTCCGGGGTTATCCGTAAATTTCTTGCTTCCGGATTTTTACCTTCCATGATATTTTGGGGTCCTCCGGGATGCGGCAAAACCAGCCTTGCACATCTATTGGCAAGCCTGACGAACGCATATTTTGAATCCCATTCGGCGGTTAGCGCGACATTGGCCGATGTGCGACGCATTGTGAGTGATGCAAATCTTCGGCTTGCAAAAGAAGATAAGCGTACGGTGTTTTTTCTGGACGAAATCCACCGCTTTAATAAGGCACAGCAAGACGCCCTGCTGCCACATGTAGAAAAAGGAACCGTGATATTTATCGGGGCCACGACTGAAAATCCGTCTTTTGAGGTAATTTCCCCCCTATTGTCACGTTGTAGAGTTTTTGTACTCAATCCGCTATCAGAGCCCGAATTGAATACAATTATTGATCGAGGACTTGTTTACCTCAAACATAGTATTGCAGGCGATGCGAGAACGTTTTTGTTAAGCATAGCAAATGGCGATGCCCGAAGCTTGTTTACGATCTTAGAGATTGCTTCAGAACTCAGAAAGGGTCAGACCTTAAAAAAGAATTTTCTGAAAAGGTCTGACCCTATCACACTTGCAGAGATAGAGCAGGCGGCCCAACGCAAAATGCTTCAGTATGATCGGGCAGGTGAAGAACACTACAATACGATTTCCGCGTTTATCAAAAGCATGCGCGCTTCCGATATCGATGCCGCGCTGTACTATCTGGCACGCATGGTAGCGGCTGGCGAAGATCCGCTTTTTATTGCCCGGCGCATGGTGATTTTTGCGTCCGAAGATATCGGCATTGCCCAACCCACAGCGCTCGTCGTTGCCAATGCGGTATTTGACGGGTGCCACAAAGTAGGTTATCCGGAGGCCCAAATTCTCCTGGCTCACGGCGTAGCTTATCTTTGCCTTGCCAAAAAAGACCGTAGCGCATATGATGCCTACTTTCGGGCATTGGATGACGTAAAAAAACTTGGAAACCTACCGATTCCTCTCAGCATTCGCAACGCGCCCACAAAATTTATGAAGGGATTGGGTTATGGAAAAGGATATGACCTGCCCGCATCAGCTACGCCGAAGGCGTTGCAGGCGGGAAAGTATACAAAAGAAAGCTTGCTACCTGATAAAATAAAAGGGAAGAAGTATTATATAAAATGAATTGCCCACCCGGCCTTACTTCTCGCCTTACCTACTATTCGTAGCGCGGCTCGAAGAGCGGCCTTAGGCGGGCCTAAGAAGCTCTAATACTCGCGAGGCTCGTAAAGAGCTTCTAAGGGAGGTGAGAAATAGTGGATATACAAATTGCGAAAGTTATACATTACTATGACAAGCTTGGCGTGGCGGTTGTAGAGGTAGTTAACCAACCGTTGCAAGTGGGTGATACTGTTAAGATTTCCGGCCACGACAAGGAATTTTCCCAAACCGTGCAATCGCTTCAGGTAGAACATAAGCAGGTGAAAAAACTGCCCGTTGGAGAAAGCGGCGGCATGAAGGTGGACCAGGCGGTAAGAGAAGGCGACGTGCTATACTTAGTGACGAAATAAGAGGTACAAACAATGGAAGTAAAAAGAGCGCCTGATGTTTCAGCATTGGTTCGCATATTGGTCGCCCGATTGCCGTTTTCCTACATAAAGCCGGGGGCAATCACGTGCATGCGAAGTGTGGGGGCCACCAGCCGCGCCCGGGCGCGAATTTGGAGCTTCCCCAAAATTTGGCAAACAGCACTTGCCCACCCTCCGCACTATATTATAGAAGTACTTTCCCAGCATTTTGACCATCTGTCGGACGATGACAAAATTCGGGTCATAATCCACGAGCTCATGCATATCCCCAAAAACTTTTCCGGCGCGCTGGTGCCGCACCGTGGGATTCACAAAAGGATAGATCACAAAAACGTTGAAAAGTTTTTTCAGATATATAAAGAAATGCGATGATAACCATACTTCACGGCGACCATATCCAGGCAAGCAGGACAGAGCTTCTGCGTATCATCTCGAGCGCCAAAGACAAAGAAGTGCGAAGACTGGACGGAAAAACTCTGGACGCGGGCTTATTTACCCAAGCCACCGAATCCTCATCCATGTTTGGAGCCAAACCGCTTATTGTCATTGAACGGTTATTTGCAGGCAAAAATAAAAAGAGCAAAGAGTTCGGTGCGGTTGTGAGTTTATTAAAAACATCTTTAGATGCTGCTGATATCGTACTTTGGGAAGATAAAGAGTTGGAACCAGCTACGCTGAAAGCATTAGGAAATATACAAAACCGCGTGTTTAAAATCCCCTCTATACTGTTTCAGTTTTTAGACGCGTTAAAGCCGGAGAACGCAAATCAACTACTGTCTATGTATCATGTGCTTTCGGATTCTGCCGCGCCAGAACTTGTATTTACTATGGTTTTCCGGCGCCTGCGACAGCTTATAGCACTCGCCGGCGGCGCTAAGCCTGCAGGCTTGGCAGACTGGCAGGAAGCACGATTGACAAAACAAGCGTCATTCTTTACGATGGGTAAACTTACCGCTATGCACAAACAGCTTCTGGATGGCGAATTCTCTGTCAAATCCGGTACCTCCGCGTTTCAACTTTCCGAACATATGGAACAATTTCTTATTGCCCTATAGCTAGCCTTGAAGACTGTCTTTGTACAAAGACAGTCTTCCTAAGATACATGGATTTATCTATTTTTAAAGATTACGATATACGCGGGACATATCCGGATCAACTCAATGGCGAAGTAGCAACGAATATTGCCCATGCGATTGTCCGGCATTTTAAGCCCAAAACCGTTGCGCTGTGCCGCGATATGCGCCTAAGCGGGGCTGAAATCCGCGATGCATTAGTAGCGAGTTTTACCTCTCTTGGAGTAAACGTAGCGGATGCGGGAGAAACAGGCACGGAAATCGCATATTTTTTGGCAGGTACTGCCGATTATGATCTCATCATTATGATTTCTGCCTCTCATAACCCACCAAATTATAACGGACTTAAGATTGTGCTTAAAGGACCTGTGGGCGTCAATTCGGATAGCGGGCTCTTTGCGGTACGGGATCGTATCAAGGAGGGTCCATTACCCGTTGCTGCTTCTGTCGGAATGGTTACGGATATAGACATCTGGGACGAATGGCGGCGAAAAGTACTCTCGCTTGTTGATGTGTCGGCCATTAAGCCCTTAACGGTTGTTGCCGACGCAGGAAACGGCATGGCAGGGACGCTCGTGCCGAAAGTGTTTGCGGGATTACCCATTAACCTAACTCCCGTCTATTTTGAACTAGACGGCACGTTCCCTCACCATACCCCCAATCCGCTCATTGAGACAAATAATGCGGACCTGGTAGCAAAGATGAGCGAGCTGCATGCGGATGTGGGATTGGCGTTTGACGGAGATGCGGACCGTGTGTTTTTTATCGATGACCGCGGTCGATTTGTTTCGGGCACCATCGTGACGGCGCTTCTTGCCCATAGCATTCTTAAAAAATATCCCGGTGAATATATTCTCTATAGCGCCGTATGCGGCAGAATTGTGCCGGAAACGATACAAGCCTCCGGCGGTAAATCCCAGCGGGTACGTGTAGGCCATAGCTATATGAAAAATTATATGCGGCAGTACCATGCGATATTCGGCGGAGAACATTCAGGACACTACTATCATCGGGATTTTTTTAACTCGGAAACCGGCGTAGGCACGGCACTTATGGTACTGGAACTTATCAGCCGCGATGGCCGCAAGTTTTCAGAAATTGTCGATGCATTTGCTAAATATCCGGCAAGCGGCGAAATCAATTTCACCGTACCTGATGCAGCCTCAACTATTGCGAGCATCAAACAGTCATTTTCAGACGCCAAAAGCACCGACGAGCTCGATGGGCTAAGTGTATGGTACGATGATTGGTGGTTTAACATTCGGGCATCCCATACCGAGCCGCTTATCCGACTAAATGTGGAGGCGAACACGAAAAAATTGTTAGAGGAAAAAACGGCAATGCTTGTCGAAAAGATTAAGAAAGACAGTCTATAATGAAAGACAGTCTTTGTACAAAGACTGTCTTTCAGAGTAACTATGATAAATCTGGATGATCTTGAAGCGATCAAGAAGTTTGACCCAAAGGAGGTTCTTGCTTCCACCCAGCAATTTCCCGATCAGTGCCAGCAGGCATGGGACGAAGCTTCCCATAGTGCGTTTCCCAAAGATTATCAGCCTATTTATAATATTGTGGTTGCTGGCATGGGCGGTTCGCGCTTTACGCCCAAAACTATCAAAGAGTTGTTTCGCGACCGCATAAAAGAACCCTATGAAATAGTTGAAGATTATACGCTGCCTGCATATGTAGACGGCGACACACTGGTAATTTTGTCCTCCTATTCCGGCACAACGGAGGAAGTGATTTCTTGCGGTCAGGATGCTGTCAAGCGGGGTGCTAAACTCACGGGCATTATACATGGTGGTCCAATCGCGGATTTTTTAAAACAACAAGACGCGCCAATGTATCAATTTACACCAACGCACAATCCCTGCGGTCAGCCAAGAATCGGCGCGGGATATCTCCTGATGGGCCATTTGGGACTCCTCAAAGCCTTGCAGGCAATCGATATTGAAGAGAGCGAGGTTGCCCAGGCAATTGCCCACGCCCGATTGATAACAGCACAAAGCAAAGAAGACATGCCCACCGCACAAAACCCCGCAAAGAAATTGGCCTTAGCATTAGACAATAGCCATCTCTTTGTCATCACTGCGGAATTTTTGAAAGGTTTTGGAAACGGATTTGCCAACCAACTTAACGAAACGGCAAAAATGATTTCCGACCCCAGGGTAATTCCGGAGCTTAACCATCATCTTATCGAGGGCCTAGCTCGGCCGGCAACACTGCCAGATAGCGCCTTGTTCGTATTTTTCCGCTCACAACTGTATTCCCAACCGGTACAACGCCGTTTTTCTGTAACAAAAGAAGTGGTAGAAAAACAGCATATAAAAACATACGACGTGCAACTTACCGGCACCACGCGTTTAGCGCAGGTATTGGAAGCATACGTTCTTGGGGGATTTACGAGTTTTTATCTTGCCATGCTTCATGATAGCGATCCGGTGGCCATACCCTGGGTAGACTATTTTAAGACACAACTGAAAAAGGAGGGCATATGAGTGCCAACTATGTCGTAAACTTTTCTGATGTCGGCAAAAAGGACGTGGGGTTAGTCGGCGGGAAGGGTGCAAACTTGGGGGAAATGACCCGGGCGGGATTTCCGGTGCCTCCGGGTTTTATCGTAACGGTAGCCGCGTACCAACGGTTTTTAGAAGAATCCGGCATAAAAAAAGATATACACGGACTTTTATCCGGACTGGATGTAAACAACAGCCGATCTTTGGATACGACAGCAGCAAAGGTTCAGAAGCTTATTACCCGCTCCAAATTTCCCAAAGACATTGCCACACAAATTATCAGCGCGTATTTTCGGCTCGGCGGCAAACTGCTGAAGCATCCGCTTGTTGCAGTACGATCGTCAGCTACGGCCGAGGATTTGCCGGGCGCTTCATTTGCCGGCCAACAGTCTACGTTTCTTAACGTGCAGGGGGAAGCCAACTTAATCGAAAAAGTTAAAGAAGCGTGGGCGTCGCTTTTTACGGCACGGGCAATTTTTTACCGTGCCACCAACCACTTTGATCACTTTAAAGTTGGCATTGCCGTACCCGTGCAACGGATGGTGGCCTCTGAAGTATCCGGCGTCATGTTTACGGTTGATCCGGTCACCAATGATAAAAGTAACGTGACCATTGAGGCTATTTACGGGCTGGGCGAGCTTATTGTACAGGGAGCCGTTACTCCCGATCATTACGAGGTGGATAAAAAATCCGGTGCAATTGTAGCCAAACAAATCAGTGAACAGGAAAAAGCCATGATAAAAAAGGGTAAAACCAATGTCGTGTTGAAAGTAAACAAAAAAGAGGCAGGCAAGCAAAAACTTTCGGACCGTCTTATCAAAGAAGTCGCGGATTTGGGTAAACGCTTAGAAAAGCATTACTATTTTCCGCAGGATTGTGAGTGGGCCATGGAAAACAATACGGTCTACATAGTGCAAACAAGGCCAGTTACAACCATCGGTAAGGAAACGGGTGAGTCAGCCGCCGCTACCATAACAAATGAACTGCTGGTGAAGGGCGACGCAGCAAGCCCCGGCATGGCGTCAGGCCCGGTAAAGCAGCTGGGTTCAGCCAAAGAAGTGCACAAAATAGTCGCGGGCGATGTGTTGGTAGCTGAACAAACCAACCCGGATTACGTACCGGCGATGCGCAAAGCCGTGGCGATTTTGACGGAGCGCGGCGGCAGGACTTCCCACGCAGCTATTGTTTCACGCGAATTAGGGATCCCCGCGGTAGTGGGAGCAAAAAACGTGCGTAAGCTTACCAAAGACGGTATGGTGATCACCGTAAACGGGTCAACAGGTGAAATTTATAAAGGAGCGGTAGCGCAAAAGCCAAATTTGACTAATTTATCAAATTTGTCCAATTCGAAAAAACTTAAAACAGCTACAAAAGTTTACGTAAATCTGGCCGAAGTAAGCAGAGCCCAGGCAGTATCCAAAATGAACGCCGACGGCGTGGGGCTGTTGCGCGCTGAATTTATGGTTGCGGATATCGGCACACACCCTAGAAAATTTATTGCAGACGGCAAAAAGCAGGTATTTATCCATAAGCTTGCGGAAGGGCTCGAAACATTTTGTTCGGCATTTTCTCCCCGTCCGGTTGTGTACCGCGCAACGGATTTTCGGACCAATGAATATAGAAATCTCAAAGGCGGCGCGGCCTATGAGCCACCGGAAGAAAATCCCATGTTGGGATTCCGCGGGGCTGCCCGCTACATTGCCGATTCCCAGGTATTTGATCTGGAACTTGAAGCGATAAAACTGGTACGAAACAAACGGGGATTTAAAAATTTATACCTCATGTTGCCGTTTGTCCGCAACCCCAAGGAACTCTTAGAAGTAAAAAAAATCGTCGCGGGTAATGGACTGCTTCGTTCGCCGACATTTAAATTATGGATGATGGTGGAGCTTCCGACGAACGCGATCATCCTGGACCAATATCTGGATGTAGGTATTGACGGCGTGTCGATCGGATCCAACGACCTCACGATGCTTATTTTGGGTACCGACCGCGACAACCAGGAAGTGGCGCACGACTTTAACGAAATGGATCCGGCGGTTATGTGGGCATTTGAGCGCGTTATAAAAACCGCAGTCAAACGTG
>Ga0209210_1001587_pt1 | contig 18648 bp, 20 predicted proteins | sample RifGroA1_FD_183991 | JGI IMG/M metagenome (GOLD analysis project Ga0209210, IMG submission 183991) | Contaminated groundwater microbial communities from Rifle, Colorado, USA - Rifle Groundwater A1 (SPAdes) (version 2) | ecosystem: Environmental > Aquatic > Deep subsurface > Groundwater >...
TGCTTGCCATTTCAGGAGTTGTTGCTTTGATTTTTATTATTGTTTCGGGATACCGCTTTATGCTCTCCCAAGGAAATCCGGAAGCGGTTCAGGAAGCAAGGGAAAGTTTAACATCTGCGATTGTCGGACTCTTGTTTATAATTTTTGCTCTTGTAATTCTCCAGCTTATTACTGTAAATATTCTCCATATCCCAGGCTTTAACCCATGATAAAAGAATTTGCTCTTAAGATTGATCAAGGTGGACAGCCTCAAACAATTGTTCCACCTAAAGGAGTACCCAATCCACAGACTGAATTGGCAACTTTCTTAACCGGCCAAAACATAATTCAGGTTGCAATAACTCTTATCATAATTATTGCGACGCTCGCGGCTTTGGCGGTAATCATTTTTGCCGGAATTCGCTGGATTGCGTCCGGTGGAGATAAAGAAAAACTACAAGGCGCACGAAATATGATCACTTATGCCTTAGTGGGGCTGGTTGTTGTTTTTCTATCCTATTTTATAATTAATACAATCGGAAACTTTTTCGGAGTAAAATTATTAGGCTCTTGACAAAAGAAAATAAACTTCATACGATAATCATATAATGCGAAAGGTTTATTATTTTCTTATTTCCTCGTTTGCCTATTTAGGCCTAGCTCTTCCTGCTTTCGCTGAAACCACTATTGATCCTTGCGCAAAAACCGGAGGAGCAAATTTTAATCTTTTGTGTAGCTTAAATTTCAGCGGTACCATTGTTAGCTCACTAGTTACTGTTGCATTTATAATCGCAACTTTAATTGCTCTCGGTTTCCTAATTTTTGGTGGAATTAAATGGATCACATCAGGCGGAGATAAAACAGCAGTTGAAGGAGCCAGAAATACAATCGTAGCGGCCCTCGTTGGTTTAGTAATAGTATTTTTGGCTTATTTTATAATCAGAATAATATTTACTTTCTTCGGACTAAACTTCAGCACATTTACTATTCCTACTATTCAATAGTAGCCTTTCAACGATTGCCTTTCTAACTCTTCTTTGCTAGCATCAAATTATGGCTTGGAGTAATGAATGCTACGTTAATAACGATTCAACTCTCGGCGTTTTAAGCCTAAAATGTCTTCCAGGAATGATAGGAGAAGTAATTCTTTGGCTTCTTTCTTTCGCAGGAGTGGTAGCCTTAATTCTTCTAATAATTGGCGGTTTTAAATTTATAACCTCTGGCGGAGACCCAAAACAAGTAGATGGAGCAAGAAAAACCATCACTTATGCATTAATTGGCCTTGTGATAATTCTATTTGCTTTTGCAATAATTAATTTAATTGCAGATGTAACAGGAGTTTCGTGTATAAAAGTATATCTCAAGGGTGATTTCACTAGCTGCTTTCCGTAAAGCTAGCAACTAGCTATTGCAAATAGCAATTAGGGTTACGGGAGGCCAAACATCTTCTTTATTTGTTCTGAGGTCATCCCCATATAAAGAAACATTAAGAAAATTAGTCCTGCGTCTTTGCCATATTTCTGAAATAAATTTCTAGTATCCATATTTAAAATTTCATCCATCATTTTCTTCATTTCCTGATCGCTTAGCTCTCTGCCATAAACTGCCTTTTCAATTCCCGTTTCCTTTAAATAACCGTATTTGGCTAAAGCTGCGACATCTCCTTTTTCAATCTGCTGCATAATTGCTTGAACATCAGCTTCTGTATGGCCGCTATCTCTTAATCTTTGTGAAATCAAGTCTCTTGCCGACGGCGCAGTTTGTTCACCAAGAGCAATTGCATCATCTAATCCGACGGCGCCCGAGGCTCTTAATTCTTTAAGTGCTCCAAGTCTTATTAAAATTCCCGCTTCTCCCCTTGCTTCCCTGGCGTGTCTTAATCTTGCCAAAAGAGCCTGTTCTTTTTCTGAGGATTTCTTGGTTTTGCTTGCTTCTTTAATTTTTTTCTCGAGAACGGGAATTTCCCGTTCTAAACTTTCATTAATCATTCTTTCCGCATCGGCAACAATTGTAAATTCATACCTTCCATTATTTAGAATTTCCTCAATTCTTGCTTTTTCTTCATCACTTGCGGTTTTTAGCTTTTCCTCAAGATCGCTCAATACAAGCCTTTCCTCGCCAAAAACTACGCTTGTTTCCGCTGCTAATTTTTGATATGCGCTGGCTGCAATATCGCTATCTTTAATTTCCTTAAGAGAGTTTAAAAGTGTTTTTATGTTTTGACTTGAATCCACACCATTTCTAGATATTGCGATATCAGCATCCTTTGCTTTGTCTTGCTCTGTATAAATCCCTTTTGCTTTAGCTGCTTGAATCTCAATTCTTGCCACTTCTGAAAATGCTGCGATCTTTTCTCCGTGTGTCATTCCTCTAAATCTCTCAATCCTTGTTGGCTCTCCACCTTCTGGTTCTATTGGCGGCGTGGTTTCGGCTGGAGGTTCGGCATCTGGTAGAGGGATATCAACAACTTCTGGAACTTCGTCGGTAATTGGTGCTGGCTCGGGAGAGGGTTCTTTTAGTTCGGGCGTTTCTGGCTCAACAACTGCTTTCGGCGGAGGAGTCGCTCCTTCTGTCTCTGACATATTTTAATAGTAATTTAGGTTGCAAGGTAAATGCAAGTGTGCTAACGTAAAATTATGCCGGACGTATCGCCAGCAGAAGCTGCTGCAGCAAATTTAACAACCCCCTCGACTCTTGAAGGATATGTCCCAGGCTCAAAACCATCAACTTCTTCATCCCAAGCCGAGCAAAAACCTAGCAGGTTCGGGAGAAAAAAGGTTGAAAAACCACGAGTAAACTATGTTGTTGAACCTCTCCACCAACACGAAGTTTTGCGCTCCGGAGATCCGGAGCGGACTGTTAAGTTAGATGAAAAAACAACAAAGCTCGCAATTGATAGGCTTGTTAAGGCAAGGCTATACTCTTCTCTTCTCGGACCCGAAGACGAAATAGATAGTAATCTTCCAGATAGTAATCTTCCGCGCACTAAGCGCAGCAATACAGACAGGCTCGTTTTGGATTCTGAACTAGGGGGAAGACTTGAAAAAAGACAATTGAGCGGACAGGATCTCTTTTTGGCAAATCGGGTTGTTCTCAATGAACTTATTCTTACTCAGCTTGCAATTGCCAGAGTTGTAAGGCGAAATCCAAGTTTCTTCAATGATTTAAAAGACCATCCTCTAATAGGAAGGCTTGTTGGAATTGGAGATACTGAAATTGAGAACTTGGGAATTCCTCCTACAAATCTAGATAGGTTTATTGAGGTTTATGGAGTCGGAAATTGGAGAAGCGCCAGAGAAGCTGAAAATCAGCTGAGAGACCTAAATGGTTTATATATGAGAATCGAGGCTTCATTTTATCGAAATGGAATTCGCGACCCAAACGTAGATCAGCTTAGAGACCGTATACCTTTTTTCGGAAGACGCTATCACGATCCTATTTTTGACGAAAGAAATGGACTAATTTACTTGCCTCGAATAGTAGGCGCGGCAATACCCCCTCCCGCTGATAGGCCTGGACAAATCGCAAATATTACTCGGGAGACTGGCCAAATTCCCCATGATGAATTTGTAAGACAGGTTAGGAATGCAATTGAGGCAAGGGTAGTAAGGGGGGAAATCGCCGCAGGAACAACATTTGAACATATTTTGCTGGGAGCAACTCCTACTGAGGCATACCGAATTCTCTATGATGCAAACCAGGCTGCAGCTGCCCAGGAAAGCACACAAGCTTGGAAAAGAATATTAAATGGAGAGTCTTATAGCGTCACGAATACTGATATAGAAGCCCAGAGAGATAGATTAAAGAAACCTCCCACAGATGAAGACGTAAAAAAATTAGATGATGAGTTGTTTGTTCTTGACGGAGAAAGAATTGCCCTAGAAAATACCGAGTCGGATAGAGCCACTGATGAAACCGCGACCCAGGAAAAATATACTAGTCTTTCTGGACGACTTACCACAGAAACAGCAAATCTTCCCCCTTTTGAAGCTAAATACCGAGAAGAAGAGGCGGCATATAGAAGAAACGAGCCGCGTTTAAGATCTGAGACAAATAGAGATAGTAGAAGATATAACGATTTGGTAAGTAGACAGACTGCAATTAGGAAAAGCGCAAGTAGAATGAGGAATCCAGCATTGAGGCAACAGGCGGAAACAAGAGCCGAAGCGATGAAAAATGAAATAGAAAAAGCTCTTGAAGCCAGCAATCAAAGTAGTAATTCATTAAAAGCTGCTCGAGATAGGGTTGCCAGAGCAAGAGGATTAAGAGACGCACAAAGAGCTTTGATCACTGCGCTTACAGCGGATGTGGCGACGGCGAGAGCCGATCTTACTACGGCTACGACTAATCACAGGACAGCAACAGAACATAAAAGATTAAAACAAAGAGAAATAGATCTAAAAACAGCAGAAAAAACAGAAACAGAAAGGAAAAAAACGGCTAAAGAACACATCGGAGAAACGGATGAAATTGATGCCATGGATAGACGCATAGATATCGCTACAAATAGAGCACGCATTATCGAGGCCCAATTCGACCAAAGAGAAAGCAATCCTAATACAAGCGCAAACTTAACAAACTCGGAAGTAAATAGGGATGGTCAAGTAATGGGAACAGAAAGAATGAGAGAGTTAATAATTCAAACCGTAAATAAAGCAAAATGGGATCCGGAGCTCGCCAGGAAAATGCTCTCTGATGAAACAATTGCCAGAGGAATCCTTGAGTATCTTCAGATTGATCTTGCTACCGCGATAACAATTCCACTTGCACCTGGAGCATTAGGTCCACCAGCACCTGCGACAACTTTCAATAATCTTTTTGAGGAAATTCAAACCAGGCGCGACGCTTTAGAGTTTTTACCGATCAATCAAACACTAAGACGGGCTGATCTTCAGCGTGAAATTAGAGAAAGAGAGATTACGGCAACACAAGCTGTTCTTAGGTACATTTCTAGGGAACATAAATCAAAAATATCATCAGTTATTAATCACTTAATTGACGAAGGGCTGCGTTCTGCCGAAAAGGGACGCCCGTTTTTAAATTTTGTAAGATAAATATATGATTGATTTAAAACAATTAATTCTAATCGCACCGTTTGAGGAAGCAACGCGCCAAGAAATCCAGACAAAGCTTGATAGTCTTTCTGACGACCAAAAAAGAGACCTAGAAAATCTCTCGTGGACTATGATCATTAATGACTATCAAAATAAAGTAGGCCTTGAATCTCAAATCGCGATAACCGAAGTGGCTCAGGGAGTCCGAAAACAGGAAGAAACAGATCTTGATCAAATACAAGAAAAGATTTTTGATGATTTATCTACTAAACTACAAGGTCTTTTTACACAAGGACAAATAGAAGAAGTTAGGCAAAAAATACAAGAACAGACCGCCAAATCTTCCTAATTTTTCACGCCCGAGGCTAAACGGCCTATAAGTTGATCCATTTTGATCGCCTTGAATTCAAATTTTTCACGTTATACGCTGAATATATCCGAGGCAGGCGGTTTTAGCGTTTTAGATGGAGAATCATCCAATACCGCAAGATATTACAGGCTTTCAGTTTAAGCTTATCGGGAATATGACCGTTAAGCAGTTCGCCTACCTCGCCGGTGGTGCAATCTTAGCTTGGCTTTTTTTCATTTCACCGTTTCCTATTTTTATTAAACTTCCCTTTTCTCTAATTTTTTTAGCAGGGGGCGCATCTTTTGCTTTTGTTCCGGTTGAGGGACGACCCATTGATGTAATGGTTTTAAATTATATTCGCGCATTTCTCTCCCCCACTAAATATATTTATAATCCGAGCGACAAACCGATATCGGGACTGCCAATTGCTCCCAAAGAAAAAGTCAAAATTCCCGAGCAAAATGTTCATCTTCAAAGCGCAGTTGCTCAAACACAAACAAGTCAGTACGTAGAACCAGTGGCTCCTACTCCATATGTATTTTCAAAACAAATTATTGAAGAAGGAGAACAAAATACAAAGGAGCCTCGAGAAACAAAAGGGGAGAAAGAAGAAACACCAAAAAGAGAAAAACACCAAAAAGAGAACTTCTGCAAGAGGAAACACAACTTGAAAGAGAACTAGTTCAGGCAAAAGCTCTGGAGACTCAAGCGCCTGAAAACAGTGAACAAGCAACCCAAGCCCATCAAAAAGTAACAACTTTAGAGAGTCAGCTTCAAGAAGTGATGGAACAAAAAAAACTTCTCGAAGAACAGCTCTTGGCACTGAACAAGAAGTTATCCGAACAACAAAATATTTTAACGCCCGGAAGTGTTGGAACTCCAAACAACCAAACCCCACAAGTAAGTAAAACTATTAGAACTGTTTCTCCTGGAGGGGAAAAATCTGCAGGCTTACCTGAAACACCTGAAGTTCCGAATATTGTGACAGGAATTATTAAAGATCCCAGAGGAAATCCCCTGTCTAATATTCTAGTCGAAGTAAAAGATAACGCTGGAAATCCAGTCAGGGCTTTTAAAACAAACGGTCTTGGACATTTTGCATCAGCAACTCCCTTAGTTAACGGCTCCTACACTATTGAATTTGAAGATCCAAAAGGAGCAAATAGATTTGATATTGTTTCTTTCAGTGTTGAAGGATCGATTATCCTTCCTTTGGAAATTATTTCAACTGATACCAGAGAGGAATTGCGACGCGAACTTTTTAATTAAATGAAAAAAACTGCCCGACGCGCATCAACTCAAGCATTTACAGAAATTTTAGACATTATCGATAATATAGTAGTGGTTGGCGGGGGAAATGCTTGTTCAATAATAGAAGTTTCGGCTACTAACTTTACGCTGCAATCCGCAGACGAACAATGGGCAAAAATCTCTTCTTATGCTTCGCTTCTTAACTCTCTTTCTTTTCCCATACAAATCTTAATAAGAAGTAAAAGGGTGGATATATCGAATTACTTAAAAAGTCTCGACTATCAAGCTTCCAGTAACCCAAACAAGGTTTTAGCAAGCCATATAACTAAGTATAGAAATTTCATTTCGGAATTGATTAAACAAAATAGTGTTTTAGATAAAAAATTCTATATAGTTCTTAGTTACTCCTATCTTGAAAAGGGAGCAATTGGGGCTGCTAAATCAAAAACAAATAAAGATGATTTTATTCCTTCGGCAAAGTTAATCCTTAAATCAAAACTTGAGAGCTTAATATCAGAAATTGGAAGAATTGGATTAAAAGCTAGAATTTTAGATCGCAAAGAATTAATTTCTCTTTTTTATGACGTTTATAACAACGGCTCTGTTGAAAGTTCAAAAATTACAGAAGGAAGCTTAAGGCCCACATTAGAAAAATGAAAATATTTGGCAAGAAAAAAAATGAAGTTAAAAAAGAGGAGGCTATTCCAGGAGAAAGCCTTGAGGCTTTTCACAGAAGTAATCTTACTGTTACAGATATTATTGCTCCCTCATCTGTAGAAATCGACTTTGGACATATTAGAGTAGGTGATCATTTTTTTAAAACATTTTTCGTAGTTGGCTATCCTCGATTTGTTTCACCAAACTGGCTTGAACCGTTAATAAATTTTGATTCTGCGATGAACATTTGTATGTTTGTCTATCCTGCATCTTCTCCCGATGTTTTATCAGACCTTAAGAGAAAAATTGCTGAGATGGAAGCAACTTTAGCGTCTGATGCAGAGCGCGGACTTGAGATCGATCCCAAAGTTTCGGCTCAATTGGAAGATGCCATCGCAGTACAAGAAGAGTTGGCAAAGGGTGTTGAAAGATTCTTTCAGTTTTCTTTATATATAACACTAATTGCAGAATCTAAAGATGCTCTTGAGGAAGCTTCGAGAAATTTAAAGACTCTTCTCTCCTCAATTCTAATTTTGGCAAAACCCGCAACACTACAAATGGCAGAAGGATTCAAATCAACCACCCCTATGGGTTGGGACAGACTTTTAATAACTAGGAATATGGATACAACTTCTTTAGCATCAACTTTTCCTTTCACCTCAGCAACGCTGACACAAGACAAAGGAGTGCTATATGGAATTAATCAATTAAACAGTTCTTTGATAATTTTTGACAGGTATTCTTTGGAAAACGCAAATGAAGTGGTTTTTGGAAAATCGGGTGCCGGAAAAAGTTACCTCATTAAACTAGAGATTATGCGTCAGTTTATGTTTGGAACAGAAGTTATAGTCATGGATCCAGAGGGAGAGTACGGAAAACTAACTGCCGCAATGGGCGGAGAGTATGTTTCTTTTACTCCAAATAGTCCGATAAAAATTAATCCTTTTGACCTTTCGGGAATTTATGAAGAAGGGGAAAACGAGTTGGGTCTTAAAATTCTTTCACTTCACGGGCTTTTAAAAATTGTAATGGGGGAGTTAGATGCCCCGCATGATGCAAGTTGGATGCCCCGCATGATGCAATACTTGACCGAGCGCTTGTTGAAACCTATAGACAAAAAGGGATTACAACTGACCCGGCGACTCAAAAAAAAGAACCTCCTCTAATGGAAGATTTATATAAAGTTCTTTTAGGAATGGAGGATCCTGTCTCCCGAGATTTGGCGCTTCGACTTGAAAAATTTATAAAAGGATCGATGTCAGGAATTTTTAACAGCCAATCCAATTTTGATATTAAAAACCCCTTAACAGTTTTTTCCATAAAAGAGCTTGAGGGAGATCTTCGTCCTGTTGCAATGCATATAATTCTTGATTTTATTTGGACTAAAATTAATTCTTGATTTTATTTGGACTAAAATTCGAGGGGAGCTTAAAAAAAGACTCTTAATAATTGATGAGGCCTGGTATTTAATGAAGTATCAAGATTCTGCGTCATTTGTTTTTGGAATAGCAAAAAGAGCCAGAAAATATTATCTTGGTTTAACAACTGCAACTCAGGATGTTTCAGATTTTCTGTCCCTCGATTTTGGACGGGCGGTACTATCAAATTCTTCAATCCAAATTCTTTTAAAACAAAGTCCTACGGTTATCGAACAAGTCACTCAAACTTTTTATCTATCGGAACAAGAAAAAACTTTGCTTTTGTCATCAAATGTTGGCGAGGGTTTGTTTTTTGCAGGACAGTCGCATGTGGCTATTCAAGTTGTAGCAGCTCCATTTGAGCATGAACTAATAACTTCAAATCCAGAAGAAGTTTTAAAACAGCAAGCGGAAGCACAAACAATAAATACTAACTTAAATGGATGAGAATAATTCGAGAGTTTTATCGGGAATCAAAAATGGACAAAGATGGGACGATTTCGTTTCCTCAATAGAAGACGAGTCCGAAAGAAGTTTTGTTTCCTCTCTTGTAAGCTTTCCCGACTTTTCGGAATGGGCCGAGGGCAAAAATATTGATTCTTTGGGTTTGTGGCGAGCAAGACAAGATAAACTTCTCTACGGCCACCTTCCCCCTCCCCTAGAATCGCCTCCACCGGAGCAAAAAGAAGGATACAGGCTAGATTTAGGCAATAAGCCTAGCCATGGACATAAACCAGAGTCAGCTTATAAAAATTTTAGGGACGGGGCTCACGAAAAAGCCTGGAAAGACGCCTCGGAATGGAACAAAACTAAAGATCCTTCAAAAGCGATGAGTTTTTTACATGCTTATGAGTTATCTTTACAAAAATCATACGACGAGCTGGCCGGAAAAAATGAAGGACTGGCAAGGAATTGGGCTAAAACACATGGCGACAGAAGATTAGATACGTCTGTTAAGCGAACTGGTGAGAAAAGGGAAGCCAAGAAAAAAGGATTGCCGGCTCCAGATTACTCTTGGAATCCAATGGTTGGGTTTTTAAACAGGCTTGCGTTAGTTGAAAAAATTGCCAAAAACAAAACAGGGGAAAAACCTGAAACTTTAAATGAAATTAGAGAAAGATTGCTGCAAGAGTTAGCCCAAAAAAGTCCAAGAGAGTTTGCGGAATATGTTTTTAATAAATACGCTGGTCGTGAAATTCAAGATGATGAAGCTCTTGCAAGTGTTGTAAAAAGACAAAGAGAAACTGCTCTTGCAAGACAAAAAACTGAGGTTGAAAAAGATCAAAAAGCAATTGAAAAGTCTCTTAGAAAATATAAAAAGGTAGAAACACAAAGACTTGAGTGGAGAGAAAAAACTTTTCCAACGCCCCCTCCACCTCAACCCAAGAAACGAAAACTGTTTAGTTTGCCAAGGCTCAGACGAAGGACGATTCCGGCTCCTGTTTCGGAAACCCCAATAACAACAGGTGTGGTTAATGTGGCAAACCGAGTTTTTTCCGGCGGAGAAAGAGGATTACCAAAAAGATTTCCAAATCCCCTCCCTAGTCTAACTAAAAATTTAGGAATACCAAATCCTTTTTCCAGACTCACTCGCGGTTTTGGTTTTCCAAACCCTGTAGCGCGTTTTAATCCGGTTTCGTTACTTGAAAAACAAATTTTAAGAATGCTTCTTTTTTCAATCGGAGGAGTTTTTCTGTTAACTTTTTTAATAGCAGCTGTGGCTATTGGTGGAGGAGGAGGTTTGGGAACAGGGGTTCCAGAGCAAACAATTGTTTCTCCATCTCCTAGCCCAGGCGAACCAGCGCCCAGCGAACAACCTCCGCCATCAGGAGACATTGAACAAGCGCTTTTAAATGACTTTAATGTTAGGTTGTCTGTGGGAGGGGCTGGATTTTGTCTTTGGTCCTCAAATTGGAGAGACCCATATGCCCCAGGGGAGGTTATTTCTGAGGATGCAAAAAGAAAAATCTATTCCGCAATAGCCGCGCCTGCACAATCTGCTCGTTTCAGAAATTTAATAAAAGAAAAAACTGTTACGATTGAGTTTTATAAGGGCGAACACATATTTGGCTGTAGAGACGGAAATAAAATTACTTTTATGAATTTCGGGAGATATGTAAACATCATGGGGGAAAGAGGACCAGGGTTTTTTATAGTTCATGAGTTTGGACATATAATAGGGGGTAGGTCGAATCTGAACAACCTTTTCCCACACGATTCTCTTAAAAGAAGCCCAACTGATGCAGATTGCTATAATGCGCATGGAATTTTAAAAAGCTATGGTTTAATAAGAGATCCAAAAGGAGAGTCTTTTGCCGAAGCTATAGCTTTATATATCTATAATAAAAAGGATGGTATTATGGATTTTAAAAATGAGTGCCCTGCCACTCATGACTGGATAGGAGGAAATGTTTTTGTAAATTAATAAATATAATGCAAGCGAAAAAAAATAAATTAACTTTTTTAATAGCAATTTTTTTAGTATTTTTACTAATAATATTAATAGCCCTGTCTAGTTTAGGTTTTTTCCAAAACAAGAGAAAATCCTTTGGAGAAATTCAACCAGAAAAAATTTCTGTTGATGAATTGTATAAAATTCTTGGGGAGCCAATTCAGAAGAGCGAAGAGAACGGGATTGACATGTTATATTACGCGACTGATTCCAAGTTTTATCAAAATTCAGTAGCTATAGATAATGAAAAGGTTTTATATACTAGAGAGTTCTTTTCAAAACCAGAAACTCTTAATAAATATAAAAGTTTTTACGGTGAGCCCGATCTTTTACTTTTTGATACTGAGGTTGAAGACGCAAAGTGGATGGTTTATCTAACTAAAGGGCTCGCTTTTAACATTTCGGGAAACGAGGTTTTTCAAATACTCCGCTTCCATCCCACCGACAAGCCTTCATTTTTGAAAATAGGAGAGAAAATTGGCATGAGTGAGAAACAATCAGAAGGGGTGGTGGAGATACCTTTAGAAGCCCTTTAGTTTTGCACCCTAATCGGCATTATGATATGGAGATAGTCTTTGTCTTTCTCTGTTTTAAAAACTCCTGGGTTTAGGGGTCCGGTCATTTGAAGCTCAATAATCTCTTCTGTCACGGCATTTAAAAAATCTAAAAGGTATCTTGAGTTAAAGGCAATCTCATTCTCCTCACCCTCAACTTTTGATTCTATCTCTATTTCGTTTTCCCCCACAGAGGATGCGCTTGAAGAAAAAACAATTTTTCCTTTTTTGAGAGACACTTTTATAATGTTTGCCGCTTCTCTTGCAAAAACAGAGCAAGCTTTAACCGCATTTTGCGCCTCTTCTTTATTAAAAATTGCCTTAGTCTCGTAGTCTTCAGGTATAATTTTTTGATAATCTGGGTATTCTGCCTCTATCAGCCTTGCAGTAAGAATTGTACTTTTTGTTTCAAGTATTATTTGATTCGCTTTTTCGGAAACGTATAAATCAAAATCTTCTCCCGACTCTCTTAAGAAAAGGAGTTCTTTTAAAATCCTTGAGGGGACAAGAAGGTTCTCTGATAAAGACTCGTTTGTTAGTGTTATTTTCTTTTTTAGAGACAACCTATACCCATCTGTTGCCACAAGGGTTATTCCACCAGCTTCTTTTTTTAACAACACTCCTGAAAGGGCCGGCCTTCCACTGTCAACGCTTGCTGCAAAGCTCACTTTTGCAATTGACTCAAAAAGAGCATTTTTGTTAAGAGAAGCGAGTTTTTTTCCCTTGTCTGAAACAATTTCAGGAAACTCTCCTGCTGGCATTTCAGGAAACTCTCCTGCTGGCATTGTTGGAAAAGTTGCCTTAAGGTGTTCTCCTTTTAACTCAAGCGTGGTTTCTCTAGCTTCAAGCGTTAGTTTTTCTTCAGAAATGTTTGAAATAAGATCGAAAAATGTTTTTGCGGGAACTGTTATCTTTCCTTCTTTCTCTATTTTTGCACCTATTTTTGTTACTATTCCAATTTCTAAATCTGTTGCTGAAATTGTTAAGAAGCCGCTTTTCGCTTCTATTAAAAAATTTAACAATACGGGGAGTTGTGATCTGCCGGAGATGGCATGAAAGACTGTGGGCAACCTTTGTTTTAAACTGTCAGAAAGAACCGTCGCCTTCATATTATATATTTTGTAGTTGTAGTAGGTTAGCAGGAAAAGTGGAAAAAATCAACAAATACAAGGCTAACGTGGTGTGTATAAGTATGTTGAAAAAAAGGTTTATATTTTGCGTATAAATAAAAAGGGCCTAATAAGAAAGTTTTTTGGGGAAATCTTTTTGGGTTATTCTTAAGATATCCTCACTGATAAATTTTTCCGAAAGCATGTTTTCCACCTTTCGTACACCGTGCATAACTGTCGTGTGGTCCCTCCCGCCAAGAAGATTTCCTATTTCTTTAAACGATAATCCAAGTTCTTTTTTAAATAAATACATACATATTTGTCTTGCTTTCACTAAAGAAGCATCTCTTCTTGGTCCCTTAAGCATGGTTTCTTTTATGCCATAAAAAGAACAAATACTTTTTATAATCTCCTCTGGATAAAAAAATACACCACCCGTCTTTTTTGAAGACAGAAGGTTTGTTGCTAGGTCTGGGGTAGGTAGTGTTCCCCTAGTGTTATATTCGGTTATTATCCTAAGGAGTGCTCCTTCAAGTTGTCTTGTGTCTTCGGTTGTCCCCGCAATTGCCTTTGCGACTTCAATTGGTAAATCAAAAGAATATTTTTTTGCTTTTATTAAAAGAATCGCACAGCGAAGCTCAAAATCTGGCGCTTCTATGTCAACAGTAAGGCCGCCTGAAAACCTGGAAAGAAGCCTATTCTCAACCTTTGTTATTTCAGAGGGTGGACGATCAGAAGAAAGTACTATTTGAGACGATCTATCAACAAGAATGTTAAAAGTGTGGAACAATTCTTCCTGAACCCTATCTTTTCCAGCAATAAACTGAACATCGTCAATAAGTAAAAGATCAAGATTTCTAAACCTTCTTTTCATCGAAGAAGTGTCATTCGTCCTTATTGCCTCTACAACTTCGTTTGTAAATTCCTCACTTGTTATGTAAAGTATTTTTCTTTCCGGTTTATCTTCATATGATTTATTAGCAATTGCCTGCATTAAATGGGTTTTTCCAACTCCTACAGGGCCATAAATAAAAAGAGGGTTATAGGCTTCTCCAAGCTTCTCTGCTACAGTGGATGCTGAAACGAACGCTAATTGATTGCTTCCCGAAACCGCCATAGTTTGAAAGGTGTAGTCTTTTCTAACTCTTGGCAGATGGCCAACTGGTTTTGAAGCTTCAAATGAAAAAAGAGGGCCTGCATCTATTTTTTCATCGGTTAGGTTAACAGCTTTTGGAATAAAGATTATCTTCGAGGAGGTTTTTGAGTGTTTGTCTAAAGCGACTTTAATAGTTTGATAAAACCTTTTTTCTAGAAGATCAATTATCATTGAAGAAGGAGCAGCAATTGTCGCTACATTTCCTTCAAAAGAGATAAGAGTGGTGCCTTTAAAAAGGGTCAGAAAATTTGCCCTTGAGACCTCAGTCTGTATCTCAGAAAGCACATTTTCCCATAAACTTAAGAGATCTTTTTGCATGTTCCAGGTAACTAAAAAGTTTAGCAGATGTGGATAACTTCCTGTCAAGATGAAAACTTAAGAGATCTTTTTGCATGTTCCAGGTAACTAAAAAGTTTAGCAGATGTGGATAACTTCCTGTCAAGATGAAAAAGTGGATACTACTGGATCCTTTTTTAGCACTTTAAGAAAACAATCTTTTTTGTTAGAATTAAAAACACTAAAATGGAGAAACTAATAAAAATTAAAAAACTTAAAAGAGCAAGAAAGCATGGTTTTTTAGCGAGATCCAAAAAACGAGCTGGCAGGAAAGTGATAAAAAGAAGAGTGTTAAAAGGCAGAAAAAGAATTGTCAATGCTTAAAAAAAAGAATAGACTCTCAAACCCTAGAATTAACAGTATTAACTCTTTTGCGACAAAACATTTTATTTTAAAAATGGGGTACAATGATTTAGGAAAATTAAGAGTTGCCATAAATGTTTCAAAAAAGATTGATAAAAAAGCTGTGGTCCGAAACAAAATAAAAAGAACCTTAGCAGACCTTCTCTATGATCGAGTGAAAAAACTAAAAAAAGGACTTGATCTTGTTTTTATTGCAAAAAAAGAAATGCTTCACTCAAATAAAGAAGAAATAAAAAAAGAAATAGAAGGTATATTTACAAAGATTTAAAATGTTTAAAAAAAGTATATTTACAAAGATTTAAAATGTTTAAAAAAATTGGAGTTGCAATTATTTACTTTTATCAAAGATTCCTATCCATAATTCTTAAGAACGTGCTTGGAGTTTCCTCTTTTTGTAAATATGATTTATCCTGTTCGGAATACACGAAAAAAATGATTTCCAAGAAAGGGTTTTTTATTGGTAGCGCACTCGGTTTTAAAAGAATAGTTTCTTGCATATGACAGATCCCAATATTTTTAATATCATTTTAGTTTGGCCCTTTTTAAACATTTTAGTTCTTTGTTTCAAAGTTTTAAGTTTTTTTTCAATTCCTTTCTCTCTGGGGTTTTCGATAATTGCCTTGACAGTTTTAATAAGAATAGTTTTATATCCTCTTACAACTGCACAACTTAAAGCATCAAAAAAAATGCAGGAGATTTCCCCACACCTTGCCCGTCTTAAAGAAAGGCATAAAGGAGATGCTAAAACATTACAGCAGGAAACCATGAAGCTTTATAAAGAATTTGGAGTAAATCCTGCGGCCGGCTGTCTCCCGATTTTAATTCAAATTCCTATTATTTGGGGATTATATTCGGTTCTTAACCACATTGTAAAACTTGGCCCTGGGGACATACTTAATCAAGTAAATCAAGTTGTTTATTTCGATTTTTTAAAAATTTCAAAAATTTGGGACACTCACTTCTTTGGACTTCCTCTTGGACAAACACCTTCTCAGCTTCTGCAAAGCATAGGACTTATAATTCTTTTCGTCCCAATTATTACTGGCGTACTTCAATTCATTCAATCAAAAATGCTTTTCCCTAAAAGCCAAAAGACTCCAACAACACAAAAAAAGCAAATGGATTTTACTCAAGCATTCCAAACGCAAACAACCTACCTTTTTCCGATAATGATTGGTTTTTTCTCTTACACCTTTCCAATTGGACTCTCTATTTATTGGAACACATTTACTGTTTTTGGTATCATACAGCAATATTTAGTTCAGGGAAAAGAGAGTCTTCTGTTTATTACCCAATATTTAAAGCGTTAAAATGAAAAAAAGTCTAAATCTAGCTCAAAAAACAATCGAAGAATTCTTATCAGTAATTGGCATAAAAGACCCTTTTGAATTATCAGAGTCCGAAGAAGGTTTTGATGTAGTTTTAGATACGCAGGAAAGCGGAATAATTATCGGGCGACATGGAGATAATCTTGAAGCAATTCAGCTTGTTCTCTCCCTAATTCTTACCAAAAAACTTGGAGAATTTAAAAGAGTTTCTTTTGAGGTCGGAGACTATAAGAAAAACAGGTCTGATTTTCTCTCTAATTTAGCCGAGGAAACTAAAGAAAGAGTTATTTCTGAAGGAAAGGAAGTAATTATCCCAAACCTAAAATCTTGGGAGAGGCGCTTGGTTCATTTGGCCTTGCAAGATGATAATAAAGTCGTTTCAGAGTCGGCTGGGGAAGGAAAAGATAGAGTTCTTATCGTTAGGCCTAAGAATTAACAGCCAAAAACTAGAAAGAGTTTTTTATTTTCTTCTCCTAACTTTTCTGCCCACTCAATTAGGTCTTCATTTTTGGCCCGGATTTTCTTTTATCAAAGGAATTAGAATAGATTATTTATCTCCAACCCTCTTTTTTAATGATCTTCTAATTTCTTCGATTTTCCTTCTTTTTCTTTATAATAATCGCGGGAAAGCAAATCTATTACTCAGTTTTATTAAAAACTATTCCTCTTTTTTTATTTTCCTAGGCTACTTGGTGTTTAATCTTTTTTTATCTAAAAATTTTAACCTTTCACTTCTGAGTTTTATTCGCTTTATGGAGTTTTCTTTCATCGCTTTTTATACCTTTTATAACTTTAGAAAATTTAAAAAAAATTTTTATATACCCTTTCTTGCAGGCTTACTTTTTGAGTCCTCACTTGCCGTTTTGCAAGTATTAAACCAAGGATCTCTTAATGGAATTTTTTATTTTTTGGGAGAAAGATTTTTTACCCCCGAAACTCCTAATATTGCAAACGCAAGTATTTCTGGACAGTTAATTCTAAGACCATATGGTACTTTTTCTCATCCTAATGTTTTGGCCGCATACATAGTTTTTTCGACAATCTTTGTTCTACCAGCTCTTAGAATGAGGAAAAAGAAAACTAATATCCTTATTTTATTAAGTTTTGTATTATCAGAGGCTGCTTTAGTCTTAACTCTTTCTAGAGCGTCTCTTATTCTTTATTCGGTCCTAATTCCTCTAGTTTCTTTTTTACTTATTAAAAATAAAAAACTTTTAAAGGAAGGTATATTTATTTTTATTACTTCCCTAGTTCCCCTTCTAACTATTTTTATTTTTTACAACCAACGAATACTAGAGTTATTCGGAGAGTCCTTAAGTAAAAGAATAGATTTAATTAAAGCTGCATTTTTTATGATTTCTGACAATCCTCTTTTTGGAGTAGGGATCGGCAATTTTCTGCCCGAAGTTATTAAACATTACCGTCCTTTGGTCTTTTTTGACATTCATTACCGTCCTTTGGTCTTTTTTGACATTCAGCCGGTTCACAATATTTACATATTGATAGCTTCGGAAATTGGAATGATTGGTTTATTCTTTTTCCTCTCATTTATGTTTGCTCTTTTATTTAGAGCAAAAAAAATATCACTAATAATTTTATTGTTCTTTTTAACTTCGGGATTTTTTGATCATTATTATTTAACTCTAATTCAAGGGCAACTTCTTTTTGCCTTAATTACGGCTATTGTTTGGTCAAAGGTCGATCTTTTGAGTTAGAATATAAAAAGACATGCATTTTTCTTTAGTTTTTAGAAACGCATTTTTCCAATTTATTTCAAGAGTTAGTACGACTTTTGTCGGGCTTATTACAACTCTTCTTATTGCAAGACACTTCGGAGCATCTGGATTTGGAGACTTTACTAAGGTAACTGTTTACATAGGATTTTTTTATCTTTTAGTCGATTTTGGACTAAATGCAATTTATCTAAAAAAACGTAAAAAGGTTTTTGCTGAGCTCTTTTATACAAGGCTTATTTTTTCCCTAATTGCTTTTGTCTTAGCTATTCTTATTTCAATTTTTCTCCCCTATTCAGAAAGTAGTGAAATTGGTTTTTCAGACTTTCTAAAAGTTGGAATATTTGTTTTCGGATTCTCTATTTTTAATCAAGGGTTACTGTTGAGTTCATCAGCAATTTTTCAAAAGAGGTTTACCTATCAAAATCTTTTTATCTCTCAAATAGTTGGATCTTTTATAAATCTTTTATTAGTAATTTTCTTAATTTCAAATAATTTTTCACTTATTTATATTTTCCTATCTTTTGTTGTAAGTGGGTTTGTTTCTGGTCTTATATCTCTTTTCTTAACTGGAGAGAAATTTATACCAAAAAGTTTTAATATTGACCGAAATTTAATTATTTGACCGAAATTTAATTATTAGGTCCGCCCCTTTGGGACTAATGCTTATTTTCAACTTACTCTATTTTAGAGCAGATATGTTAATACTTTCCTATTTTAAAACAAGCGCTGAAGTTGGAATTTATGGACTAACTTATCGGTTTTTTGACTTTCTTCTTGCGATACCCTTATTTTTATCAAACGCTCTTTATCCAATAATGCTTCGGGATATAAAAAATCCTCGAAAAACTTATCGAATCTTTAAAAATTACTCTTTCGTATTTATTTCATTCTCCTTAGTCCTGATAG
>Ga0209210_1001588_pt1 | contig 18642 bp, 24 predicted proteins | sample RifGroA1_FD_183991 | JGI IMG/M metagenome (GOLD analysis project Ga0209210, IMG submission 183991) | Contaminated groundwater microbial communities from Rifle, Colorado, USA - Rifle Groundwater A1 (SPAdes) (version 2) | ecosystem: Environmental > Aquatic > Deep subsurface > Groundwater >...
TTAAAGACGCAACGACTAAAGAAATAGTTGACGAATCACACAAGGAAGCGCCGTGGAAGGAAGTAGAGTTGTATAAAGAAATTCCATATACGCTCGCAGCACACGATAAGGACTGCAATGTTAGCGAAGAAGCAATCGACCTCTTGTCAAATTTGGTATAAAATATAGCTCCAACATGTCAATCAGTAGCTTAGAATTCGGAGATATTTTTGTGTATATGGGCAAATATTATGTTTTTTTAGCCTGCAACGAAAATACCTGGTTTATGGGTTTGATCTTGAATAAGCAACTTAGTGAAACTTTTTTGAAACTGTATCATACCTCCCTTGCTAAAAACAAAACTGGCCTTCAGAGCCAAAAAGCCTTCTGCTTTAGTGAACTACAAACAGAAGAATTGAGGGGCCGTGTTCTTCATCTAGGTAAGACAGACTATGAGCCACCAGAAAAATTGCCCGAAAAACTCCCGATAACTCTTTGTAAAAAGGATTTGATAGAAATTAAAAAAGAAATATTAAAGAAGGGATCTCCTGTACCAAAAATATTAATAGAGTACATATCCCCAATTAACCTCGAATCTTAAATGTCATTCTTTAGGAAGCTGTAACCATAATTCTTATCTGCTATAATGACCTTGTCGTCGGGAAGCCGATGGGGAATTTGCATGGAAAACACTATCAAAATCAGGGGTGCGAGACAGCATAATCTGAAAAATATCGACTTAACAATTCCTAAAAACAAACTGGTCGTGTTTACGGGAGTTTCCGGTAGTGGGAAAAGTTCCCTGGCTTTTGACACGATTTACGCCGAAGGCCAAAGAAGATACGTCGAGAGCCTCTCCTCCTATGCCAGACAGTTTCTGGGGGTCATGGAGAAACCGGACGTTGACCACATCGAGGGTCTCTCCCCCTCAATTTCAATCGACCAAAAGACCACTTCCCGAAATCCACGCTCGACCGTCGGAACCGTCACCGAAATATACGATTATTTGCGGCTTCTCTTTGCCCGGGTCGGTCATCCCCACTGTCCCGTTTGCGGCCGGGAAATTTCCCATCAAACCCTTGACCAAATCGTGGCCAAGAGCCTCGAGCTCATTAAGGAAGAAGCCAGAACCAAGAAAAAAGGTTGGTTTTTAGTCCTTTCTCCGGTTGTTTCCGGTCGAAAAGGAGAATTTGCTTCTCTTTTTGACAACCTCAAAGCCAAAGGGTTCCGAAGAGTCCGGGTCGACGGCTATCTGAAGGATTTATCCGAAGACTTTGTCCTTATCAAGACCAATAAACACTCTATCGAGGCGGAGATTGATAGAATTTCGGTGGGTAGCAGCAATCTAAAGGATAAAATCTTCGAGGAAAATTTGAAGTCCCGCTTGGCCGACTCGGTCAGGCAAGCTCTTAACTTCTCCGAAGGCAATGTCGTTTTGGCCCAAATACTTGACGCTGGTTTTGAGATGCCTGAGTTTCCTAAAAAGTTTTCCGACCATCTCTTTTCCGAAAGATTCGCTTGTCCGGTTGATAATATCCAAATCCCAGAAATTGAACCCCGAACTTTTTCTTTTAATTCTCCTTACGGAGCCTGTCCTGCCTGTAGCGGGCTGGGAAAAATTCTCAAGGCCGACCCCAATTTGGTTTTTTCGGATGAGCTAACAATTGCCGAAGGAGGCATTCTTCCTTTCGGCAGCATGTTTGAACACGATACCTGGTACTCCCGACTGATTTTGACTGTTTGTAGCCAACTGGGAATTGATGCGAAAGCTCCCATTGGAACTCTCAGCCAAAAAGAGAAAGAAATTCTTCTTTTCGGAGGAGCCAACCGCTTCGGCAGAAACACCTATATCTGGGAGCCCTTTTACGGCATCGTCCATTTTTTGGAAAAAAGGCATTCCGAGACCGAATCCGATTACGTGCGCTGGGAACTGGAAAAATACATGAGGCGAAAGGTCTGTGAAGAATGTCGGGGCACCAGACTCAAAAAAGAGGCTTTGGCAATTACCGTTGACACGCTCTCGATTTCAGCCGTGACCTCTTTTTCTATCAATCAGGCATCGGCATGGATGAATAAACTAGCAAGCCTTTTGTCTGAGAGGGAAAAAGAGATCGGCCGGCTGATTATTAAGGAAATTTCGGCCAGACTCGAATTTTTAAAGTCCGTGGGTCTTATCTATTTGACTCTGGAAAGGGAGGCCGGAACGCTCTCGGGCGGAGAAGCCCAAAGGATTAGACTGGCTTCCCAAATCGGTTCCGGTCTAACCGGCGTTCTTTATGTACTGGACGAACCCACGATCGGGCTCCACCAAAGAGACAACCAAAGACTGATCGACACTTTGAAAAAATTACGAGACCTGGGCAACACCGTCATTGTGGTTGAACACGACCGGGAAATGATAGGCCAGTCCGACCATGTCATCGACTTTGGCCCCGGTGCAGGCAAATGGGGAGGCCAAATTGTGGCCGAGGGGACACCTAGCCAAATAGCCAAAAATTCAAAATCGCTGACGGGAAAGTATCTGTCCGGAAAGAAAAAGGTGGAGGTGCCGGCTCTCCCGCATCAAATATCAAATCATCAGTCACTCAAAATTTATGGTTGTCGGCAGTTTAACTTGAAGGATATTAATGTCGAATTCCCCCTAGGGAAATTCATCGTCATTACCGGAGTCTCAGGGAGCGGAAAATCAACGCTTTTGGTTGAGACTCTTTACCCCAGCCTGGTGCAAAAAATGAACCCTTATTTTAGGGGGGAGGTCGGCGTCTTTAAAAGGCTTGAGGGAGAACATCAAGTCGATAAAGTTATCTTAATCGACCAGTCGCCAATAGGCAAAACCCCGAGAAGCAATCCCGCCACCTACACGAAAGTTTTTGATCCCATTCGAGATGTCTATGCGGCAACCCACGAAGCCAAAGCGGCCGGATTTAAAAAAGGTCATTTCTCGTTTAACGTCAGAGGGGGAAGGTGTGAGGCCTGTGAGGGACAGGGGCAGATTAAAATCGAGATGCAGTTTATGAGCGATATTTGGGTGACCTGCGACGTCTGCCGGGGCAGGCGATATCTTTCCCAAACGCTGGATATCTCGTATAAAGGCAAAAATATTGCCGAAGTCCTGGAAATGACGGTTTCCGCGGCCATAGAATTTTTCCATGCCCACCCTTTGATATTATCCAAACTTGAGACCCTTTCTGCGGTCGGTCTGGGGTATATGCATCTGGGGCAACCGGCCACGACCCTCTCGGGTGGAGAAGCCCAGAGGGTCAAGCTTGCCAGCGAACTTTCAAAAAGGGCAACCGGTAAAACTTTTTATATCTTGGACGAACCAACCACCGGGCTTCATTTTGCCGATGTTGAAAATCTTCTAAGAGTACTAAAAGTACTGGTAACAAGAGGAAATACCGTTTGTGTCATCGAGCATAATCTCGATGTCGTCAAAAACGCCGACTGGATTATAGATCTTGGCCCCGAGGGGGGAGAGATGGGAGGAGAAATCGTTGCCCAGGGAACACCCAAGCAACTCTCCAGGAACAAAAATTCTTACACCGCCTCCTTCCTGAAACGCCAGCTCTAATCCGCTATACTTTAAAAGTAATGCTCAAGAAGGTTTTTCTTTTTTTTGTCCTGGTGGTCCTCCTCTTAACATTCCCCAAACATTCTTTGGGAGCCGGGGAATTTGCCACGGATGTCACCGTCAACTATAAAGTTGAAGAAGAAGGAACGACGCAAGTTTCCCATACAATATCTCTGGAAAACCTTTTTTCCGACCTTTACGCCACTTCGTACACCCTTATTCTAGACAACATCGAGCCAACAAACATTTCGGTCTTTGAGGGAACAAAATCCCTGCCCTTTAAAGTATCTAAAGAAGGCGAAAAAAGTTCTCTGACGATAGATTTCCAGGAGGCTCTGGTTGGAAAGGGCAAGAAAAGGATTTTTACTGTCTTATTTGGGGAGACCGGCTTTGCGGCAAGAACGGGAGAAGTCTGGGAGATCTCCATTCCAAGGCTGTCTTCGGATGAGAATTTCAGAAGCTACAATGTCAGCTTTTCGGTTCCCGCTACTTTCGGAACCGAGGCCTATATTTCCCCGAAACCTAAAGAAGTTAAGGCGTTAGAAGGAAGAGTGATTTACTTTTTTGACAAGGAGGATGTCGAAAGAACCGGAGTCACCGCCGGTTTCGGGGCTTTTCAAGTCTTTTCCTTTACACTCAATTATCACCTGGAAAACCCCCTAGGCAAGAGCGCGAAGGTCGATATTGCCCTTCCCCCCGATACCGACTTGCAGCGTGTCTATTATCAGGTCATTAACCCCAAACCGGAGAACATTGATGTCGACTCCGACGGTAACTGGCTGGCTACCTACTTACTTAAAAGTCGGGAAAGAATAGACATTGAGGCAAAAGGGAGTGTTCAGATTTTCGCAGCCCCCCGTCCATTCCCGGGGACGCGGGAAGAAACTCTGCAAGAAAATCTCAAGGAAAGAGAGTTTTGGGAAACAAGTAATCCGAAGATAAAAGAGCTGGCAGAAAGACTAAAAACTCCCGCAGCCATCTACGATTACGTTTGGCAAACGCTCAGCTATGATTATGAACGCGTCAGGCCCAATGTCGAGCGCTTTGGCGCCGCCAAAGCTCTGGAAAACCCGAATAACGCCATCTGCATGGAATTTACCGACCTTTTTATCGCCATAGCCAGGGCCGCGGGAATTCCCTCAAGAGAGGTAAACGGTTTTGCCTACACCGAAAACCCAGCGATTCAACCTCTCTCTTTGGTGGCCGACGTCCTTCACGCCTGGCCCGAATATTGGGATGGGGTAAGAAGTGCCTGGATTCCTATCGACCCCACCTGGGCATCAACTACCGGAGGGGTCGACTACTTCTCTAAACTGGACTTGAGGCACTTTACTTTCGTTATCCACGGCAAAGACCCCCAGAGGCCGTATCCGCCTGGGTCTTATAAGCTTGGACCCAACCCCCAAAAGGACGTCTTCGTCAGTTTCGGTACTCTTCCCAAAGAGCGGGTCAGCCATCCCGAAATTACCGTCGTTACCGGTAGGCCCATACCCTTTGGCCCCACCAAGTTTAATATCACCATCAAAAATCCCGGCCCGGTTGCTTTATATAACCTCACTCCTTCCCTTTCTTTCAACGGAGGAACAGTCAAGACGGAAAGCATTGAAGTTTTGCCTCCTTATGCCAATTATGAAATCGAATCGGCCGTTCCCTACAGCTTTTTGGGAAGAAACACCCCGGAAACCGTCACCGTTCTGGTTGCGGACAGCCAGGTTCAGGTTCCTACCAACAAAAACCAAATAATTCTTGAAAGTACGGTTGTCCTTCTTTTGGTCCTTCTCATTCTGGTTCTGGCGATTTTAGTAAAACTAAAAAAGATTCAATTTTCCCAATTTAGAGGTAAAATACGGATGCTTTTCAAAAAGAAAGATGGAAGCGATAACATCCCTGACGCGCCTGTCTCTAAGACATCTTAGATTTGCCTCTCTCCCCGAGACCCCCGGGGTCTACCTCTTTTTACAGAAAGGTAAGCCTGTCTATATCGGTAAAGCCGTCAACCTAAAAAATCGTCTCAGGAGTTACTTTTCTTTGAAGTTGGCTCCCAAGACCGCCCGAATGATCAAGGAAGCCCAAGATTTGTCCCTGATTAAGGTCACCTCCGAACTTGAGGCTCTCCTTTTAGAGGCAAAACTGATTCAAAAATATCAGCCAAAATATAACTCCGCCGCCAAGGACGACAAACACCCTTTGTATATCAGGATTACCAAAGAGGGCTACCCTCAGGTTCTGACGGCCAGAAAAATAGAGTTTAAAAGTGGAAATCTTGCCGGCTTTGGTCCTTTTCCTTCCTCAAGAAGCGTTCGCTCGGTCCTTTCAATGTTGAGAAAGATTTTCCCTTACGCCGAACACAAGGTTGGCAGGCGGCCCTGTTTGTATTCTCATATCGGACTTTGTCACCCCTGTCCTTCGTTGGTTGAGAGGGAAACCAACGAAAATGTCAAGAAAAAATTAAGACTAATCTACCGAAAAAATATTAGACGGATTAAGGCCGTGCTTTCGGGAAGATTTAAGACGGTGAGAGCCGAACTTTTAAAGGAAATGGTGGCTAAAGCTAAAGATGAAAAGTTTGAAGAAGCTCAAAAACTAAAAGAACAAATAAGTCGGCTTGACTACATTACCCAAACGGCGACTCCTACGGAATCTTTTTTGGAGAACCCGAACCTGACCGAAGATATCAGAAAGGGGGAGCTCGCCGAGTTAAAAGCAATCTTAAATCAATATCTCGCCTTAAAAGGAAAACTCTTGCGAATCGAGTGTTTTGACGTCTCGCATTTGGCCGGGGTTGCCCCGACCGCATCGATGGTGACCTTTATCAACGCCGAACCCGACAAAAACTTCTATCGACATTTTAGAATCAGGCAGGAAAAAGGGGCTGATGATGTCTCTTCAATGAGGGAGGTGGCCGGGCGGCGCTCCCGCTATTTTGCCAGCTGGGGAATTCCGGATTTAATCGTTGTTGACGGAGGAAAAACTCAAGTCGCAGCTTTCCAGACCATTCTCAAAGACGCCAAAATCCCCATTGTCGGGATTGCCAAAAGAGAGGAAACGCTGGTTGTTCCCATCACCACCAAATCTAAAATCAGATTCTTTAAAGAAAGGCTGTCAAAGGGAGCTGCCCTCAATCTAATCCAAAGATTACGCGACGAATCACACCGATTCGCCAGGAGGTACCATCACCACCTTTTGACCAAAACCCTTCTTCCTTTGTCTTGACTTTAGAGGCCTTTTAATCCAATACTGTTAGTTGGATGAAAACCCTGCTAAGACACTATGTGATCGATACGGTCGCTCTTTATCTGGCTTCAACGGCAACCAGCGGACTAATCTTCGCGGAGGGAATAAAAACGCTTCTTTTGGCAGGAGTGGGCCTCATGGCGGCTTCATTGGTCGTCAGGCCCTTAATAAATCTTCTCATTCTCCCCTTAAATTTAATTACCTTCGGTCTTTTCAAGTGGGTATCCAGCGCCATTGCCCTTTACTTGGTTTCTTTGGTCGTACCCGGATTTAAAATTGGCAATTTTGTTTTCCTGGGGCTGCCAACGGGTTGGATAGACATTCCCAGCTTTTCTTTGAACGGAATTCTTGCCTATGTCGGCTTTTCTTTCCTCCTCTCCCTGATTACCTCTTTTATGCATTGGCTCATCAAGTAAGGTATAATGGACCCCTAATGAGAGATGCCATGTTGGTCTTACAGATCGTTGTTTCCGTGCTTCTTGTCGGAGCCATTCTCGTTCAGACCAAGGGCACCGGCTTTGGCCGGGTTTGGGGTTCGGGCGGGGTGAGCTTTGCCAGAAGGGGGTTGGAGAAACTCATCTTTAAAGCGACTTTTGTACTCGCCGCACTCTTCGTAATTTTGGCTTTAATTCAAATTCTCATCTGATACTTAAGACTCTTTATGCTTACCATTAGGTATTTTATCAGGTTCTTCACGGCTTTCATCGTTCGCTTCAGGGGAATAATTTTACTGGGAACTTTTTTGGGAGCCGTGGTATTTTTGGCTTTGAGAATCCTTGGACCGTCCTTGCTAACAAGCAGTACCCAAAGGGTCGGGATAGTCGGACGCTACCGGGTGGAAAACCTGCCCGACTCGGTTTTGGCCCTGATCGGCAACGGTCTTACCAAAATTAAAGAGGACGGAACGGTCGCACCCGACCTGGCCACTTCTTGGGAAAGCCCCGACGGCGGCCAAACCTGGGTCTTTAAACTAAAAGACAACATTTTCTGGCAAGACGGTAAAAAAGTGACCAGTACCAGCATTAACTATCAATTTACCGATGCGAAAGTCGAGAGGCCGGACGAAAAAACGATTACTTTTAAGCTTGAAAGTGCTTTTGCCCCATTTCCTTACGTAGTTGCCAAGCCCACATTCAGAAAAGGGCTTTTGGGTACCGGGGAATGGCGGGTCACCAAGGCGACGGTCTCGGCCGGTTTTATTCAAAGACTGGTTTTGGTCGATAAGGAAGGAGACAGAAAGATACTCAAATTTTACCCCACCGAAGAAAGAGCCAAGCTGGGCTTTAAACTCGGGGAAATCGATATCCTCCAGGGTATTTTTAGCCCCAAGCCTTTTAACGAATGGAGTGTGGTAGAAGTAGAAAGAGAAGTAGGCAGTAGTAGGTACGTCGCCATCTTTTTTAATACCCAAGACAAACTTTTAGGAGAAAAATCCTTTAGACAGGCCCTTGCCTACGCCGTTAAAAAGGATGGGTTTGATGGACCCCGCGCAATAAGTCCAATTTCCCCAAACTCCTGGGCTTTTAACCCCCAGGTCAAACCATATAGCTACGATTCCGCCCGCGCCCAAGAACTGATTGATGATTTGGCGGATGAACTGAAAAAAAATCTGACGGTCAATATCGTTACCACGCCGGCTCTACTTTCGGTCGCCGAGTCCATCGCCAGGGACTGGGCCGAAGTGGGAGTAAAAGGAAACGTTCAGGTTTCTTCCGGCGTCCCGGCCGAATACCAGGCACTTTTAGCCATCTTTGATATTCCGGAAGACCCGGACCAGTATTCGATTTGGCATTCGACCCAAACATCCACAAACATTACCCACTACCAAAGCCCACGAATCGATAAGTTACTTGAGGACGGCAGAGTCGAGCTAAACATCGAGGAGAGAAAGAAAATATATTTGGACTTTCAGAGATTTTTAGTTGAAGATTCCCCTGCGGCCTTTCTGTATCACCCGACAACTTACACCGTCAAAAGAAAATAATTAGAAATTTATAGAACTTGGCAAAAATTCTCTGATATGATAGTGTATATCTGTAAATGAAAATAGATCTCAATAAACTCATAAAAACATACGGGGGTCAATGGGTAGCTCTAAATGAAAAATTAGAAAAAGTTGTATCTAATGGTAAAGATGCGAAGAAAGTACTTGAAAAGGCCCAAAAAAGAGGCATAGAAACTCCTTATCTTTTCAAAATTCCCACAAGACTCGTTGCTTACATAGGATAGTATGCGTAGGTTTAAATTTAACTATACCGAAGCACGAGGCTTCACATTTCCACTAATTCCTATAATCCTAAAAAACAAAGTCAACAAAAAACAATCAGGTTATATCGCTCTCGTTGATTCTGGAGCGGTTTTTTGTGTCTTCCACATTGATGTAGCGAAAGCCCTAGAAATCAATTTAAGTAAAATTGTGGACAAGGTTTATTTTAGGGGTGTAGGTAAAACAGGAAAAGACTTTAAAGGTAAACTTTATATTCTAGATTTAATGGTTGCACAAAAAGGAAGTTCCCACGAGTTCGAATGCCCCGTAGTGTTTTCGAATGACATAAGTAAAGACGGACACCCCTTATTGGGCATGGGTGGATTTTTTAGCAACTTTAGCAAAATTACCTTCGATAGCCAGAGTAAAAAAGTTATTTTAGAAGATTGATTAATTAGAAATTTTGGGGTCGTCTGGTGGACGATGTTCGGACTTATTATACAACCGCAGAAGCCAAGGAGCGAGAGCTACTTAAAGCTCTTCTGATAAGAAACGACACCTTCCAACCTCAAAAACAAGTATTCTATGGAGATTTATAAAAACGTCTTTTGGAGTTATAATTAGGCCGCTATGAGCGTAAACAAGAGTCACAATCCTTATGATTTACCTCCGGATTTATTAGAAGCATACCAAGAGACTGAACGACCCTTTTTTGAGCTTCTGCAGGCCAGTAAATTTGAAGAGGCTCGTCAATCTTGGGAAAGTCTTTATGAATTATTCCTGAAGAAGCAGGGAGAGCTAGGATATAGGCTTCACAAGGGTGGTGTAGTGCACAATCTGGGAATTGTCGCATTATTCACCAACAACATCGAATTGGCATTCAAAAATTTCGTTTTAGGTTTTTCTGAAGATGTCGCCAGCCAAGAGCAAGGTTTCCTCCAGGGAGAAGCGGAAGGTGCACCCGGGGCTCAAAATCTAATAAACTTTTTCGGAGTTGGCTCGGAGTTATTCAATTTAGTTAGAACGACTGTGGTTAAAAAACTTTCGGAAGGGAAGTTTAACGACCCCCGCAGAGTTTTTGAAGTCTTCCTAAATAAAAAATTAGAAGAAAGAGACGTCAAGGACAGAGTGGAATTACTCAAGGAAACTCCTTTTATTCGTCAAATAAAATACACCATCAATCGGCCTCCTGGCGAGTGGAATAAACGGGTTTTTATAGGCGGGAATTATAGCAGGCCTGGAAATCTGTTTAAAATCAAAAACACTGTGGAAAAAAGGGGTTATACTCCAATTATGGCTCTTGAGTTTGGTGACCAAGAGCCTCCAGTCCACGACCATTCATTATTACTTCTGCACAACTGTAAATACGCAATCTTCGATGTCAGTAAGGACAGTGGGTATCTAATGGAGGTAGAAAGAACTTTGGATTACAGAACGGAAACACTTTTGGTCTACGAGGAAATACCCGAGGAGAGGATGTCTGCAATGGTAAAATCGTTAGGTAAGGAGCTTAAAAAATTCACCAGCAGCGAAGAGTTGGATGAGTTGGTTGATGAGTTTTTACCATAGGAATTTCTGACAAAAGTTTATGTTCCACAACTACCATCTTCTTTGGAAGCTATTTAATCTACTCCCCTCTTTGATTTCTTCAACTTCCTTAATTACATCCTCCAATTGTTCCTCAATCTCTTCATTGTTTTCCTGAATGGCTTTCGAAACTCCTTCTACGAGGACATCTAACAGTTGGGTCATTTCTGGGTCATCAATGCCTATGAGAAGGTCTGCATTTTGGTTTAAATGTTTTCTTATAATTTTTGATACCTCTTTCTCACTTAACCCGACGCGAAAAGTTGGACTAATCATAACTCTACACCTCCTTCATATGAGGCTATTATTTTTGTAATCAACTCACGAAAGGATTTTATTGTAAGCTCTGTGTGTTTTATAAGTTTTTGAAGGTCTCCTTTTAAAATCTTAAATTCCGTAACATTTTTTAATAACCTTTCTAAATTTGTAGTTTTTCTTTCGGCCTGCTCTTTATATGTCTCTCCCAAATACTGTACGAGAAAGTGCGTTATTGGGTTATTCCCTGAATTGTGGGAATATGGGAAAAATCTACTGTCTACAGCATTCATTAAACTTCCAGGAACATCTACATCTTTTGCTTCAAACTTGTCTTTGTTTCTCTCATAAAATGTATTTACGATTTTTCGCCATTCCTTATAGAGATTGTTTTTTAGCTCTTCTTGCCCACGAATAAGTTTTGTCAAGGTTCTTAATTTTCTTTTTAAGCCATTGGGTACATAGTCATATCGAACATCCTTTTTAATAGACTCCCAAATGAAAAAGTTGAAACGACGATGCCGCTCATCCTCCTCCAACCCCACTTCTACAAAAGGTCTATTATCGGCTTGTACTGTTTCTAAATACTCCTTTAAAGCGAGAAGCTCTTTATAAATTGGAGAATAAATTGTGTTCTTTCTTTGTATCCAATACCTCTCTTTAGCTTTCTTTTTCTCAAGTTTGGAGTTAAAAATATATCCCGTGAGAGAGCCTACGACAGCTCCCAGTAAAGCACTTGATAGAGCAACAAGCCCCTGGTTTGAAAACCAATTATTCACATCATTCATTTTTTCAAGTATTCAATAAACTCTCTCCCGAAAGGGGAGAACTTAACAAATGGTGAATTTCTCGGGTCAATACCCCCTCTTGTGCCTGTTGTATTCAAAAGTAGGCCGAGACCAATTAAACTATAAATGTTGTCAATTCTGTTGGCGTTGTTCCCGTAAATCTGGTAATTTTCCCCGTATTCGTCAACCTTCACCTTACTTAAAACTTCAATGTCAGTTTCGCTTAACTGGCTCAAAGTATGGGTAAATTTTTCAAGAGGAAACTTTGTCTTGTCATCTGCTTTTGCGAACCCTAAAAAGATGTTTCTAAAAATCCTTCTTTTTTCCTCGTCTCGCTCAACCAAATATCTTTGTAAAGCCACTACAAACCCGTCTTGAAAACTTTCATCCGACAACACTTGCTTGGTAAAAATAGAGGGGTTGTCCCTTACCATTTCTACCCATTCCACAGCCTTTTTTTCTCGTAACTTCATTCCGGCACCAAAGAGAGCTTTTGAGAGCTTCCAGGGAATGTCTAAACCAAGCTTTGAGGCGATTGCATCCGCCGTAACCAAGACCACGCCCTTTAAGATTTCTTTGTCTTTTTCGGTTGGTTTTATTTTCATTGGCATTGAGAGTCGCAGGCAATTCCGTCTTTGTCGGCATCTCTGGCAGAGCATCCGCAAACATTTAACTGATACTGGGCTTCGGCGCAAGAGCTCATTTGAGGGCAAGTCTTGGAGCAGTTACAAACATAGCTTCCGCCCGTCGTCGGCTGTTGAGTTGGAGTAATTGAGGTGGCAGGTTTGGATGTTGGGGTCGGTGTAGCTTGGCACGCAGACCACAATCCTTTATTATTTTCTCTGGCTTCCTTTTGGGCGGCCAAAAATCTCTCGTTATATTTCACATCTGGAGGGTAGGTATAAACCTGGGCATAACCTTCTTTGACTAAGACTTCATTAACAAGGATGTCTCCTACATAGACATAACGCAGTAGCCTTCCATAACGGTCTTTCTCGCCTACATCTTTTTCGAGGCTAATGATTTTGCCTTCTACAAGCTCCTTATTCCTGCTCGTAGACTCCGAATAGTAGCAAGTGTAAGTCTCTGGGGTATCCATCCCTATGTATCGCACCCTTTGTCCACCTTCAATTTCAATGGTATCTCCATCAATTACTCTGGTTACTTTAACAAGGTTTTCTGGCTTTTGAGTCGACGTAGGCGAAGGAGTGGATGAAGCCTGTGTAGCCTCGCTCTTAACCTCCTGTGATGGCTTTGGAGGAGTTGGATTAGTCAAAGCAGAGATATATGCCGCACCAAAGAACAAGACGAAGAGGCCAACCAATGAGAGTCCAGCAAACTTGATTTTCTTATTGCCCACTTTGGCATAAATAAGCCAACCAATTAGCAGAAGGATTGTGATGGGGAGAAAAAACAAGCCGAGAAGTGCAACAACTGGGATAGTTAAAAACTTCTTATTACCCTTAAATAATTTCTTGATTTTCTCCATAAATTCATCTCTTTTGTTAGGCAGATGGTTAATGCAATTATACTCCTCTTGTCTTAAAAACCCACAGCGCCAGTGCAGGCTTTATTTCGCTGGTGATACAATAAGGGCGATGGATACAAGATTAGAGATAAAGCTTAGAAACAGGCTCAAAGACTGGGAAACTGCTCATAAAAAGAAGGATGAATTTCTTGGACACCAATTGACTGGAGAGGCTTTTATAGGCAAAGACCCTTTCAAAATGGCTTTGGCTTACGCCGATGAACAAAGGGCGTGGAATTATTACGAATTAGCTCTGGCAGAGGCATACCCAGAGGAATATCCAAGAGAAAAAGTAGAATATCTCAAGCAGGAGGTAGAGAGACTCAATAAGAGAATTAGAGCCTTCAAGAACAGACAATGGCCGTCCCGCGATTGAAAATGGCTCAAAGGGGTATACAGGAGAAAAGTCGCTTACTCATTGACCTGGTTGACGGAGATGGGGAAGTACTTATGTTTCTTTCAGAATGGTTGAATAACGGCAGAAACGCAACAAAAGCATATCTTAAACTTCATCCAAATGTGGGATATCATTCAGCCAGAGTTTTAGGCTCACGGCAGTTAGCAAAAGTTAACATTCCAGATGTTTCTATAATCTACGGTTTGGGGATTGAAACCTACATAAAGCAGCTAAAAAGGGGGTTAGAGGCAAGAGATGCGGAAGGCAATCCAGACAATAGGACTCGCTTTTCTTATCTAACGGTTTTAGGTGAACTTTTAGGAATTTGGGGGGGTAAGACCAGTATAACTTAAGGCTCTGATACGGTCTCTACATTGTCCAAACTGTCCAGAGCTTCCCCCATCTCCTCGTAGCTTTCCCATGCATACCATTTTGCATCGTCAATCATGGAGTTTGCTTCCTCTATATTATAGTTGGCTTCTTGAAGTGCGTCTCTTAATTCATCGTTAATTGCCACTTCGTAATCGTAATAGTTAAACCATTCTTCGGCAGTTTGTCCTTCATACTTATCTTTATGGAAGAAGATTGCCCAAATGAGAGCGATGACGAGAATGATTGTAAGCCAGCCTTTGGGTTCGTTATTTTCCTCCATGGGTGGAGGCAGGTGCTTTATTTTATCTCACTTTGAAACCTAAAACCAGCATAGCCGTTCCCTTAAAAACGGGCTAACTCGACCACACCTTTATGGTTTGAGGCGTATGCACACCCATAAAAGAAATTCCCCTCCAACATAATTCGGTGGCTTGGGGAATTGACCCAATCGTTAATTAAATCTTCTGGGGAATTTCCCTCCGCATAGATTTCTCCGCCATCATAAGGTTGAGGGTATCTTTCTGCCGCCCATTCATCTAAACCTTCATGTCCAAAAGTTTCTGGGTCGGAAAGGGCTTGCCACCTGGAAAAAATATCATTGCAAGCATTGTCGTTTAACCTAAGCTCAACCAGCCCCTTGCCTTTACGATACCCGTTGACCGCATCAAAGAGTTGTTGCCCGCTAAATTCTGGGGCGGGAGTAGGGGAAAGGTCGGCCCAGCCCTGGCTGAACGCTAATTGATAGCCCCGGGAATGTCCAAACATATAGGCCAGTAAGCCATAAGCCAAGAGAATTATAACCACTCCAACTATGCTCACCACCCAAACCACTGCGGAGTAATTAGCGATTATTTTTAATAATCTCTTAGGATTTTCAATTTTCATTTATTTTCTAAATTAAAACATTTCCCGAAGCTGTAAGTTAAAAAGCCTTGGTTGATACCTTGACCATAGGGCTGCTCATCAACCAAGCAACCGACTTTCGTTGAATTAACAACCCTGTAGATGCTTCCCTCTCTATTTAAGAAAGAGAACTCCGTGTTTCTTTCAATTAGAGAAACTCTACCAATAACATACAGAAGAAGAAATAAAATTATAGCCTGTATGCCCAAAATGATATAAAAACGCTTGTTCTCCACCTTACTAAAAAGCATAACTCTGGGTTTGTACAAAATCAATACTTTCAAAGCTAAACCAGTACTCACAGTTAATAAACTTTTCTCCTCCATACTGGTAGTTTGTGAGAGATGGAACATAAGATTACAAAAAAGGATTTGCGTTTTGCAAAACGGCTTAAAAAGGCAAGGAGGAGTGTAGGATTAACTCAAGAGCAGTTGGCTGACAAAACGAATTTAAGCACAACTTTCATCGGACTTTTAGAAACAGGAAGGCGAAAACCAAGCCTTAAAAGTCTTCAAAAGATTGCTTCTACTTTAGGATTTAAGGCAAAAGATTTACTCCCATTTTAGCCTCATTCCTTGCCATAATTATTGCCGATAATTCGGGATAATCTTGACATAGTAAAATTAGTGATGTAAATTGATTTCAATGCGGTAACGCAGGAGCAAATGGGGCAGTAGCCTCGCAAACAAACGCATACACAAGCATAAATCGGCACACCCCGAGAGGAGGCCGATTTTTTTATTGGCTTCAGAGAAACCAGCAAGGCTTGTGTTATGCCAAACGAAATAAAGACTACCAGCAACGAAGTAATTGCCATCTCAAACAAATGGCATTCTCCGTTTTTACTTGCCGCCTCATTCCACAACCTCATTGAGTTTAAGGGTAGCTTCATTCAAGACGGCCAACTCCACTACGAGTTTTCTCCAAGACAAAGAGCCTTAGAGCTAATTAGAGATTTTCGCCTCAAAGCGGACTCAACTCGGCTTCCAGCCAAAGACCTTATGGAGGCAATTGATGCGTTTTGGAGCGAAATCGGCGAAACCAAAAGAAGCAAAGGAGCAAAGTATTATGGAGAAACCAGGCAATAAAACTACCAAACCATCCAGTTGGTTACAAGGTGCAAGACCCGAAACGATGCCAGAGTGGATTAAGACAAACCCAAAGGCATTCCGTTTGCTTTATGAGTTTGCGTCAAGGTCAAGCTGGAAGGAGAGAGACATTGAATTTGAAGGAGTCTTGATACACCTCAATCTTCGTGAATTTATTACAGGTCGTCCCAGCACTTCCAAAAAAGTAGGCATAACCGAGCAAGAGTATCGGACTCTTTACAAAAGGTTTGAAAAATTAGCTTACATCCAAACCATCAAAGTAACCAGCCAATTCACCATCGGTTTATACCTTGCTGACGGGATTTTCTTTAATAACCCACCATCAAACCAACCAATGGGTCAACCATCACATCAACCAACTGGCAACCAACCAGTAACCACTATCAAGAAGGTAAAGAAGGTAAAAGAAGGTTTAAATAATACAGAGCCTTCGGCTGGAATTGAAAAATCTTTTGAGGAAATACCCCAAAGAGGTGGTGGTTTTAATGCGGTAGGTCTCCTTTTAAGAGACATAAACATTCCAAACCAACCATTAACCACAAGTAAATGGCAATCCGATGCATTGAGACTGGCCAGTCGCTTGGGAAATATGAAGCCTTCGGAGTCGTGGTTTAAGATTTTTAGAGATGCTCACGCCAAAGGCTTGGGAGGACTTTTGGAGTCTGCCGCCTCCTTCTGTGCCGATGCCCAAGGGATTAAAGACATAGAGGATTTCTTCTTCTGGAAGTTTCACCAACTTGCAAAGGCAAAGGAGACCAAGTTGAAGGAGGGCGGCAATGGTTAAACCTTCTTCTACCATCCAACCCAAATTTGCAGTGCTCCCTCCCCAAGCCATCGTGGAGTTTAAGGAGATTTTTAAGCGAAAGTATGGCGTTGACTTACCAGATGAAGAAGCCACCCAAAAGGCAATTCATATCTTTAACTTCGTAAGAGCCTTAGCCAAGAAACCATTTGCATCAAAAGGAGGTAAAGTCTAAAATGAAACTCAAATACCTGCAGGAAATGGGTGTGGATAGAAATATGGATGTAGCGAAGAAGTATTATGTGATGTATTGCCGCAAGAGTAGCGAGACTGAAGACCGCCAAGTAGAGTCTATCCCAGACCAATTTAAAATCTTAACTGGGTTGGCAAAGGAAAGGGGGTTAAAGGTTAAACATGTCTTCCAAGAGTCAATGTCTGCAAAGAAGCCAGGAAGACCAGAGTTTAACGAGATGGTGCAACACATCGACGAAAACTCAAGCGCCATCAAAGTCGGAGTTTTGTGCTGGAAGGTTAATCGGTTATTCCGCAACCCAGAGGATGAAGGAGTAATACGGCAAAGACTCTACGATAGGAGATTGGAAGACATAATAACTCCTGGTAAAACCTACTACGAGGCAGATAGCGACTTTATTTTGGCCGTGGAGGGGGCACAAGCACAACGTTTCATTAAAGACCTACGGGAAGATACTCAAAGAGGTATTGACTCAAAACTTGAGAAAGGTTTTGCACCCATCCTTGCTCCGCCTGGCTACATAAACAACATTCAAAAAAGCCAAGGCAAGAAAGACATTTCTGCTCATCCAACCTATTTCATACTCATGCGTAAAATCTTTGAGTTGGCTTTAACTGGTAACTTCTCCATTCAAAACCTCGTGGTCAAAGCAGACGAGTTAGGAATTGAAAACTCACGAGGCAAAGAAATAAGCAAATCGCAGATGTGCAGGATTTTACGTAACCCCTTTTATACTGGAAGGTTTGTTTATGCAGGCAAACTCTACAATAACGGCAAACACCCGCCGATGCTTACCGATGATGAGTTTGACCTCTTGCAAGATATCCTCTCTGGAAGGTCTCGGCCAAGAAAGCAAAAGCACGACTTTTGGCATACTGGCATCCCCATCGTTTGCGGTGAGTGTGGCGGACACATTACGGGAGAGTATAAAACCAAGCATTACAAAAACGGCAATTCACAGATTTTCCTCTACGCAAGGTGCACCAAGAAAAATAAGTCTCACAAGTGCTTACAGCCTTATATCTCAACCACCGAGCTTGAGAAACAAGTAATAGAGGTTTTAGGCACATTGAAACTTTCAAAGAAGTTTGTGGACTGGGCAATTAAATGGTTAAATGTAGTTAATCAAGGCCAAAATGAGACACGAGAGGCTCGCTACAACTCACTCAAAAGGTCTTATGAGGACATTGTCGGAAAGATTAAAAATCTTCTTGACCTTAAAATCTCACCAGACAATAAAAACGGCAGTCTGATTTCAAACGAGGAGTTTGCCGAGAAGAAAACATCTCTTATGAATGAGAAAGCCAAAGTCCAAGAGTATCTCGCAAAGGTTGACAGGCATATAGACGAGTGGACAGAACTGGCCGCCAAGACTTTTGACTTTGCGGCAACGGCACAAGAGAAGTTTGCCAATGGAGACATTGAAAACCGAAAGATTATTTTAAGGGCAATCGGCTCGAACCTGGTCTTGAAGGATAAACAGCTCACAATTAAGCCTCGTTCCCCGTTTTTGATGATACAGAAGGCACTTGGTGAAATTAAAGACTTTGAACGGCTCGTACCCAAAGAAAAGGCCGATATTATGCTCCAAACAGGGGATTTGCAGCTTCAAAATGTCGTTTGGGGTGGCTGAGCGGACTCGAACCGCCGACCTTCCCCTTCACAGGGGGACGCTCTAAACCAACTGAGCTACAGCCACCTTGTAATCATGGTGGATG
>Ga0209210_1001594_pt1 | contig 18609 bp, 23 predicted proteins | sample RifGroA1_FD_183991 | JGI IMG/M metagenome (GOLD analysis project Ga0209210, IMG submission 183991) | Contaminated groundwater microbial communities from Rifle, Colorado, USA - Rifle Groundwater A1 (SPAdes) (version 2) | ecosystem: Environmental > Aquatic > Deep subsurface > Groundwater >...
TAGGGGTTTTGTCGTGGCTGCGCCAGATCCCGCGAAGCGGGACAGACCTCCTTACAAAACTCCACCACTCGGAGGCCTGGGCGGGAATTGCACCCGCGTATAGGGGTTTTGCAGACCCCTGCCTTACTACTTGGCTACCAGGCCTCCGAGTGGTGGAGATGCTAATCTAAATTATACCTCTTACGTATTAATTCTCTCTGTTGATGGGTTTTGAAATAGCGCTCCATTCTCATTGCCCCAACCCTTGTATCATACTCATGAATCTCTAGCAAACGCCAAGGCCTATTACCCTTAGTGGATCTTACTTTTCCTGAATTATGTCGAGCCAATCGTGCTTCAACATTCGCCGTACTACCTATATAGATATCGCCGTTAACCTCACTAAACATGATATATACGTAGAACATAGATTATGTTCGCCTTACTACTTGTCGTGGCTGCGCCAGATCCCGCGAAGCGGCGAGCTACCTGGCCTCATGGAGCACAGGGCAGTTTATCAGGAAAAAAACAGCCGAGCAAGGTGTGGGGATTACAATACTTCCAAATTAACGTCCTTCAACCCCCAGGCGCGGGCCTCTTGCCTTGTTTCCATCCAAATATCTAGGCGTACATTATAACGAGCATTCATCCGATCCTCCACCACGAAAATTTGATCGCCATAGTGATCTGGCAAACGCACTAAGGTGCCAATGGGTAAAAAATTAGTTGCTACCACACCCCAACGAACATGGCTGCCTGAGGCAGTTATAAAAGGAGTATCATCTGTTTGGTCAGGTGTAGAAGAATAAGCCGTTACTGGCAACCTTATTACATAACGGGCAGGCCGGGGCGCTGATTCAGGGAATGATAAAGTTTGAGATGGGCCTAATTCAAACAAAGGCAAGACGAATGGTGCCACTTCGCCAACAGCCAAAGACTCATTCATAGCCGCCACTGCCGGAACTTGAGGAAAAGCCCAGGGAGCTGATAAAAACAGGCTAAAAACCGCTAATTGAAGGCGGTATCGGCGATAAAAGGCAATTGATAATAGTTTCATAAAAATTAGGTCCTAATAACAAAAATCCTCCTTTGCAGGAGGGTTTTGCTTCCGAACAATGCTAGCACTAAACCGAAATTGTGTCAAGAGTCCTTAGGTGTTGGATTAAGCTTATTCCATTCATCAACTAAACGCATTAAACGCTCAGCTACTTCATAAGGATTTGGTACTTGGTGAAACAAAAAATTAGGTTGTTCCCCGGCAGTCTGGATATTGACATTACCAAAATGCAAAAATGTCTCCCACATACCCTTAACCTCGCTAGCAACATCTTGTATTCGTCCCAATCTTAATTCTGAAACCCGGCGGCTAAATACGCCCCTTTGTTCCAAAGATAAAACCCGCTCATTGGTTATTATCCAAACATCCAAATAATAATCCAGCCAGGTATGAAAAAAGAAAACCCAAACCCCCAAATAATAGAGGCTGATAGCTAGCCGGGTAATAACCTCAGCTAAACCGCCGTTATAAATATGGCTCCAAAGAGAAAACTCAAACTTATCAATAAAATAATAAGCTAGTAATGGACCGACCAATAAAATGAGATAAATAAAAGCTTGGCGGAAAAATGAAAACCAGTGCCTCCTTAGTTCCAATATTACTTTTTCATTAGGCAGTGTTGATGGTAGAAGTTTATTAGTGAATAACATATTTAACTACAGAGGATTAAACTCTTGAAAAGATTCATTAATAGTTGAGTGCCAATCAATTCTTTGCTGCCAATTAATTTTTACTAAACTGTGATACGACATAAACAGAATAAAAAGTGTTCCGGCAATAAATAAAAAGCTCACTAATACGACATGATTGGATAGGCGGCTTAAACGCATGACGTGCAATAAATTTATTAAGGCATAAACCAATATAAAAAGTACTGCCAGAAAATATATTCCTAAAAATATGGTATAAGGTATTTCCATATATTTTAAACGAGTTTAGTTTGCTGTTCCCCAGGTACTGCCAGGCCTAAATGTTCATATGCAGCCTGGGTGACAGTACGGCCCCGCGGCGTGCGCTGCAAAAAACCTAATTGCATTAAAAATGGCTCATAAATTTCCTCAATTGTGGCCGCCTCTTCCTGTAGGGCCGCCGCCACTGAGCTTACCCCTACTGGTCCGCCTTTAAATTTTTCTATTATCACCCGTAAAATCTGCCTGTCTAGATCATCTAGCCCCAGGGGGTCTACCTGAAGCTGATTTAGGGCTTGTTCCGCTAAAGCCAAGGTTGCTCGCGGTTCAGCTTTCACCTGCACAAAATCACGCACCCGTTTTAGCAATCTATTGGCTACCCTGGGGGTGGCGCGGGAACGATGAGCCACGATTTCAGCCGCCTCCCGCTCAATCGGAAAGCCAAGCAGCCGAGCGGAACGGTTGATTATCTCTATCATTTCTTTGGGCTGATAAAAGTTAAGCCGGAAAGTTACGCCAAAACGATTGCGCAACGGCCCAGAAAGTAAATGATATCTGGTAGTAGCGCCTATTAGGGTAAAGTGCGGCAAATCAAGCCGAACAGTCCGGGCGGAGGGGCCCTTGCCAATTACCAAATCCAGAGCAAAATCTTCCATAGCTGGATATAAAACTTCCTCAATTACTTTATTAAGCCGATGGATTTCATCTATAAAAAGGACATCACCGGCTTCTAAGTTAGTCAGAATAGCGGCCAAATCACCAGCCCGCTCAATGGCCGGGCCGCTGGTTACTTTTATATTAGTCCCGACTTCATTGGCAATAATGTAGGCTAAAGTTGTTTTGCCCAAACCCGGTGGACCATAAAGCAACACGTGCTCAATTGATTCACCTCTTTGCTTGGCGGCTGTTAGGAATATTTTAAGATTATCCTTAACCTGCTCCTGACCAATATATTCCTTAAGGCTACGCGGGCGTAATTGCTTATCTAATAGTTTATCTTCAGCTTGAATTTCACCCTCAATTAAACGTCCAGTTGGATTATCTTTTGCCATACGCCCCTAGACTACCATTTCACCTTACCTCTTGACAAGAATTTTTATCTATGCTACGATGGCATGTTTCGTACCCGAAGCCTATGGGCGAAACATTGAAACCGCCCTCTATATCTGGGCACAATCAATACTAAAAAATAGCATTTATAGGTACCCCAGGAGGAGGTGGCACGACAAGCATGGGAATTTGCATATTAGGTGAACCCGGCTCCGGCTAGGCGCATCCTGAAGCAAGTTTCTTGCCACCCCCTCCTGGGGTACCTGATTTTTAAAAATTTACTTAAACAAACATTGGAGTATTAAAATGAAAAAAACGAAAAAAGGTGATGTTATCACCACTAAACACGGCGATTTTGTTTTAAATATAGCATCTCTTACTAACAGCATTGTGAGCGTCACTCACACCAAATTAAATAAAACTGTTAGCGTTGGGCAATTAGTTCGTGCCAAAGGCACGCGCGGTGCTACTAAAGGAACTTCTGGAATTGTAAAATTCATCCACGTTCCCAATAGCGGTATCAGATTAAACAATATCTTCGATATACAATTTGAAGGACAACCACATACCAAGGATCTCAAAATTGAAGATCTAATATAAGATTTTAAACTTCTCTTATAAACCTACCAAACTACCCCGTAAAAACCCGGCTCATAAAGTCGGGTTTTCCTTTTATTTCTCTAAGTACTGGCCGGATCGGTAGCTTCCGTTGTTGGCGGTGCGTCTGGATTGGGCTGTTCTATTTCAGGTGGCGTTAAGGTACCTTTGGGCACGCCAAGCAAACATACCTCCTGCCAAGGAATATAATGGCTTTTAAATACTTCAGTTTTAGTTTCACCGTCATCATACGTAACAGTATAAGTAAATTCAGTGTCAGCACCTGAGTGTGGTTTTTCTGTACACTTTTTCACTCCTGGTTCTAAATCCTCAGTTTCAATAATTTTGGTAGGCGGTGGCGCGGTAATATTAAAAACTCTCGGCTTGGTTTGCATAACTTTCCTACCATCCGGCCTACCCCAAAACTCAAAATAAAGATCATCCCCCTCTATTCTGGTTTGAATAAGAATAGTATTACCGGTATCATTGACGAATTTAAAATCTGGCGCTGGGTCGTAAATAGTGGCGTCAGTGCCGGCTGGCTCATAATAAACCACGCGATAGCTATGGTTGCGCCGAGCAGTAATAGGCAAGCCTGAAGCTAGAGCCGCTCGGAAAATGGTGGTGCCAATTTGGCATAAACCGCCGCCATATTCGGGTATTGTTTTGTTGCCCTTGATTACTAATTCGGGCAAGTAACCAGTGGTGGCATCAACCGGCAGTAAAGCTTTTAGCAAAGAAAATTCTTCGCCAGGTTTTATAAGCAAACCATTCAAAGCGTCGGCGCCAACCTTTATGTTATGCCGACGATTAGCCGGGCTGCCTTTAAAATTAGAACGACCGACGCCAATAATTTCACTAATACCAAGCTCGTTAGTTTCGGCGGTAGTGATATTTGATTCTGTTATTGCCACCACTAATTCAACAGGAGTGAAATTATCTTCCTTAACATAAATAAATGCTTTATCTATAGTTGCCTGACGATCTATTTGCCGTCCTTGCCAACTGCCTTGAAAAAGTGTCACCCGACCATCACGAATTTCAAATTTAGCATCTCGGGCTGGTTGATCAACTGACTGCTCTATCGGGTTAAAAAACTCATTGGCTAATTCTGGCAATAAAGCCAGCTCGGCCTGGCTATTCTGTTCAGACATTTTAACACCTAACCATTGATGCCAAACTACCGGCTCCACCTCCCAAGTTTCATCATTATAAGCAAAAATCAGCTTATTATCTTTTAACAAAGTGCGAGCTTGTGGCAATAAGCTAGCGACCAGGGTTTGATTCAGAGTTGGGGTTATGATTTTAAGCTTTAATTCAACCGGTTCCTGACTTAAATTTACTAAACGTTGTTTTAAATTTGATTCTAAATCAGCTGCCTCAATTATAACCCCGCTTGTTTCAGCTTGAACTGAGATATTGCCAGCCAAATCAACTACTAATCTGGCGGGCTGAGGTATTTGTTCTAACTCTGGAAAACTATCACGCATGTATTGCAGTACCCTATCTAATTCTACTTGGACCGAAATTTTTGCCACCAAGTTATTGGTTAAGCTGATAACTATTGGCTCAAACAGATCGTTATGCCAACCGCCTTGCCGCCCCAGGTTATAAGCCTGACTAGCAGCTTGAGCTGGGTTAAATCTTAACAATTCATAAGTTAGGTCCGGATCGGCTGGCGAGGTTACCAAACTAGTCAGTGTGGTGCTACTATCGCCGAACTTTATAGTAACTCCTGTTTTAGTAAATTCATTCCAGGCTTCGGTTAATAATGCTTCAGCCTCAGCTTGAGTTTTCCCGCCTAAAGAAATGGAGCCAACCGATACGCCTGGATAAATCTTGCCGGCAAACGCCACCTGATAAAAAGCTAAACTGCCCGCGATTAATAAAATTACTCCGCCTAAGCTCGCTAGAACAGGCCAATAAGGCAATTTAAAAACTACCGGCGGTGGTTTCACTGGGGCTATGGTCGCTACTGGCTCAAAAACAGGAATAGGAACGACCGAACTTTTTGGCCTGGCAACTTTCTGGGAGGTTGCTGCTATTTTTTTTGTTACCGCCATAAAATCCTAATTTTTACGCTGCAGCAGATCGGTTAAAAGCTGCCTGGCTTGATCAGCTCGCTTAGCTTCATCTTCATGTGTATGAATAAAATTCAAAACTAATCTAGCACCCTCATGTGCTTCCGGCGGTAATTCAGACTTTGGGATATCAATTTGCTGGCCATTATCTAAAAGCACAATAGCCGTGTCACCTTCAAATCTATCAATCGTGACTGCGATTGCCATATTATTCGTCGGCTTTAACCGCCACTGAAACCGAGGCGGCGGCGTGAGCCACTTTTGGCAAAACCACAGTCAATACCCCATTTTTCAAACTAGCCCTAGCTTCAGCTGATTTAACTTCCACTGGCAAGACAATGGAACGGGAAAAGCCGCCCCAATAGCATTCCTGATAAAAGTAATCTTCTTTGGGTACCTCGGCCTCAGCCGCCCGCTTGCCGCGAATAGTGATAACATCATCGTTTAAGGTAATTTCCAAATCTTCCGGCTTTACCCCGGCAATGGTAGAGCGCACTACCAAACTGTCTTTTGTTTGGTAAACATCCACCGCCAGCTGGCCTTCATATTCACTGCTGTACCAGCTCATATTCTCAGCTGACGGCGAACCAACTGAAGGCACCACTATCACTTCTTCATCTTGTTTAAAAATATTTGCCAAGGGCATACCCGGTATATTAACTTCGCTCAACCACTTTCAGGGCGAGAATGATTGAATTGATATTAAAAAATAAAGTTGTTATACAAGCCATAAGTTTAGTATATTAAGTGATTGGTACGAGCCCTAGCGAAGTTGTTATACTGGGCATACCATAATAGTATAGCAAGTGCCAGCTTACAGCCAAACCATTGACTTTTGTCACTATTTTCGTTTACAATGCTTGAGCTATACATGGCCCCATCGTCCCACCCTACGGGTGGTGACCCGCAGGGTCATAATGGTACATATAAATATGCATTACGTTTATTTGCTAAAAAGTAACAAAGCTAATTGGTCATATATAGGTCAAACAAGTGACTTAAGAAAAAGACTTGCACAACATAAAGCAGGGTAAGTACGCTCAACTAAGGGCCACGTACCGCTTGAGCTGATATACTATGAAGCGTATAGTAATGCATCTGATGCGAGAAAAAGGGAAATTGAACTAAAAACAAACAGTCAACAAAAGGAGATTCTGTTTAAGAGAATCGCGCAATCGCTATACATGGCCCCATCGTCCCACCCTACGGGTGGTGACCCGCAGGGTCATAATGATACCTACATGGCCCCATCGTCTAATGGTTAGGACACCACGCTTTTGTCCCTTCGGACATCCCCCGCAGGGGGACAATGTACCTTATAGTCACCAATTTCTACCGCCATGCCGCCATCGTCTAATGGTTAGGACACTACGCTTTCAATGTGGTAATAGGGGTTCGATTCCCCTTGGCGGTAAAAATTGGTGATTATTCCGAATTAAATAATGTGGGAATTCGGGTTTGGCCCTACGGGACACCACCCGTAGGGTGGCGGTTCCCGGTGGGGCTAAAAATTACTGAGCCACCCAAAAAGGGTGGTTTTTTGATAATAAAAGAAGAGTGGTCGTATGATACACTCTTCTTGTAATAGTTAGTCGGGAAGGGGTTGAAATTCCTCCCTTTCTTTTTTTAGCGTTTTTTTGGTTAGGCTTTCACCTGTGGAACTTCTATACCACCTCTGTAGTGTAGTCAACGTCACCACCTTAACAACCGACTCTGAAATTGGTTGCTCGGCTTCATCAAGCTTTTTGCTCCAGCGTAATACTGTGATTGCTATACGGGCGGAGGATTTAAGCTTATTATTCAGTGCTCGTATTATTAAGCTTTTAAGAACCCTGGGTTCGTAGACTTCTCCGTCAGGATTCATGAATGGTTCATCATCACCCGGGAGGTAGTATGTCTTGTGCTTTTTTGACATTTCATCACCTTTTTTGTTTAAGAATAATGGATATCTGCTATGAATTTACTCTTATAGTTTTCAACTGTCAATTAATGACATTGCGCTGCCGCGCTATACTACACCTCAATTCTAGTTCTACTCCCATTTGGTACTAAGCCAAAGTAAGCTTCACGCGGTATCTACAGGCTCTAGATAACTATCTTTAACTAGTTTTCCTAACAACCACCATTACCTTAGCTCTAGGATAAGTGGGTTCAATCCCTTCGGGACACAGGCACCGCGTTTACCCCGAACTAGACGCTACGGCGTCAGTACGAGGTAGGCTTCGGTTAAGAGTCAATAAAATCAAGGTAAGGTTGATTTCGTATCTTAACATATGTTAAGATACGAATATGCAAAATAACTTTGTTTCAACTATGGAAGCCGCCAAGATATTGGGGGTTAGCCGAATAACTGTTTTTAATAAGATAAAAACGGGAAAAATCAAAGCCACTAAAGTGGGACGTAACTTTGTTATTCATAAAAAAGATGTTCTCGAAGCAGCAGGTACTTTTCTCACTAATAATCAGAAACGTGCTATAGATAAATCAGTTCGACGGGCTACTAGTCAATATGAAGTGACCTTCAGACGCCTTGGAAGAGAATGAGGACACATTCTATTTCAATTAACGAAGTTGAATATGCCGCTTACAGATTAGCGGTACAATTTATGACCTGGGATGAGCCCATCCCTTCTTTTGGCTCACGTTTCCCTAATTCTTTAGAGAGCTGTTTAAAAACTCCGTTTCAAACATATCAGAAAAAACACTTATACCGAGGTCTAGTAGAAAAGGCTGCCATACTTTTTTATCTAATGATAAAGAATCACCCTTTTGAAAATGGAAATAAAAGGATTGCAATAATGACACTTTTTTATTTTCTTTATAAGAATGGGAAATGGCTTAATATAGATAACAAACAACTATACGATATTGCCTTCAATATTGCTAAAACTAAACCAAAATCCAGAGATAGGGCTATAAAATGGCTACAAACTGAATTAAAGAATCATCTGATAAACTATCCTGATAAAAAGTAGATTGGTTGCTAGTTCTACTCCCATTAAGCGTACTTAGTTTCTCACAGACCAAATGATAATGGCAATTACCCCAAGAATGATAAGTAACCCAATTGCTAAAATCATATAATTAATAAAAAATATAACCCTACCTCTATTCTACTCCCAGCTTTACCATTGACAAAACCAGCCAATTCATATATCATCTAGCCGATACCACGAGGAGTAAAGTAACGACCTCTGTTGTCCCGAAGTGGGATTTTTTTATTCACCCATACCTTTATGAACAATATTCGTAACGTCGCCATTATCGCCCACGTTGACCACGGCAAAACCACGCTGGTGGATGCTTTATTGCGCCAATCCAAAACCAAACTTTCTAAAGAGGTGGCTCAACAAGACCTGATAATGGATTCCAATGAGTTGGAGCGTGAACGCGGCATTACTATTTTTTCCAAGAATGCTTCAGTGCAGTGGCATGGCACAAAAATTAATATCATTGATACACCAGGCCATGCAGATTTTGGCGGCGAGGTAGAGCGCGTACTGACGATGGCTGATGGCTGCTTATTGCTGGTGGATGCTAAAGAAGGCCCCATGCCTCAAACTCGCTTTGTTTTACGGCAAGCTTTAAAAATGAAGCTTAAAATAATCGTCGTTATTAATAAAATTGATAAGCCTGATGCGCGCGTGAATTATGTGCTTAATAAAACCTTTGATTTATTTGTGGAGCTGGGGGCTGATGATAAAACTTTGGATTTCCCAGTACTTTATGCGGCCTCGCGCGATGGTAAAGCAGGTTTAGAGCCAGAACTTAACGCCATGACTGATATTTCACCAATTTTTGAAGCCATTATTAAACATGTTCCAGAATCAGCCTGTGATCCAACAAAACCTCTACAACTTTTAGTCACCACCCTAAGCCCTGACACTTTTCGCGGTCGCATTGCTATCGGACGTTTATTCAATGGCACATTGAAAACAGGGCAAGAGATTACCCACATCAACCGTCAAGGAGTGCAACAAACCTGCCGCCTGATGGCGCTTATGACCTTTGAGGGCTTGGAACGAGTGGATGTTGCTGAAGCCACCGCTGGTGATATTGTGGCTCTTGCTGGGATTCCTGATATTACTATTGGCGAAACCATCGCTGACCCAGTAACACCCATAGCTCTGCCAGTGCTGGCTATTGAAGAGCCTACTGTCAAAATATCCTTGCGCACTAACGACTCCCCGATGGCTGGGCTAGAAGGGCAATTTACCACCTCACGACAGCTTAAAGAGAGGCTAATGAAAGAACTGGAAACTGATATGGCTTTGCGCGTGGCGGACGAAGCCAGCGGCAGTTGGACTATCTCCGGGCGCGGCGAACTGCACCTGGCTATTCTATTTGAACGCTTGCGGCGTGAAGGTTATGAATTTCAGGTAGCCCAGCCGCAGGTAATTACTAAAGAAGTTGACGGTCAAATATTGACACCATATGAACTAGTGTTTATTGAAGTACCAGAAGTTTATGCTGGCATTGTTATACAAAAACTTGGCAGCCGCAGTGGGCAACTAAAGGAAATGAAAACCGAAAACGGCATTACCTTTTTGGAGTTTGCTGTGCCAACGCGCGGATTATTAGGTTACCGAACCGAATTCCTCACCGACACTCGAGGTTTGGGGATTATTAACACTATTTTTTACCAATACCAGCCTGATCCAAAAAACTGGCATGAGCGCGAGCAAGGCTCACTGGTGGCTTATGAATCAGGCACGACCAATCTTTACGGGTTGCTGAATGTGCAAGACAGAGGCGTGTTATTTATTGGCCCCGGGGTGCCAGTTTACCAAGGACAGGTAGTGGGGCAAAATTCACGGACCGGTGACATGCGCGTCAATGTTTGTAAAACCAAACAATTATCCAACATGCGCTCTAAGGGTGAAGGCGGCAGTGAACACTTTAATGCGCCGCGAATTATGGGACTAGAAGATGCTTTAGAATATATCGGCGAAGATGAGCTGGTGGAAATTACTCCCAAGAGCGTACGCTTACGTAAACTTATTCTGGACGAGAAAGAAGCTAAGCGCCAAGAATCGTTAGGTAGACGTTAGGACTTAATCACACTCTGATTAAAGCAATAAACCATTTCTTAGATTAAAAGCGGACCATGTGGTCCGCTTTTTGTTTTTTGCCGCTGATTGCTAACTTTCCACTAAGTTGAATAACGACTACAATTAGGCCTAAAGGCAATAAATACTTATCTAGCTATAAATTTATGCAACTAGCACCAATTTTTGATAACGAAGACGAAAGATTAAAAGCCTTAAAAAGGTTGGGCATATTAAGCTCTAAACCTGACGAACGCTTTGATACCATCACTAAAAAACTAACCGAAGAATTCAAGGTACCGATATCAACCGTCTCAATTATTGATAAAGACAAAGAATGGTTTAAATCTTGCCAGGGTTTAGATCAAGCCGAGGGAAAACGAGAAGCCTCTTTTTGCGGCCATGCCATGTACTCAAAACATCTTTTTATTGTGGAAGATACACTTAAAGACCAGCGCTTTGCTGATAACCCTTATGTAATTGGCCCACCCCATATCCGCTTTTACGCCGGTGTCGCCCTGCACGACCAACAAACCAAGTTGCCGATTGGCGTATTATGCATAAAAGATACTAAACCTAGGGTGTTATCAATGGATGAAATTAATAAACTAGTTGCTTTGGGTGAAGAAACAGAAATGATGCTAAATGAACCAACTAATAAATAAACTTCATGGCAGACAAACAAAACAGACTTGATATCATAACCCCAAAAATAACCTGGTGGATAGGCTCACCTAGCTCTATTGTGTTACACACTCTATTCTTTTTAATAATGTTGAGTTTGGCTATTTTTGGCTACAATGCCACCGATATACTGCTTATACTGACTACTATTGTTTCCCTAGAAGCTATTTACTTATCTATATTTATCCAATACACCGTAAACCAACAAGCTCGAGTGATTACCGAGGTAGCTGAGGATATTGGCGAAGTTACGGAAGATGTAGATGAGATTTCTAAAGATGTAGATGAGATTTCCAAGGATGTGGATGAACTTTCCAAGGACGTAGATGAGATTTCTGAAGATGTTGATGATTTGCAAGCTGATGCTGAAAAAGAAAATGTTAGCGATACTGAAACCTATGCCCGTATGGAACGGCAGATCGGTGTAATCCTTGCGGAAATAACTACACTCAAAAACAAAGAACTTATCAAACAATCGGCTGATCAGGTAGGTAAATAATATATCGCTAGAAAATAAAAAACTCACCATTTTTGGTGAGCTTTTTGAAATTAATATTTTAGTACTCAGGCTTCCATTTTTTAAAATCAATTCCTTCAGGAATAACGAGGACGCCTTCAGAAAATACTGGTATTTTTGGGATAAATTTGTTTGTCTTGAGAAGAGATAAAATCTCTTCCTGATTTTGTACATTTTTGGGTGGCTTATCACCACTAAGATTAATACCCTTAGGAATATTAACTTCTTCATCAACAATAACATTCTTTAAATAGACATTCTCACCTATTTTTGAATTAGGTAATAAAATTGAATACTCAATTTTAGTATTCTTTTTAATCTCAACACCGTCCGATACTATACCACTATTTACAGTAACTTGATCTTGCAAAATAGTATTAAGACCCAAAATAATCCCATTGATATTAACACAATCAAGCTTAGCCGCACTATTAGGCCAGGAAGCTTTGGTATAAATAGGCCAAGTTGAGGAATAAAGATTAAAACCTGCTGGTCGCTTTAATAAATCCATGGAAGTATCAAAGTAACTTCGTATTGTTCCAGTATCAGCAAAGTAACCCAATTCATCCTTAGATAAGTCACTAGTCGAAGCATCCTCTAGATTAAATGCGATAACATCCCTGTTTTCGCAAAGCCAGGTTATTCCAGTACTACTCAAGTTCTTATTGTGCACATGATGATGGCTCATAGCATTAACCATATCTTTGAAAGCTTTTTTGGTCATGGCATACATAGCTGTATTAGCCAAACATTTATTTGAATCAACTTCAATTGGTTCTGGATTTTCAGGCTTTTCGTCAAAACCCCTGACTTTTGTTCTTTCCACTTTTAGTACACCTAAGCGGCCTCTGGCTTCATCTAAAGTTACCGTTTTATAAACGACTGCCGCATCAGCGTCGGTATTAATCAATTGTTCAATAACTGGACGAAAATCACATTTCACAATTTGATCGGCCATACATAACACAACCACATCAAAATCATGTTCTAATATTCTTGATTTTAATTTCAAGATGCTATCTGCATCAGTTTTGAACAACCCATGTTCTTCGCCTGAGGGACCAAGAACATTAATAAATTCTCCTCTCATTTGAGAAATACCAGTATGGTAACCTAAAAAATGATTGGAAAGGTAATCAGCCTGATTTTGTACAATTACATAAATATGGCTGATGTCACTATTAAGTCCATTACTTAATGGAATATCCACTAACTTAAGTCGCGCGCCAAAACTTACGCCTGGTTTAGGCCTCTTGGCTGTAAATGGATACATTCTAGTACCGGCTCCTCCTGCTAAAATTAACATGAGAACTTTGAAGATTTTCACGTGTTTCTCCTTTTTTTAAATGACAATTTTAATTATTTTATTTGGCATGATAATAACTCATATAATTAAAAATGTCAAGGGCTGAGCAATAAAAAATAAGGCTGCCTATTTAGGTAGCCTTAAAATTATATTTTTGGAACACCTGTCAAGAAGGCAGTTAACCATAAGAACCATGCATATAATGAATATCGCCTGAATAATTCCTGTGCCTTTTTATATTTATAAATAGCTAAAATTGCCCAGGCTAAATGTAAACCCATAATTACTAGAGCGGAATAACCGCCGATGGTATGAAAATTTAGCACATGGATCTTGGCTGTTAACCGCATGGCATTGGTACCAATTAAGTCACAAATAAACCCGGTTCCTAACAACAGAACCATCCAAACCATAAGTTTTTTGACCAAACGCTCAGACCAAATTGAAATGGTATAAAATACACCAGCTGCAATAATACAGATTAACCCCAAGGACATATTGCCTCCGATATGTTAATGAATTGTATTTATTTTTATGGCCGCACCTTAACACCTATATTGCTACGAGTCAAGATTATGAACATTAAAAGTGTAAAAAAGATAATAAAAAGCTCAGTAATTTTATTACTGAGCTAAAATTATTTCTTCTATTTCCTTTTCCTATTTCTTACAGAAAAGGGATGGTACATATCATTTATATACCTCTGTCACTTTTTTGTCGGTGGCGAAGAATTCTTCAAACTTATTGGCAATTTCCAATCTAAACTTGGAAAAACTGACGGTAGTATCACTGCCAATTGGACTAAAAAAGCCTAAATTCAAACTTAATTCAGAATCGGTTACCAGAACCGAGCCACTAAGCCAAGTTGCTGATAAACCGCCAACCTTCCTTTCAAAGGAAAAATATAAGGTCCCGTTCTGTTGGCTTTTACGCAATTTGCTAAGGCTAGTACCGTCAGAAAACTTTTCATTAAGCAACCCTTGTAAAAACTCAATCGTTTTGCTAATGGCTTCAACTGGAGTAGTCTTGTTTTTTAAAGTTCTTTCCATCGCTTCTTTCCTTTTTTAAATGTTGATATTGTTTTTTATTGTTATGAGTTTACTTCCCATGTCTTTACTTTGTCAAATCATTGTATTAATCCCTAAGTGTAACATTTTTTCCTAACAAACGTTATAATAAGCATAATATGCCAAAAATCGTTCTTGTAATATTTAGTTTAAGCCTTATACCCCTTACAGTAACGGCGGAAGAGGTGCGACCAATAGTATTCCCGGTAGAAGGCGAGGTGTCTTTTTCTGATAGTTATGGCGATTCTCGTTCCGGAGGACGAGTCCATGAGGGTGTTGATATCTTCGCTCCCAAAATGAGACCACTGATAGCAACCGTGGACGGCCGCATTACTATGCTGCCGCAAAATGAACCATACTATGGCTACGCAATTTTCATGCGCGGTGACGATGGTTATCGATACCGCTATATTCATGTAAACAATGACACCCCTGGGACTGATGACGGCCAAGGCGGCGTAGTTTATGCTTATGCTCCAACTATCACGGATAATGCTCGGGTGGTTGCCGGCCAACTTCTAGGCTGGGTGGGTGATAGCGGTAACGCGGAGAATGTAGGTTCGCATTTGCACTTTGAAATTCATACACCTGATGGCACTCCTATTAATCCTTATTTGAGCTTAGTCAATGCTTCGCACCCCGGCGCTTTTGATCCTGAAATCACCAAGCAAACAGCGCCAACTATTAATGATGATAAACAGCTGCTAAGCATCAGCTCACCAGCTTGCCAGTCAAATACTTTGGTTAAAGCCTCCACCGATGCAGTTTATTATTGCGGGGCCGATGGCCAACGCTATGTTTTCCCCAATCAAAAAATATACTTAAGCTGGTACACTAATTTTTCTGGCGTCATAACAATCACTGATGCGGAACTTGCCAATATACCCCTCGGTGGCAATGTTACTTACCGCCCGGGTGTTCGTATGGTCAAGATGACCACCGACCCTAAAGTGTACGCCGTGGCAGCGGGCGGAATCTTACGCCACGTTACCTCGCCTGAGCTAGCTCGTAGTATATATGGCGAGGATTGGAACACGCTGGTGGATGACCTATCTGATGCATTTTTCGTGAACTACCACCTAGGCGACCCTATAACCACCATATTTTAGCAATCGCGTGTAACAACTCGTACCGGCCGACGTTATATAGGTAGGAATGCAAGCTACATTCTAGGCGACCCTATAACCACCATATTTTAGCAATCGCGTGTAACAACTCATACCGGCCGACGTTATATAGGTAGGAATGCAAGCTACATTTGCTTTCCCGCCCTACTTAATTATTTAACCTTAAAGTTTATGCAACACAACATATTCAAACTCCCCACAGTTTTGGCGATTCTGACCCTGGTCGCCACCCTGGCCATACCAGCCTTTGCCAACAACGTTAAGAACACTAGCAACAGTGCCCTAGCCTTACCTCGCCAACAGGTGAGGATATGGAACGAAGGCCAGGTACAACTGGACAGCGTGAAAGTGACAGCAGTCAGTCCGGCAGTCAGCAACACGGCCTTACCGGCTACCATCACCGCCACCGCCACCTGGGGATCCACGGTGTTCACTTGGTCTATTAAGACTTCAACCAAAACCAAGTTCGTTCGTCTACCACAAACTAGCTCAGCTGAACCCGCAGTGAGCGTGGGTGATATACTATCGGTTAAGGGTACATTGGACACCAGCCAAACTGCTCCCACGGTGAACGCTAGTTGGATACGGAACTGGAACTCCGTACTAATCAACAAAACCACCTTCCGTGGCACTATCACTGAGCTTGATACTGCTGCCAAGCGCTTCATACTGGTCGACTCCGGCTTGCGCCCAGTCCGCGCGCCCATAACAGTGCAAGCCTCAGACAACACCACAATCAAACGCGGGAACAACGAAATAAATTTTAACGACCTCCTGAACGGTGAACCAGTCAGTGTGACTGGCATGTTCAACAGTGCTACCGCCATCTTGCAAGCCACCGAGATAACAGTAAAAGCACCCAAGCCTCAAGTATGGAACGGCGTGCTGAAATCCATAGCTGGCACTACCAAACCCACCAACTTAGTAGTGACAGTGAATGGTACTGACCATATAGTGAATGTGGCAACCGACACGGCCGTGCTCAACTACTGGTGGAATTTCGCCAACCTGACTGACTTCGCGGTTGGCAACCGCTTGCAGATATTTGGAACACTCCTACCTAATATGGGCCCCTTGTCAGTCATAGCCGCCACTGTAATCCGCAACTTGAGCCTGTACTAATTCATAACTTGTAATCCGGATAGTAATAAACCACTCCGTCGTACGACGGAGTGGTTTATTTAAAGTAACCCCCTACTACCCAAAATAAAAACCGCGGCATTCTTTAAAGGCGCGCCGCGGATCTTTTTGCTGATTCTTAGCTTAGATTTTATCCATTCCTCGAAGAAAACCATTGCTCATATTTAATGAGCAAGGACTAGTTTTGTTTTTCATGTTACACTTATTATTTATTATTGATTTTTACAACACCAGTTAAGCATGCAACTGGATCTTATCATAAGATAACACCTGGCTCGACCCAGGACAAACAAATCTGCTTATAAACAGATTTGGAGTATAATAAAATTATGAAAATACTGTGGCGATTAATTGTTGGCTTTCTGGCGGTAGTTGGTGCCCTTACTATTGTGCTGGTAGCTTACCTTTATTTTGTTGATCCATTCGGCTTAAAAGCGCTCTTACAGCCAACGCTACCCTCAGCTACCAATAATGAGCCAGCGGGCACCTCGGGTAGCTATAATCTTAGCCCATCCCAAAAATTATTCCTGGAAAAAGCTGGCATAGACCCTAATTCCCTGCCTACGACCATTACACCAGAGCTGGAGGACTGCCTTGTAAATGCAGTTGGTGAGGAAAGGGCCAATCAAATTAAGGCCGGAGCTGTGCCAACGGTCACGGATCTGTTTAAAGCCAAAGCTTGCTTAAATAATTAATGCATGGCAAAAAAATCTAAAAATTCCAAAGCTTGGATAGTGGCGGTGGACATGGGTTATGGGCATGAGCGCGCCGCTTATGCTTTGAATGACCTGGCTTATGGCGGCCAAGTGTTAATAGCTAACAAGTACCCGGGAATTCCTAAGCACGAGCGCGATAATTGGAAAAAACTCAGGGAGCTTTATGAAACCGTTTCCCGTTTCAAAAAAACTCCGTTGGTGGGTGAAGTGGTTTTTGAGGTGATGGATCGTTTGCAACAGATAGATCCTTTTTATCCTAGGCGTGACCTTTCCCATCCTACCATGCAAGTCAGGCAAACCTATTATCTGATTCGCAAAGGCCTGGGCAAACATTTAATAGATTATTGCGCGCGGCGGCCATTGCCTTTGATTGCTACTTATTTCCAGGCAGCGTTTGCGGCCGAAGAATTTGATTACCCCGGTGATATTTATTGTGTAATTTGCGACGCTGATTGCTCACGCGCTTGGGCACCCATAAATCCAGCTATCAGCCGGATAAAATATTTTGCCCCTAATGGCCGGGTGGCAGAACGATTAAAACTTTACGGGGTTAAACCAGAAAATATTTACTTGACCGGATTTCCTTTACCTAAAGAGCTTATCGGTGGGCCTGGCGGGCAAGTTATAAAACGTGATCTTTCAAGAAGATTACAAAACCTTGATCCTAAGAATATATTCCGGAAAAAATACGATCGCAATCTGGCCTCTTATTTAGGTAAGGGTTGGCAAAAGCTTGATCATAAACATCTTTTAACTTTAACTTTCGCCGTGGGCGGGGCGGGGGCGCAAAAAACTATTGGCCGACAAATTATTACCAGTCTGCAAGAAAAAATCAGACAAGGCAAAATAAGACTTAATTTGGTTACAGGTACTCACGATGAGGCTGTACCCTATTATCAGGAAACTATTCGCAATCTAAAACTAAACCGACATTTGGGCAAGACTATTAATATTTGCCACGCGGCCAGCCGGACTGAATATTTTAAAAAATTTAGTGAACTACTTCACACCACCGACATTCTTTGGACTAAACCATCAGAGCTTTCCTTTTATACCGGCCTCGGGTTACCTATCATCATGGCGCCTCCAATCGGCAGCCAAGAGGAATTCAACCGGATTTGGCTTAAAACCGTGAACGGCGGCGTCACCCAAAATGACCCGCGTTACACCAACGAATGGTTATTTGACTGGGTAAACTCAGGTGGTTTAGCGCGCCTGGCCTGGAACGGCTTTATTGAAGCGCCAACTCACGGCGCCTACCGTATTGAAAGCATTATTACTGGCAAAAAAGTAGAACTGGCTAACTTGCCAATGATTGTTTAATTTGTAATT
>Ga0209210_1001596_pt1 | contig 18590 bp, 22 predicted proteins | sample RifGroA1_FD_183991 | JGI IMG/M metagenome (GOLD analysis project Ga0209210, IMG submission 183991) | Contaminated groundwater microbial communities from Rifle, Colorado, USA - Rifle Groundwater A1 (SPAdes) (version 2) | ecosystem: Environmental > Aquatic > Deep subsurface > Groundwater >...
CTTACAGGAAAGTTGCCAAAGACAAAAACGGTAAAGCAGTAGTCACAAACGAAATTGTTTACCTGGCAGCCGACGATGAGGAAGACTATTACATTACCCATGCACAAATTGCCGTTGATTCAAAAGGCTATATTGCCGAGGAAAGAGTGCCTGTCCGCTATAACGGAGAATTTACAACCGCGGCCCAAAACATGGTCAATTTTATAGACGTCGTGCCAAGGCAGGTTGTTGGAACGTCTGCATCCTTAATCCCGTTTCTGGCTCACGACGAAGCTAACCGTGCCTTGATGGGTACGCACATGCAATGCCAAGCTGTCCCTCTCATTAAACCGCAATCACCAATAGTCGGTACTGGTATGGAAGAAGTTGTTGGGATAAATATGGGTAGGGCAGTCAGGACTCCACAAGACGGTGAAGTAATATATGTCGACAGTAAAAAAATAATAATCAAAACAAAATCCGCGTCAGGCAAATCGGAAGAAGTTACTATTCCAATACAAAAATTTGCCAGGTCTCCCCAAAGTACATGTTATTCCCAAAGACCTCGTGTAACTTCCGGTGAAAAAATCAAAAAAGGTGACATCATAATTGACGGTTCTGCAACTGAAGACGGAGAACTTGCTCTCGGCCAAAATTTAACCATAGCTTACATGAGTTTTGATGGACTAGGTTATGAAGACGCAATAGTCATCTCCGACAGGCTTTCAAAAGAAGATGTTCTAACCTCGATTCACATAGAGGAATACGAAACATCAGTTGTCGAAACAAAACTTGGCCCCGAAGAGACAACAAGAGATATCCCCAATGTATCAGAAGAAGATTTGGCCAATTTAGACGATGAAGGCATCGTTGTTGTTGGTGCGGAGGTTGGCCCGAACGACATTTTAGTAGGCAAAATTGCCCCCAAAGGAGAAACGGAGCTGACAGCGGAAGAAAGACTGCTTAGGACAATCTTTGGGGAAAAAGCCAGGGAAGTCCGTGACACGTCACTTAGAATGCCTCATGGAGAAAAAGGGACGGTAATTGACATAAAAATACTTTCACGCGATAAAGGTGACGAACTTGAACATGGTGCGGTTTCCAAGATCGTTGTTAAGGTTGCCCAGATGCGTAAAGTGGTCGTTGGGGACAAACTTGCAGGCCGTCACGGCAATAAAGGTGTCATTTCAAAAATTGTTCCCCAGGCAGACATGCCCTATATGGAAGATGGAACTCCAATCGATATAATCATCAGTCCCCTTTCGGTTCTTTCCAGAATGAACCTGGGTCAGCTTTTGGAAACGCACTTAGGTTGGGCAGCAGATAAGCTTAACTATAAAGTTGGCCTGCCCGTTTTTGAACAAATTCGTGAAGAAAACATTGTAACCGAACTCAAAAAGGCCGGCTTACCCACAGATGGCCGCGCCACACTCTATGACGGAAGGACAGGTCTTACATTCGACCGCCCGATCGTAGTCGGTAAAGCCTACATTATGAAACTTATCCACATGGTAGAAGACAAAACCCATGCCAGGTCAACAGGCCCGTACTCTCTTATTACCCAACAGCCTCTTGGTGGTAAGGCTCAGATGGGCGGACAAAGACTTGGAGAGATGGAAGTTTGGGCTCTTGAAGCTTACGGAGCGGCATACACTTTGCAGGAAATGTTAACAATAAAGTCCGACGACGTAGTCGGCAGGGCGAAGGCCTTCGAGGCAATCATCAAGGGTGAAGAAATACCACAGGCACTTATTCCGGAATCATTTAAAGTTTTGGTAAAGGAACTAAACAGTTTGTCCTTAAATGTTCAAACGGTTGGCGCAAAAACGGTTGAGGAAGAAAAGGTAACACCAAAAACGGAAGAAGAAGAAAAGAAAGGTCTTGAGTTGGCAGTTGCCTCAGGTGAAGAGATAGTCGGGGTTGAAAGCGAAATTACCAACATTAAAGGACCAATGGAACTTGAAGAAGCTGCGGAGGTTCAAAAAACACCATGAACGAATTAATTGACTTTGAAGCATTAAGGTTAACTTTAGCATCAACTGAGGATATAAAAGGCTGGTCGTTTGGCGAAGTTACCAAACCCGAGACTATAAATTACCGTACCTTAAAACCCGAAAAAGACGGCCTTTTTGACGAAAGAATATTTGGTCCGACGAAAGATTGGGAATGTTATTGTGGTAAATACAAGAGAATAAGATACAGGGGAATCATCTGTGACAAATGTGGAGTCGAAGTAACCCATTCCAGGGTCAGACGCGAGAGGATGGGCCATATTTCCCTAGCGGCACCTGTTGTTCACAACTGGTTTTTTAAAGGAAGCCCTTCAAAGCTTGGTTTACTTTTAGACATTTCACCAAGGAGCCTCGATGCTGTTGTCTATTTTGCATCTTATCTTGTCATAGATATTGACCAGGAAAAGAAAAAGGAAGTCTTAAAACAGCTGGAAGATGAAGTTGAGAAGAAAAGGAAAGAGCAGCAACAAGGTTTGAAGCAGCGTTTGGACGAAGAGGAAAAAGAAGCCAAAAAGGAAGTTACGGCTATAAAAACCGGCGGTAAGGGTAAAGAGCAGGCGGAACTAAAAATCGAAGAAACCCAGCTCAGTATGCGCCAAAGGCAGGCAAAACTTAGGGAAGAAAATGCCCAGGAAATTTCAAGGCTTGAAGAAATTTACAAGAACATCGCAGATATGGTCAATTCAATTAAGCAATTTGATCTTCTGTCCGAGGAAGAATATCTCAAACTTTCAGATTATGATGCCGAAGAATTTCTAAACGTTGGTATGGGTGCGGAGGCAGTATATTCCGTACTCGAAAAGGTTGATCTCGCAAAGCTTTCGGTTTCACTTCGCTCTGAAATCACCAAAACTTCCGGCCAGAGACACATTAAAGCAACCAAACGTTTGAGGGTTGTTGAAAGCATGAGAAAAGCGAGTGTCGACCCGAAGTGGATGATCATCAAAGTCTTACCGGTTCTTCCTCCGGACCTTCGCCCCATGGTCCAGCTTTCCGGTGGCAGGTTTGCAACTTCAGACTTAAACGACCTTTACCGAAGAGTCATAAATCGTAACAATCGTCTGAAAAAACTAATCGAACTTGGGGCACCGGAAATAATTCTTAGAAACGAAAAAAGAATGCTTCAGGAAGCAGTCGATGCCCTAATCGATTCACAGAGGGTCAAAAGCACAAGATCACAACAAGAACTAAGGTCACTTTCCGACATGCTTCGGGGTAAACAGGGTAGGTTTAGGCAAAACCTTCTAGGTAAGCGTGTTGATTATTCCGGCAGGTCCGTAATCGTAGTTGGGCCGGAACTTGGTTTGGAGCAGGCCGGTATTCCTAAAGAAATGGCGCTTGAAATGTTCAAGCCCTTTGTTCTCAGGGAGGTAATAACCAGAGGCTATGCTCCTAACGTAAAAAGCGCCAAGCATTACCTTGAAAGAAGAAGTGGAGAAGTTTGGGATATTTTAGAAGAAATTACTAAAAACCACCCTATTCTTCTTAACCGTGCGCCTACTTTGCACAGATTAGGTATTCAGGCATTTTATCCGATTTTAATTGAAGGCGATGCTCTCAGAATCCATCCATGTATTTGCGCCGGTTTTAATGCAGATTTTGACGGCGACCAAATGGCAATCCACGTTCCTCTTTCTGCAAAATCCAAAGAAGAGGCAATAAGTTTAATGATGGCAGCACGAAATCTTGTCAGGCCAGCAGACGGTTCACCGATAACCTTGCCAAACAAGGAAATGGCCCTAGGTGCGTATTACTTGACCTCGATTGATCCTACTCAAGAAGAATATGGAAACATTTTCGAAAGCGAGAATGAGGTTCTAACGGCTTTAAGTACAAGGAAAATAGATGTCAGACAACCAATAACGGTTAGGTTTGAAGGAAAAATCATCAAAACTACACCCGGAAGAGTCCGGTTTAATTTGCAGCTTCCTCAAAGCATGCGTTATATAAACGAAACAATATCCGCAGGGATGATTAAGAAAATCATAAATGATGCCATCGACCAGATCCCGGAAGAAGAAGTTTCAGCTTTAATTGACAGGCTTAAGGGTTTGGGATTCGAAGGTGCAACATTTTCCGGTCTTTCGGTTTCGGTATTTGACTGTGTTATTGTCTCCGATAAATCAAAAATTATTCAGAAAGCGGACAAAGAAGTTGAAACAATCGAGAAAAATTACAAAATGGGACTTATCACAAAAGAAGAACAAAAACGGCTTTCGCAGGAAGTTTGGCTTTCGGTTACAAATGAACTTGCCGATTTAACTTGGAGAAACCTAAACCAGGACAACGCCATAAAGATTATATCCGACTCAGGTGGATCAAGGGCAACGGCGGAACAAATAAAACAGCTTTCTGCAATGCGTGGTCTTGTAACAGATCCTTCAGGCCAAATTGTACCGCTTCCAATAAAATCCAATTTCCGCGAGGGTCTTTCAGTTTTTGAATACTTTACCAGCGCTCGGGGTGCCAGAAAAGGGCTAGCAGACCGTGCTATCAAAACTGCCGAATCAGGGTATCTTACCAGAAGACTTGTTGATGTAGCCCATGATGCTATTATCCGCATTGAAGATTGTGGGACCAAAGAAGGTATAGTCATTTCCAAGCATGATAAGCGTCAAGCACACTTCAGTCTCAGGGTTATGGGGCGTGTCGCAGCAGCAGATATTATGGCCCAAAAGAGCAAAAAGGTAATCGTCGCAGCGGGAACACTTATAGATGAGGCAATGGCCCAAGCGATTGACACAGCAGGAATAGAACAAATAACCGTCCGTTCGGTCTTAACCTGTGAAGCGAGACATGGGCTTTGTATGATGTGCTACGGACGCGACTTGGTTACCAGGAAAATGGTAGCCCTTGGAACACCGGTTGGAGTGATTGCTGCCCAAAGTATTGGTGAGCCGGGCACGCAGCTGACTATGAGAACCTTTCACACAGGAGGAATAGTAGGTCTTGATATTACACAAGGATTACCCCGGGTCGAAGAACTTTTTGAAGCGAGAACGCCAAAATATGCAGCCCAGATTTCCGAAATTGCCGGCAAGGCAAAAATCGAAGAGAACGAAGAAGGGTACATTGTAAGGGTAAAAAGTACGAGCCTTAAGCCTGTTATCGAAAGGGAATACTTTATTCCGCCTACTTCAGAACTCACAATCACCGACGGACAATTAATTGCCGCAGGGACACCGCTATCAACAGGCTACCTGGATACTAAGGAAATATTGGCAGTATCCGGTTTGCGTGAAGCCCAAAGGTATATTATCTCGGGTGCCCAGGAAGTGTACGAAAGCCAAGGTGTGGCTATAAACGACAAACACTTTGAATCAATTGTCAAACAAATGAGCTCAAAAGTCAGGATCGAGACTTCCGGTGACACGGTGCTTTTACCGGGTGAGCTGATAGACAGAAATAGGTTTCAGGAAGAAAATTCCAAAGTTCTTGCCGAAGGCGGTGAACCGGCAACAGCCCAAGTTGTTATTTTGGGCATAACAAGAGCTGCCCTTTACACAGAAAGCTTCTTATCGGCAGCCTCGTTCCAGGAAACAACGCGAATTTTAACCGACGCGGCTATTGAGGGCAAAGTGGACAAGCTATTGGGACTTAAAGAAAATGTAATTATCGGCCGCCTGATACCAACAAGTCCTGAAAGGGCCAAAGTTCAATAACAAGCCAAATACCACTCGACTATAAAAGTTATCACTGATATAATATCCAAACGAATTTAAAAGGTATTTATGCCAACAATAAATCAACTAATCAGAAAAGGTAGAAGCACAAAGTCCAAAAGGATCAGGGCGACTGCGCTTCGTCGTGCTTTTAATTCTAAATTCAACCGGTTTGTTTCCTATTCCTCAAGCCAAAAACGTGGTGTTTGTACAATCGTCAAAACCATGACACCCAAAAAACCAAACTCGGCACTTAGAAAAGTTGCCCGTGTTCGCCTTTCCAATAAACATGAAGTAACTGCTTATATACCGGGTATTGGCCATGAACTGGCGGAGCACTCGATAGTTTTAGTCCGAGGCGGCAGGGTTAAAGATTTACCGGGAGTTAAATACCACATAATTCGTGGGAAATATGACACGACCGGGGTGGTAAACAGAAAACAAGGACGCTCACTTTATGGAACCAAAAAATCAGGAGCCGTATCAGGAGTCCAGGCTGCAGCATCAGTAGGTGCCGGCGCGGTTTCCCAAGGTTAGGTCACTAATATGCCAAGAACAGGTAAAATCGAAAAAAGACAAATTCCACCGGACCCGATATACCAAAACCCTTTAGTTTCCAGGTTTATAAATAAAGTAATGGCTAGCGGTAAAAAATCTTTGGCGCAAAAAATTGTTTATGAGGCATTCAATAACATAAAAAACCAGGGCCATGACCCCTTGAAAACATTTGAAAAAGCCCTGGAAAATGTTATGCCCAAAATGGAAGTAAGACCCAGACGTGTAGGGGGGGCAAGCTATATGGTCCCAATGGAAGTTAGGGGCCCAAGACGCCAATCACTTGCACTTTCCTGGATTGTTGCAGCAGCAAGATCAAGAGCGGCATCATCCATAGAGGAAAAACCTAAAAACAAACCGCTTATGATTACCAAGCTTACCGACGAAATCTTAAAAGCAGCGGAAAATACCGGTAGTGCAGTTACCAAGAAGGAGGAAATGCACAGGATGGCGGAGGCAAACAAAGCCTTTGCTCACTTCAGGTGGTAGATTATAATATACCCTTGTGATATGATTCCCGCTTGAGTTTTCAACCTATTGAAATTATTGATGTTTTTCTGTTCAATATAACCTATTGATTTTATGGCAATATCAAAAGCACAAAAATTAAAGCAACTTAAGACAAAACTCCAAGAGCTGGAAGAGGTCAAACTCAAACAAGCTTTGGCAAAATACGGAGAGGCTTATCAAGAGTCTAGTTCGGCATGGCAGGAAAATGCTGCCTGGGAGCTTGCAGATGAAGAAGTTTCCGTCCTTCGTGCAATGGTTGCAGAAATAAAAGGCGAAATTAAAATCATTGAGCACCAGATCGAAGCCGGCAAACCAAAACAATAACCACATAAAACAATAATGGCCCAGACACAAACCAGACTCTATCCACTCGATAGGATCAGAAATATTGGTATCATTGCCCATATCGACGCTGGGAAAACCACCACAACCGAGCGGATTCTTTTTTACACCGGCAAATCATATAAGCTTGGCAACATCGACGAAGGTACAACGGTAACCGACTGGATGGAGCAGGAAAAAGAACGGGGCATAACTATCGTTTCCGCAGCCGTCACCACTTTCTGGACACCAAAGTCCGGCCCAATGAAAGATGTTGAAAGCAGAATCAACATCATCGATACTCCCGGCCACGTAGATTTCACGGCCGAAGTCGAAAGGTCACTACGCGTATTAGACGGAGGCGTAACTGTTTTAGATGCCGAAGAAGGCGTCCAATCTCAATCCGAAACAGTCTGGCGCCAGGCAGACAAATACAAAGTTCCGAGAATTTGTTTTATTAATAAAATGGACAAACTTGGTGCGGACTACTTTGAAACCTTAAAATCAATCCGTCAACGATTAGGCGCTCCCGCAGTTCCCTATAACATTCCTATCGGTAAGGAAAATGATTTTAAAGGGGTTGTCGACCTCCTAAGCCAAAAGGCATTCATTTGGGAAGTAGACCCCAAAGGTTTAGGTAAAGAATTTAAGGAAATAGAAATCCCGCAGGAATTAAAAGAAGATGCCCAAAAATACAGGGCTCAGCTTGTTGAAAAAATTGCCGAAACCGACGATGCCTTAACGGAAAAATTCCTAAAAGGCGAAGTAATTTCCGAAGAGGATCTTAAAAAAGCACTGAGACGTGCCGTTATCGACTACAAAATTGTACCGGTTTTAGCCGGTTCATCCCTTCGCAATAAAGGGGTCCAACCGCTTTTGGATGCTGTTGTTGAATACCTCCCTTCGCCGCAGGACATCCAGTCCGTAGAAGGCACAAATCCAAAAACAGAAGAAAAAGAAGTCAGAAAATTAGTACCGGAAGAAGCTTTTTGCGGTCTTGCTTTCAAAGTCCAGATAGACCCACATGTCGGAAAACTCACTTATGTTCGGGTTTATTCCGGCATCCTAAAATCCGGAACATCGGTTTTAAACACCGGAAAGCATGACCGGGAACGGATTGGCAGAATCCTCTTGATGCATGCCAACACCCGTGAGGAAGTTACCGAAGCCTACGCAGGTGAAATAGTCGCAATAGTAGGCCTTAAAAGCACCGGAACAGGGGACACACTTTGCGATGAAAGCCGTCCTATTATTCTAGAATCAATTTCTTTCCCGGATCCGGTTATCTCCCTTGCTATTGAACCGCAAACTAAAGCAGACCAGGAAAAACTTGGTTATGCCTTAGGTCGTCTATCAGAAGAGGACCCAACCTTTAGGATCAAAGGTGATCCGGAAACCGGCCAGACTATTATCTCGGGCATGGGTGAACTGCACTTGGAAATTCTGGTTGACCGTATGAAACGTGAATTTAATGTCGTTGCCAACGTCGGGAGTCCGCAGGTTGCTTACCGCGAAACAATCAAACAAGAGGGCAGAGGCGAAGGCAAATACATCAGGCAATCTGGAGGCCGCGGCCAATACGGTCATTGTCTTTTAAGGGTTGAACCAAGGCCCAGAGGTGAAGGCTATGAATATAAGTCCGAAATAAAAGGTGGCGCCATTCCGCAGGAATTTATCCCATCAATTGAAAAAGGCGTCCGCGAAAAAATGGAAATGGGGGTTCTGGCAGGTTACCCTTTAGTCGACATGAAAGTTATTGTTTACGACGGCTCTTATCATGATGTAGATTCTTCGGATATCGCTTTTAAAATCGCAGGTTCAATGGCGGTTGAGGCTGCAGCCAAAAACGCAAACATTGTGCTTCTCGAGCCGATAATGAAGGTAGAGGTCACTGTCCCGGAGGAATTTATGGGGGATGTTATTGGTGACCTTTCCGCAAAACGCGCCCAAATCCACGGCTCTGACCATCACGGTAATTCCGTTATCATCACCGCCCTTGTCCCGTTGGCCGAGATGTCCGGTTATGTCACAACTCTACGTTCCATGACCCAAGGCCGCGGCTCCGCATATATGGAGCCTTCACACTACGAAGAAGTCCCAACCAATATCAGCGACAAAATTGTTGCCAAAGTCAAGGGCGAGAAAAAAGAAAGCTAAACTCGTGAGAGTTGAAATTGTAACATCCGTATTCGGCCTACCTGTAGTAAGAGAGCAAATAAACCCTGGTACCAACGTATCTATTTCTAAAGAAAGTTCATACAAACCTTTAGTTAATTTATCAAATAGGACAGTTCAAAGATCAGGAGACAGTTATCTTATCCTAGAGCCAGAACCAGGTGATTTAGCCGGTGCTAATTATATCGGTGGAGAAATAAACGAAGCGAAAATCAGAATACATGACCAAGAGACAATAATGCCCGGCATTACTAAAAAAGTCCTTTTTAAAAAAAGATAAGATAATTTACTTTTCCCTCTTGCATTTTGCCTAAATTTTAATTAAACTATCCGAACTGGTCAGCCTACTGGGGCTGATTGTGCTTTTACAATCAAAAAATGGCAACAGGAAAATACGAAAGAAATAAACCACACGTCAATATCGGAACCATTGGTCACGTTGACCACGGTAAAACAACGCTTACTGCGGCAATTACCTCAGTTCTTGCCAAAAAGGGTTTGGCAGAAGCAAAAGCTTTTGACCAGATTGACAACGCCCCCGAAGAAAAACAACGCGGAATCACCATCAACATCACCCACGTTGAATACGAAACAGAAAAACGCCACTACGCACACATTGACGCTCCGGGACACGCAGACTACATTAAAAATATGATCACAGGCGCCGCCCAAATGGACGGTGCAATTTTGGTTGTTTCCGCACCGGACGGCCCGATGCCTCAAACAAGGGAACACGTTCTTTTGGCGCGCCAGGTCAACGTTCCGGCAATCGTAGTTTTTATGAATAAATGCGATATGGTTCAGGATGCGGAGCTTTTGGATTTGGTTGAGCTTGAAGTGCGCGAGCTTTTGGACAAATACGAATATGACGGCAAAAACGCTACCATCATCCGAGGCAGCGCCAAAAAAGCTTTAGAAGGCGACGCCGAAGCAGTCAAAGCAATTGAAGATTTAATGGCTGCGGTAGACGAAAAGATCCCGACTCCGGTCCGCGATCTGGACAAACCGTTTATTATGCCCGTCGAAGACGTCTTTTCAATTAAAGGCCGAGGCACAGTTGTTACCGGCAGGGTAGAACGCGGAGTTGTAAAAGTTAACGAAGAAATCGAAATCGTAGGCATCAGGCCAACTAAAAAGACCGTTGTCACAGGTGTTGAAATGTTTAGAAAAGAGCTTGAACAGGGTCAGGCCGGTGACAATATCGGAGTTTTGCTTAGAGGTGTTGAAAAAGACGACGTAGAACGTGGCCAAGTTTTGGCAAAGCCCGGTAGTGCAACACCCCACACCCAATTTGAAGCAGAGGTTTATATCCTGACCAAGGAAGAAGGCGGACGCCACACACCATTTTTCACCGGTTACCGCCCGCAATTTTACATCAGGACAACAGATGTTACCGGTGAAGCTACTTTGCCGGAAGGTACAGAAATGGTTATGCCTGGTGATAACGTTAAAATGAAGGTTAAGCTCATTGTCCCCGTAGCACTCGAAGAAGGCCTTAGGTTTGCCATCCGTGAAGGTGGTCATACCGTAGGCGCCGGAGTAGTTTCCAAAGTAGTTGCCTAAACAGGAAAGAACAAAACTCCCCAAAAGGGAGTTTTTTCCAAATTATGAAGATTACTATCAGAGCTCACACAGAACTCCCAATCTCATAACAACTTGCCTGTTTAGCTACAATTTTGGTACAATTTGTCACCTGCTCAACTAGCACTTTAAAAGGAAATTATGCCTAAAGGAAGAATCAGAGTAAGACTTAAAGCATACGACGCGCGAGTAATCGATGCGGCTTGTCGTGACATCATAAACAGTGCACTTTCAACAGGAGCCAAAATATCCGGACCAATTCCCTTGCCTACAAAGTTCGAAAAGTTTACAGTCCTGACCAGCCCCCACACCGATAAAGACGCCCGTGAACAGTTTGAAATGCGAACGCACAAGAGACTTATAGATATAATTGAACCCACGAATAAGACAATTGACTCGCTTACGCATTTGGATTTGCCGGCAGGCGTAAACATTGAGCTAAAGATGTAAGCTGATCAATTGTCTTGCGAGAGTTACACGAACTCACTCTCTAAAAACAATCGATTTGCTCACACGCTTAGATCTTCCCGCCGGAGTAAATATAGAATTGAAAATGTAGCATCGATAAATTCGAAGCACGAAACCCGAAATCCGAAGCAAGTCCAAATTTTCGAATTTCGAATTTAGGATTTCGAATTTAAAAAACACTGGAGGTGTTGGCAAAAAACAAAATAGGAAAACAATCGATTAACGATTTCCAATTCAAAAAAAACGTTAATCGGTAGGATACCTGAAACCCCTCAGATTTCTGGAGGATCAATCTAAGGTAGTCCTGCCTTTTTGCTGTTTAAAAGTAAAAATGATAAATAGTTTGCTTGGTACAAAACAGAATATGACTGTCCGGTTTACAAAGCAGGGCGCAAGAGTAGCTGCGACTAATATTGTGGTTGATCCTAACGTGGTCATAAAAGTTGCAGGTGAGAAAACCGTAATAGGCATAGGCCAAAGAAAAAAAGTAAAAAAAACTGATGGACTTTACGTTAAAGCGGCAGGTATCATGCCAAGATTTGTAAAAGAAGTAACGTCCAAAAATCCACAAAACATTAAAGCCGGAGACAAATTAACAGTCTCCGTTTTTGAACCTGGAGACGAAGTTAAAATAACAGGTACTACAAAAGGTAAAGGCTTTGCCGGTGGCGTTAAAAGGTGGGGTTTTCATGGTGGCCCAAAAACCCACGGCCAGTCGGACAGGCACAGGGCACCGGGTTCAATTGGGGCAGGTACGACACCGGGTAGGGTTTATAAAGGCAAACATATGGCCGGACATATGGGGTCTGCCAGAATAACAATAAATGGGCTTGAGGTTATCGATGTAGATACTGTTAATAATCTTTTAACTGTAAAAGGTGCCGTGCCCGGAGCCAGAAATGGATTTTTAATAATTGAAAAGGTTGGTAAGGTCAAAGGTTACACTCCGCCTCCTCCACCAAACGAAGAAAAGCAGGCAGAAAAAGAAGCAGAAGCTGAGGCAGAAGCAAAATCCAAAGAAGCACAAGAAGAACCAACCCAGTCTGGCGTGTCTGAACCTTTAAAAGAAAAGGAGGCCGAAAATGCCGAGTAAAAAAAATCCAAAAGCAGTAAAAATATCAAAAAGTTTAAAGGTCAAAGAAAAACCGGCAAAAACTGTTGTTGTAAAAAAAGCAGCAATATCTAAAAAGGCAACCGTAAGCCCAAAATCCCAAGAAGTGAAATCTACAGGGCTTACCGTTAAAGTTTACGATACAAATGGCAAAGTCACAGGATCGGTAACCCTGCCTAAGGAAATTTTTGGCCAAAAACCAAATAAAAATCTTCTTTCCCAGGCAATGCACATTTATTTTACAAATGCAACAGCCCATTTTGGCAGCACCAAAACAAGGTCAGAAACCAGGGGTGGTGGTAGAAAGCCTTGGAGACAGAAAGGGACAGGCAACGCCAGGGCAGGTTCCAAGAGATCTCCTCTTTGGGTTGGTGGAGCAGTTTCCCTTGGGCCAAAACCTAGAAAAACAATCCTTTTATTGCCAAAGAAGATGAAGAAGGTCGCACTTATTAGCGCACTTTCTTCAAAGGCCGCCGACGGTAGCGTTAACGTTATTTCGAATTTCGAAACCATAAAGCCTAAAACCAAAATTGTCGCAAATATACTCAATAAAGTTGGGGTCAAAGGCGCTACCCTTCTTGTAACATCTTCAAAAAGCGACAATATAAAATTGGCATCCAGAAATATTCAAAATGTAACAGTAGATGAGGCCAGAAACCTCAATCCTTTCCTGGTCATAAAAAGCAGAACTATCTTATTTTCAAAGGAGGCCCTTTTACAAATATCATGAATACTGCATTTATCATAAAAAAAGCAATTCTTTCCGAAAAAGCTTATGTCCAAATGGCAAGAAGCATCTATTCTTTTAAAGTCGACAAGAGGGCCACAAAGAAAGAAATTGCCAGTGCTGTAAAAAGACAATTTTCAGTTGAGGTGGAAAGAGTAAACGTTATCAGCAAGTCACCCACTAAAAGAAAAATAACCGGCACGCGCCGGGAGGCTGAAATTTTAGGTGGCAAAAAAGCAATAGTTTATTTAAAAGCCGGCCAGACTATTTCTATGCTTTCACCAAAAACAGAATCGAAGAAAGAAAAAGCATCAAGCGTAACAAAAGTATCAAAGGAAGTTAAAAAAGACACTGCGCCCAAAAAAGGTTTTTTATCAAAAATCACGAAATCAAATATAGATGCAAAATCAAAAGAGGAGGAAAAATAATGTCACTTAGGGTTTTTAAGCCAACAACTCCAGCTCAAAGGTTTAAATCCGGTTTGAATTTTGAAGAAATAACCAAGACCAGACCGGAAAAATCTCTTACGAGAAGCCTGGCAAAAACTTCCGGAAGGTCTTTCGGGAAAGTTACGCAAAGAGGCATTGGAGGCGGCCATAAACAAAATTTCAGGCTTATTGATTTTAAGAGAAATAAACGTGGCATTATTGCCAGTGTTGCCTCCATAGAATATGACCCTAATAGGACTGCAAATATCGCCCTTTTACATTACGAAGATGGTGAAAAAAGATATATTTTGGCTCCGCAAGACCTGAAGGTCGGGTCAAAAGTTGTGGCGGATGAAAAAACCGAAATAAAAGCCGGAAACGCAATGCCTCTTGGGAAAATGCCAATCGGAACTGTAATTCACAATGTTGAACTAATTCCCGGTGCTGGAGGATCAATAGTCAGAAGCGCCGGAACCGGTGCAATAATTGCGGCCCGGGAAGGCAATTATGTCCATTTGAAATTGCCCTCAAAAGAAATCCGCAAAGTCCATGTTTCTTGTTATGCCACAATTGGCCAGATCGGCAACATAGATTGGAAAAATATCTCATTAGGGAAGGCAGGCAGATCCCGTCATCTGGGTCGCCGTCCTAAGGTTAGGGGTGTTGCTATGGATCCTGCTTCACACCCGCATGGTGGAGGGGAAGGAAAATCCGGAACCGGTATGAACCCAAAAACCCGAACTGGCAAAAGTGCATTCGGAAAAACCAGAAGCCGTAAGAAACCGTCAAGCAAGTTCATCTTATCGAGGAGGAAGAAATAATGTCCAGATCAAGTAAAAAAGGTCCATATGTGGATGAAAAATTACTAAAGAAAGTTAACGCCCAAAAACAGGGTGGACAAAAAGCCGCAATTAAAACTTGGGCAAGAGCCAGCACAATTGCGCCGGAATTTGTAAATCACACTTTTTCTGTTCATAATGGCCGGACATTTATAAACGTTTTTGTTTCGGAACCAATGGTCGGTCACAGGCTTGGAGAGTTTGCTCCAACCAGAACTTTTAGGGGTCATGGAAAGATAACAGAAAAGGCGACTGCCAAAAAATAAGGAGTTTTTATGGATATAACTGCAACCGCAAAAAATATTAGGATCTCACCACAAAAGGTAAGGCTAGTCGTTGGCCAAATAAAGAAGATGGCACCGGCCGAAGCAGTTCAAATTTTGGACTATCTGCCACAAAAATCTTCTCCACTTCTAAAAAAAGTAATATCTTCTGCTATTGCCAATGCAAAAAATAATTACCAAATTGCAGAAGAAACGCTTAAATTTAAAGAAATTCAGGTTGGGAGAGGTCCGATGTTCAAACGTTACCGGGAGGTTGCCAGGGGACGGGGACATGCAATTTTAAAAAGGACAAGCCATATCAGGGTTGTTGTAACTGGAGAGAAAGCAAAGGAAGTATCAAAAGTTACAAAGGAGTCAAATGAGTCAAAAACAGCTACCATCAAAAATACCGAGGGACAACCCGGGAACGCTGTTTCTGAAAAACTAGTGTCAACAGTAGTTAAAAAGGAGAAAAAGAATGCAAAATGACTTAAGAACCAAAATTGGATCAAGCTTTGCTTGCCCAATTTTAACTATTAAGGGAAAGGGAATATTAAGGGAAAACCGTATTAGGTTGTCCCTTAAAGTTTAATCATGGGCCAAAAAGTTAATCCGATAGGGTTTCGCATGGGTGGTGTTTATACTTGGAGTTCACGTTGGTTTGCTCCCAAAGGTGAATTTGCAAATAACTTGTTGGAAGACAATAAAATCAGAAAATTCCTTATGCAACAGCTCAAACCCGCCGGGATTTCAAAAGTAGAAATAGAAAGGTTTTTCGACAAAAGAACAATAACCATTCATGTCTCAAGACCGGGTGTTGCAATTGGCAGGGGCGGTACCGGGGTAGAACAACTCAAAGGGTTATTGGTGAAAAACCTCAAAATCAAAGACGCGGCAAAACTGGAGATAAAATTTGAGGAAATTAAAACACCGGACTTAGACGCTTACCTGGTTGCGGTTAGCATCTCAGACCAATTGGCCAGAAGAATGCCTTTCAGGAGAGTTATGCACCAAACTTTAGAAAGAATAAAGCGGTCCGGGGCAAAAGGTGCCAGAATAGCCCTTGCCGGACGTTTGGGGGGTACGGAAATTGCCAGACGCGAAACAGTTAAAGACGGAGCAATTCCCCTTCAAACTATAAGGGCGCAGATAGATTTTGCAAAACTTGATTCAAAAGCGCCAAAATCCGGGATTATTGGTATTAAAGTTTGGATATACAAAGGTGAATAAGGAAGTAACTTAGATTATGAAAAAAATTATCAAATCTAAAATTGGATCAGGCTTTGCCTGGACAATTTTGTCTATAAAGGGAAAGGAAATATTAAAGGAAAACCGTTAGGTTTGCCTTTAAAGTGAACTATGTTAGCACCAAAACGGGCAAAATATAGAAAACAGTTCAGAAACCGAAGGAATGGCCTTGCAGTTAGGGGTAGCAGCCTGTCTTTTGGCTCACACGGCCTTAAAAGTCAAGAAACGGCCTGGATTACTGCCCGCCAGATAGAAGCAGCAAGAAGGGCTATGACCCATTACACAAAAAGAGGGGGAAGGATTTGGATCAGGATTTTTCCCGATAAACCCGTTACTAAAAAGCCGGCCGAAACCCGGATGGGTTCCGGTAAGGGCGATGTAGATCATTTTGTAGCAGTGGTAAAACCTGGCGCCATACTTTTTGAGATGGGTTCTATCGATGAGAAAATAGCAACCGAAGCACTTAGGCTTGCGTCTCATAAACTGCCTATTAAAACAAAAATTATTTCAAGATGAAAAAGAAAGACTTAACAGAAATAAAATCAAAACAGATAAAAGACATTATGGCAAAAGTAAGGGATTTGGAAAAAGAGAAAGTTAATTTTCAAATAGAACTTTCGATGGGTAAGACGAAAAATGTCCATGCGGTAGCAGGAATTAAGAAAACCATTGCGCAGACGCTTACAATTGCAAGACAAAAGTTAATTTTAGAAGCAGATAAAGCCGCAAAAAAACCAAGGGAGGTTGAAAATGGCACAAATTAAAGTAGGGATAGTTGAATCGATAAAGATGCAAAAAACCGTTGTTGTTAAAGTTGAGTCAATGGTAAAGCATCCCCTGTACAAAAAATTAATTAAAAGGTCAAAGAAAATAAAAGCACATGACGGAGTTGGTGTCAGTACGGGAGATAAAGTAAAAATTGTCGAAACGAAGCCGATATCAAAGGACGTAAATTTTAAAATAATGGAGGTTATTAAATAATGCTCGCGCCAAGGTCAATTTTAAACGCTGCAGACAATAGTGGTGCCAAGAAGTTGGTTGTTATAGGTATCGGAAAAGGCACCGGAAAAAGATTTGCCAATGTTGGAGATATTGTGACTTGTGCCGTGAGAGGAGCTATCCCCAATAGCCAAGTCAAAGATCACGAGATAGTAAAAGCACTGATAGTCAGGACAAAAAAGGAAGTAGGCAGAAAAGACGGCTCATATGTAAGATTCTCGGATAACGCGGCAGTAGTTATAGATAACAACAATTTACCCAGGGCAACCAGAGTATTTGGGCCGATAGCGGGAGAAATTAAAAAGAAAGGTTTTTCCAAAATAGCGTCTCTCGCAAAGGAGGTCATCTAAAATGTTTAAATTTAAAATTGGTGATGAAGTATTGATAACAGCAGGACGGGAAAAAGGTAAAAAGGGAAAGATAGAAAAAGTTTTGCCAAAAGAAAATAAAATTGTGGTTGGGGGAATTAATGTTTACAAAAGACATAAAAAAGTTTCAAAGTCCAAGCCGGCCGGTATATACGAAATTACAAGACCTGTAACAGTTGCCAGTATTGCTTTAATCTGCCCTAAGTGTAATAAGCCGACAAGGATTGGTTTTGAAAAAGAGGGCAAAACAAAAAATAGAATATGTAAAAAATGTAAAAGTAGAATAAATTTTAAATAGAAGTATGAATAACATATACAAACAATATAAGGAGGAAATTTTACCGGCCCTTAAAAAGGAATTCCAAATTGAAAATGATTTGGCAGCGCCCAGAATTGAGAAGATCGTTATCAATGTAGGTGCCAGCGAGGCACTTTCAAGTAAGGATGTTCTGGATAAAATCAAAGAACAGGTTGCGCAAATTTCAGGGCAAATGCCAAGGGTGACGGCAGCTAAAAAATCAATATCAACTTTTAAATTAAAAAAGGGAGATATCATTGGAGTAATGGTAACTTTAAGAGGTAAAAAGGCTTGGGATTTTATTGAAAAGTTTGTGTCTATTGTAGCTCCCAGGATGAGAGATTTTAGAGGCCTGGAAAAAAGTAAGTTTGACCACATGGGCAATTATAACTTGGGGATTACGGAACAAATTTTGTTTCCGCAAATCGATTATTCTAAAGTTGACAAAATAAGGGGACTGGAAATTACATTTGTCGTCTCAAATGGAAGCCCGGGAAAATCACTGAGGCTTTTTGAATTATTAGGTTTACCTTTTAAAAAATAATATGGCAAAAACGTCAAAAATTGTAAAAAACGATAAAAAGCAAAAGTTTGAGAACCGGCACAGGAACCGATGTAAGTTATGCGGACGCCCTAGAGGTTATCTCAGAAAGTTTGCTATCTGTAGACTGTGTTTTAGGGACCTTGTACACAGGGGAGAAATTCCGGGAGTTAAAAAATCATCATGGTAAAAACTTACGAATTTGCAAAAACTTTCAAAAATTATACCTGGCTTTGCCAGAATAATTTTTACAATAAAGGGAAAGGGAAGATTAAGGGAAAACCGTTTTAGGTTTGCCCTTAAGGATATTTATGGACCCGATTGCAGACATGTTAGTCATAATAAAAAACGGCTACCTTGCCAATAAAGAGCAAGTATCTGTGCCGTATTCAAAGTTTAGGTTTCAGGTGGCAAAAGTTATTTCAAAATCAGGATTCGTCGGAAACGTTTCAAAATCTGAAAAGAGTTTGGCTATAGACCTGATTTATCAGGAAAACAAAAAACC
>Ga0209210_1001598_pt1 | contig 18580 bp, 26 predicted proteins | sample RifGroA1_FD_183991 | JGI IMG/M metagenome (GOLD analysis project Ga0209210, IMG submission 183991) | Contaminated groundwater microbial communities from Rifle, Colorado, USA - Rifle Groundwater A1 (SPAdes) (version 2) | ecosystem: Environmental > Aquatic > Deep subsurface > Groundwater >...
GGCGGGGCAAGACCTTATGGGGTTGCGATAATGCTGGGGGGAGTTTCAAAAGGAAAGTCTCACCTTTATACTTCGGATATCACCGGGAATTTCTTTTCTTATAGAGCAAACGCAATTGGCGAGAATGACGAGCAGATAAAAGAAGAGCTGCGCAAGGATTTTAGAGATGATATGACTATGGACGAGGGGCTTAGGTTTGTGATGAAAATATTTAAAGATATTTTGGGAAAAAATTTTGAAGTTGCTCGTTTTGATGCTGGAATGATTTACAATAAAGATGGAAAGCTTGTCCGCCTTCATGGTGAAGATTTGAAGAAGTATGTTAAGTGATTCTGTTCAGATTTAATTAATTTATATTTATTGGGAGCATAATAACATTTATAATGGAGATATTTAATTCATAATCATGGCAACCGTTGAAGCGCGGATGAAAGTTAAGGGGAAGAACTTTGAAATATCTGTAGATTTGGACGAGGCTTTGAAGGTGCGCGCTGGGACGGGAAATGTTGCTGCGGCTTTGAATTCTCCCGCGATTTATACTGACGCGACTAAAGGATTTGCTGCTTCAAAAGCTGAGCTTGAGAATGCGTTTGACACTTCTGATGTTTATGCAATTGCTGAGAAAATTATGAAAAAAGGAGAGATTCAGAAAAACCAAGAGTTTCGCGACGCTGAACGCGAAAAAAGAATAAAACAAGTTGTTGATTTAGTTTTGCGGAATGCTGTTGATCAACACGGAAGGCCTTATACTGATGAGAGAATTCGCAGGGCGATTCAAGAAGTGCATTTTAATTTTGACAACAGGCCTGCGGAGATGCAAATGCCTGAACTTATCGCGAAATTGGCTACTGTTTTACCTATCAAAGTTGAGACTAAAAAAATAAAGTTAATAATTCCTGCGCGTTTTTCGGGACAAGTTTATGGAATGCTCAAAGATTACAAAGAGAGCGAGGAGTGGAAAGGCAACGGAGATTTGCAGGTTATTATGAATATTCCTTCTGGAATGCAGATGGACTTTTATGACAAATTGAATTCTATAACTCACGGAGCTGTCGTGAGCGAGGAAATTAAGAAATAATCAGTAACTCTCTATCTTTAATCCTGGAATTTTCTCAAAGTGTTTTTTATTTCTTGTGATAAGGGTTTCATTATTATGTTTTGCTATTGCGCCTATCATAATATCTACAGCGTCTATAGTCTCTCCTTGAATTACTAATTGGGCTCCTATTTCCCCTGCAATAATCGCGCTCTCCTCGTTCAGAGGCAGGATTAAACTATGTGTAATCAACTTATTTATTCTTTCTCTTTCTTTTGGGATATGATTAAGTTGTGCTCCACTTATTAATTCCATAACTGCTGGAGCTGCAATAGTTATATTATCTCCTTTATTCTCTGTTGACTGCATCAAGAAATGCGCTTCTTTATTGCCGCGTAATATATCTACTAAAAATGAGGTTTCCAAGCACGCCATTATTTAAATAAACCTTTTAGTTTTTTAGCTCTCTGGCGCTCCGCTACTTCTCTAGATTTTCTAATTTTTTGAATGTTTGCTTCTAATTTATCTCCTGATTCTTTTGATAATACTCCAAAAAAATCGCTCAATTTTGCTCTTCCAGTCATTCTATTAATTACCTCTGAGAAACTTTCATTTTCTCGCTGACGCCTGCTTGCCAGTCTTCGATAAGCTTCTTCAGTGATGGATATTGTTTTTGTAGCCATGCATACACGTACGTGTATGTATTTATATATTTTATGGTTTTTAGTGTAAGGCATGAAGTTAAGAAATAGTTTAAATAGTGATATTCTGCCTTATTTTTATGAGACACGGGCCGAATAAGCATCCACGAAGCGATTTAACAGACAGCTATTTTAATTGGAATTTAAGAGATGCGCGGGTTGAAGCAGGGTACACTCTTGGACAATTAGCTCAAAGAGCAGGAGTTTCTAGTGCTGTTATTTGTTTTTACGAACGACTAAGAGAGTTCCCATCTCCTGCAGCCGCAGAGAAAATTGCAAATGCTTTGGGCGTGAAGGCAGATTATTTGTTTCCTGAAGAATTCCGAGAAATTATTCGAGAAGTCCGAATGGAAAGAGAAGATTCTCTACGAGAAGGCTCACAGTTGTGTTCGCTTGATGGTACTGATAAAGGTGATTTGGCTATAAGAAAAAGTCCAGAAAGAGAATCTGTTAAAGACGAATTATCTGCTTCTGTTGAAACTGCTTTGTACGATCTAAATTTTAGAGAGAGAGAAGTTTTGAAATTAAGGTATGGAATAGGTGGAGGTTATTGCTTTAGGCAGGAGGAAATAGGGCGAATGTTCAGAGTTACTAGAGAAAGAGTCAGGCAAATTGAGGGGAAAGCTATGAAAAAGTTGAGGGATTTTCGAATAATTGAAAGATTAAGATTGTTTTGGGAAGCTGGATGATAAAACGCAAAGTTTAAAAACACTGGAATTTTGGAAGGAGTGAAATTAACAAATACTTTCGAGACGATTACGATTATTCTCGATGGTTTTGAAGGATTACATGAACGAAATTAACGAAGCTCAAGAAGAATATGAAGATACTGGTTCTGAACCTGACAGCCGAACTGTCGTAGTTCCCGGTGAAGTTATTGCTTCAGGTGAAGATTTTTTACCTGGTGAGGGAACTAGGCGTGAAGGAAACGATGTTGTCGCTTCACGTTATGGACTGGCTGAAAAAATCGGTAGAGTTGTTAAAATAATTCCTTTGTCTGGTGCGTTTGTTCCTAGAAGAAATAATGTTGTTATCGGCCGTGTTTCTGATATTGTCCATAGTGGATGGATTATTGATATTGATTACGCGCAGAATGGATTTTTGCCTTTGATGGAATCTCCGAGGTTTGTAAATAAGCATGAGATGGATCAATTTTTGGCTATCGGTGATATGGTTTCCGCGAAAGTTTGGAGTGTCAGCCCGAAGAGTATTGACTTGGCTATGAAGGGAAAAGGTTTGGGAAAACTTGAAGGCGGGTTTGTATTTAGAATAAATCCTTCGCGTGTTCCTCGTGTTATTGGCCGCGAAGGCAGTATGATTAATTTGATAAAAGAAAATACTGGATGTAATATTACAATTGGACAAAACGGATGGATATGGGTTAAGGGAGAGGATATTGATTCTGAGATTAAATCGCGAAAGGCGATTGAATTTATCGCTGATAAAGTTTTAGTTTCGGGACTTACTGAACAAGTTGAAAACTGGTTCAAGGAGAATAAATAAATGACATTAGAACAGACTGCTGGAGAAGGAATCGGGAAAACGCGGGATTCTGTGGACTCATTTTTGAGTCTTAGAGTTATGGCTCCTCTTACAGTTATTGGAACTGGAGCTGGTGCAATGTTAGGCACTGCCGGATTTGAGACAAATAATGAAAGACTCCAATATGCTGGAGCGGCTGTTCTTTGTGCTGCTACGGTGTACGCGGTAGTTGGCGCAACTCATTATATTTGTAAGATATTTACTAGAGGAGGGAGTGATTAAGATGACATTCAAAAGACCTGACGGAAGAAAGCTAGACGAGATGAGACCAATTACTGCAAAGGTTGGAATTATTCCGAATGCCGATGGAAGCGCAATGTTTACATTCGGAAAGACTGTTGCGATTGCTGCGGTTTACGGGCCTCGCTTGCTGCATCCGCAACACATGCAGAATCCGCAGAGAGCAATTTTAAGAGTTAATTATGATTTATTGAGTTTTTCAGTTTCTGAAAGGAAAAAACCTGGGCCGTCGCGACGCTCGCAGGAGATTTCAAAAGTTACTGAATGGTCTTTGTCGCCTGCTCTTGATTTGAAAGAATTTCCAAATACGGTTGTTGATGTTCAAATTTATATTTTGCAAGCAGATGCGAGCACTCGTGTTGCTGGAATTAACGCAGCTTCAATGGCTTTGGCGCACGCAGGACTGCCTATGAAGAATTTAGTTTGCGCTGTTGCAATCGGAAAGATGGATAAAGATTTAGTTGTTGACGTTGACAAGGATGAGGAAGATTTTGAAGACGGCGAGGGTGCTACTGATTTTCCTATTGCTAAAATTGCCGGATCTGACAAATATACTTTACTTCAACTTGATGGGAAGATTCAACCAAATATTGTTCCAAAGGCTTTGAAACTTGCCGATGAAGCTTGCGAAACGATTTATGAGATTCAGAAAAAAGCTTTGAAGGAGGCGACCGAGTTATGAGCGCAATGGACACGTCTTCGTTAACGCAAGAAATGCTTGTTAAAATGTTTGCTGCCGGAAAAAGATTTGACGGACGCAAACTTATGGAACAGCGCGACTTTACTATTGAGCACAATGTTTCAAATAAAGCTGAAGGAAGCGCGCGTATTCGTATTGGCAAAACTGATGTTGTCGTCGGTGTTAAAATGGAAGTAGGCGAACCGTATCCTGATTCTCTTGATAAAGGGAATATTATGGTTTCCGGAGATTTACTTCCTATGGCTTCTCCGAGATTTGAATCTGGTCCGCCTAAGTTTAATGCTATTGAACTTCCACGATTAATTGATAGAATGGTTCGCGAGTCGCATATGATTGACTTGAAAAAATTAGTGATTAAAGAAGGCGAGAAAGTTTGGACAGTCATAATTGATGTTTATCCTATTAATGATGACGGCGCTTTGATTGACGCTGCGAGCATTGCCACGATTGTTGCTTTGCATGGCGCGCATATGCCTAATTTAGATGAAAATGGAAGAGTTAGTTATGAGAGTAAAGGCACAAAAAAACTACCTCTTACTGATGGGATTTTACCTTTGACGTTTACATTTTTCAAACTTGGCGACACGCTTTTGATTGACCCAACTCGCGAGGAAGAAGAGGCATGCGAAGGAAAGATTATGTGGGGAATTTCAAATTACAAGAACAAAGAGCATATGATACACTCGTGTCAGAAGGGTCTTGAAGTTCCTTTGAACCGTGAGGATATTGAGCAGATGATGAGCCACCTGCCAAAACTGTATGACGATACGCTTAAAAAGCTTCAAAAGTTTCTCAAATAGATAAAATGGCTCAAGAAAAACTAGAATTTACAAGATATGAAGTTGCGAGGATTTTGGGCGCGAGAGCTTTGCAGATTTCTATGGATGCTCCTCTTTTGATTAAAATTTCTGATGACGATTTGAAGGCAATGCGATATGATGCATTAAAAATTGCTGAAAAAGAATTTAATTCTGATGTTCTTCCCATTTCTGTAAAGAGGCCTATGCCTAAGAATACCGGCGGAAAACTGAAAGCGATAAAAGATGACCACGTAGATGATGAGAAAATCGCCGAGAAGGAAAAGGAAATAGAGAAGGAGATTCAGGAAAACGCAGAGGAAATGGGGCTTGTTAATGAGAACGATGTTGAAGATACAATAGCCGAAGATGCAAATGCTGAAGAAGCTGTTTGATTATTATAATTTGGATATAATTAGAAAGTATTATTCTTGAATATTTATCTATTAATTTGGGTTTGGCGCTGATTTTTGCTAATCACTTCCTGAATTAATGTGCTGAGTTATGTTTATTAATTTAATATAGCTGTTTCTGTCATGCTTGTCAAAGATGTTAAGGCGCGAATTATAAAAGACTCGCGCGGGGCTGACACGATTGCCGTTTCTGTTAATGGCTGTGAAGAAGCTTCGTCTCCTAATGGAAAATCAACTGGTGATTATGAAACTCCTTCTTATTATCGTTCTTTGAAATGGTGCGTTGATTTTCTAAATGCTTGGTGCGACGAGATAGTTGTTTCTAAATTTGAAGATTTGATTCGTGTTGAGAAAGCTGTTTGCAAAAATACTGGATTGAAAAATGCTCGCTTGTTTGGGGCTAACTCTCTGTATGCGTTTGAGTCTGCAATTTTGAAAGCGCTTGCTTCTGAAACTGGAAAAGAGTTATGGCAGGTTGTTAATTCTAAAGCTGAGAAGATGCCTTTTCCTGTAGGGAATGTTGTTGGCGGAGGAATGCACAGCTCTTCTGTTGCTTTGAGGCCTAATTTTCAGGAATTTTTAGTTATTCCTCAAGCTTCACGGTTTTCTGATAATTTGAAGATTATGCAGTTTGTTTATTCTGCTATTGGTAAGCAACTTGGCGCTTCTCTTGTTAATGATGAGGGCGCATGGCTTGTTTCTTGCGACGATGAAAAAGTTTTAGATATTTTAGAGAGTGTTAGAAAAGTCGCAGAGAAAAAGTTTGGGGCTGAAGTTGGAATTGGAATTGATGCTGCCTGCTCTACTTTGTTTCAAGATGGAATTTATAAATATAAGACTAAGAGCTTGAAACCAGATACGCAACTTGCTTTCTTTGAGCAACTTGTGCCGAATTATGATTTGTCTTATGTTGAAGACGCTTTTGAACAGTGCGATTTTAAGAGATTTGCTTCTTTGCGGAAAGCTGTTGGTAAAAAATGCTTGATTGTCGGCGATGATTTAATTGCTACTCAGATTGATAGATTGCGTAAGGCAATTAAAATTAAATCAATTAATGCTGTAATTATTAAACCAAATCAAAATGGCTCTTTGCTTGAGTTGAAGAATATTTTTGATTTATGCCTAAAGCATAAAATTAAAACTGTTATGTCTCACAGGTCTGGGGAGACTCTTGATTCTGCTTTGGCTGATTATGCTGTGGGGTTTGGTGCGGATTATATTAAGTGCGGTGTGGCTACACCTTGGAGAGAAGCGAAGTTGAATAGACTGATTGAGATTGAACGACATCTTTAAAAGGGCCTTGCGGACATAAATTTTATGATAATTATAAGCAGAAAAGCTATAGAACTTACTTTAGCGCAGACTGTGATTGCCCATAGAAGTGGAGCAATGCAAGAATTTCAAGCTAGTATTGAGGAAAGATTACGAGGCAAGCTTGCTCTTTTTGATTATATCGAGAGTGGACTGATAACATTAGATAGAATAACAAATAGAGAAAAATTAGTCAGAGCAGGATATGAAAGCGGAGCGCAAATGACTTTTAGAATGATCGAGGAGCAATTAAGCTTGGATAATAGGTCTTCGCCTGATATAACTAGAGAAGATGTTGAGAAAGCAAATGATGTTGTAGATAGAATTATAGAAATGGAACCGACTAGTGTTTCTTTGGCAGAAATAGATCGAATAAGAGCACAGAATCGTGAATTTGGAGATTATGTCTTTGGTTATGTGGCTAGTCCAGTAACTCCTAAACTTGTAGCAAGAGGATTTTCATATGGTGTGGCAACAACTTATTCTGTCTATGAAGCAGCTTTTGAAAGATTGGCAATGGCTACAAAAAAGCAACATAAGACTTAAAAACCCACAATCTTGAAGATGAATAAGAACTTAGCAGGTACCAACTGAAACAACTTGGACTAAACCCCTGCGCTGTTTATATTTGAATGCAATGGCAACAAAACATTACAAAGAAGAATCTGTAATTGAAAAGGTAGCTCATGCTACTGAAGATGTTCTTGAGAAAGTTGGCGGAGTTGCCGAGGAAGTTATAGAAAATATCGGCGAGGCTGTTGAGCATGTTGTTGAAACTGCTGTTGAAGCTGTTGAGGAAGCTGCTGAAGAATTATCTGACGATGGAAAAAAGTCTAAAAAGAAATCTGCCAAGAAAAAAGAAATTGTGAAAGAAGAAAAAGTTTCTGAAAAATCTTCTGATACAGTTGATGAGAAGAAGGCAAAACTTAAAGCAAAGCTTGAAGCAATGCAGTCAAAGTTCAAAGATATTGATAAGATAGATATTAAAGAGAAAGTTACTGGCGAGAAATCTGAGCCTAAAGATACGCTTGTTCCTATTGAAGATTATTTGAAGGCTTCTATGCACCTCGGTACGCGTGTGATTACCCCGCATATGAGAAAATATATTTACAAACGCCGAGCTGATGGGCTTGCTGTTTTCAATACAGCAATGCTTGACTCTACTATGCGCGGGGCTGGAGCTTATCTTGCTAAGTTCGCGCCTGAAGATATAATTGTTGTGTGTAAAAGAGAAGCTGGCTGGCATGCGATTAAATTATTCTCCGAGACTTTGGGAATTCGCTCATTTATGAAAAAATATCCTGCGGGGATTCTGACCAATACGAATTTGAAAGATTTCTTTGAGTGCAAGCTGGTCTTTATTTGCGACCCATGGCTTGACAAAAATGCTTTGACTGATGCTAATAGAATTGGAGTGCCTGTCTTGGGTGTTTGTGACAGCAACAACTATCATTTTGGAATGGAACATTTTATTGTTGGAAATAACAAGAGCGTGAAAAGTTTGGGAATGATGCTTTACTTGCTGGCAAAATTATATATTGAACATAGAAAATTAGATGTTGCGCTTCCTGGGATTGAGCAGTTTATTGACGACTGGGAAAACTTGATTCCTCCGAAATAAACTTAAATACTAAAAATGCTCTTTACTTTTATGAAGCGTAAAGGCTCTCTAAAATATTTATGGATTATATTACTTATTTTATTAATATTTATTATCTGGTTTTTAGCAGGATTTCTTAACACTTTTGGATACAGAGAAATTACACCATATGTTAGATATGGAGCGTTAATTATTATTTTAATTTTGATATTACTTATTGCATTTCATAAAAGCAAAAATTGAGATAATTAAATTTAATGTAGAATATCTTTGACATGTAAATTTAAATAGGCTATTTATGAAGAGGGCTATGAAAGAAATTAACCATAGTCTTGGTGCGCGTTTTGACTCTTGGTTTGCCGGCGTTGTTGAATCTACTGAAGGATTATTCTTGCCATCTCTTACTTTTGACGCAGAAGATTTGAGAATTTACGGCGAGATTGCTTCAATTTATTTTGGAGCACAGCCTGAAAATGTTCCAGTAGTTTATCCTTTTTGCTGAACAGACTCTACTCCTGCCCAAGTTTTTCCGCACACTAAATTTCTTGATTCAAATGCTCGGGAAATTCGTGCTTTGCGTCGAGCTGGTGCTGATGCAGAATTATGTGATCCGCTACACTATCGAAGTGCGGTTGGACCCCACCTTGTTTTGGCCCAACGAACGACGGATATCTCGGCTTTGTCTTTAACTTTGCCTCCTCGAGAAGGTGGGTATATGCTCTGCAGTAACGCTTATGGTGCGGCTGATGTTTTTGCCCATAGAAACTTGGCATTTCACAAAATGGAACAATTCGTAAAGAGGGATGGACGTGAGTATCAATTGTTTAGAAGATTTTAATCTTCGTTGAAATAGATTTATATATTATATTAACTGCTTGATTTTATGGCTGAAGAAAAAAATTCTTTGAAGTGGATGTGGGCTACTTTTACGATTATCGGAATTATTATTTTTGGTTTTCCTTTGGTGTTTATGTTTGGACTTCGCGGATTTATGGGAGGCGGTATGGGTGCTTTGGGATTCATTGGTTTGATTCCTTTAGCGATTGTCGCTCTGCTTGTTTGGAGGCTAGTTAGTTTGCTATCTAATAAAAAGCCCGAGACAGGTAACAAAAAAGCTTATAAGCCCGAAGAACCTAAAGGCCCTATGAAGATACAATATTTGTTTTATATTGTTGGAATGATTTTTGTATTTGTTACTGTTTGGTATTTTGCGTACGAATGGATAAAGGATTTTGATAAAATCATAAAGCTTATTCTATTGGTGGTTGCGATTGTTATTTCTTATGTTGTCGCAGAGTTCATGAGGGGGTCTGACAGCTAATGAAAATTTTCAAATTTTCAAATGTTATACTCCGCGAACTCGCCTTCGCTCGTATTACAAGTAGGAGTATAACATAATGGTGTGGTATCCGTTTTTAGGATGGAGTGTTTTCATAGTTGCGCTTATAATCGCGATAATTATTTTCGCGCGCGTTAAAAAGTTTTATCCTATATTTTATTTGATTTCTATCTCTCTTTATGTGTTTACTGCAGGGTTTTATATTGATGTTTATGATTTGACTAAAGGCGGGATTCTTGCAGTACTAGCAGTTTCTGCCGTTTTATTTATGCTTCTTGGATGGTATTTCTCGCAGATATTTCATAGTGATGATTTGAGGAAGTGATATGGGCACTGCTGTTCTCGTCGGAGTTTTGATTGTCGCTCTGCTTGTTGGGATTGGGGCAGTAGTTTTTTATAACGCCCAAGATTACACTTACTCCCTTGATATTGAAGATGATATTCCAACGTCTGATGTTTATGCGACTTCATCTTCTAATACACTATGGAATGGAACTGGATATGAAATTAATGAATCAAATAGAAATATTCAGTCTATTTCTGTTCTTCTTGGAAAAATGAAATTTAAGAATGAGGGAGTTTTGTCGCGTGTTGTTGAAGTTCCGCGATTAATTGCTTGCGCTGATTTTACGGCTACTGCTGCAAATACTGGGACGTCTGGCGCGCCATATACTTTTGCTTTTTGGCCGATTTATACGACTTATGAACCCGTATTTAGCAATCCGTCTGGAGGTATTGTTCCGCAACAGGGCTATGTTTCCGGTTCTGGAATCGTCACTGAAATTAGCCCGCAGTATGCTTATGGAAGTTATTATGGACAACAGCCAATTGAAGTTAAAGCAGGAGATGAATTGGTTTATTATATTTCTTTGAGAGATTCCTATATTACTGCTTTGGGAAGAAGTTCTAATGTTTTCAAGAATGGAAATATTGAAGTTTATGAATTGCCGACGAAAGAATACAATCCTATTTCTCCTGGAGTGACTTACGATTCGCTAGTTTATAATCCGACTTGCGATGTTCTTGCGAGAGAGTTTGATCCTGTTGAGGCTATTGAGATTATTTGATTAATATTGACACATGAAAAATAAAAAAAATCTTACAAATGAATTAAATCGTGTAGTGAAATATACGCTATGGTTTGTTCCGCCATTAATCCTCTTCCTTAACTTTTTGTATGTGGAAGTGCTTGGCAATAATATAGGTTGGGAGGGTTTGGGGCTTTTATTTTGGGTGTACCCAATAATTACAGTAATTATTACTGTGCTTATTGCGACTGTTTCTGGTTTCTTTTCGCAGGTTAAAAACAAAGTATGGGTATTTGCAAAAATAATTATCTTTTCTATAACTTCGTATGTTGCTTGGACTATTGTATGGATTATGCTGATTCAAGAAGTCTTAGAGCAAATTTTATATTAAATCTAGTGCTATATCTATAATTATAAACGCAACGTTTATATACTATATTTAAGGAACTTCTTTATTACGATGGAACACGTTATGAGTGTCTTACTATTTATCGTCGGAGTTCATCGTCCGACAGCATTAAAGTAAGATATGAGGTATGCAATCGGTTATAATTAGTATTACAAAGCTTAAATTTATTTTTTGGAGCGAGTGTACAAATCAAGAATTTTCTTGATATCATAATAATTAATGCAATCTTGCCAGATGCATACGAGATCAATACGATACAATGAAAAATCAACGCAAGAAGATTTTTCACATCTGAAAATTCTTCGGAATTTTCAGCTCATAAAAAACCACTGGCACGACCTACGTCGTGCAATACAGGAAGGTTTTTTAGAAATCCAGTTGATCCCGCTGGCGGTTGCGGCTATCTGGTTTGAATTAGACATGCAAGTATTTCCGCAAGGAATGCGAACTGCTCAGTAACACGTAGCTAACCTGTCCTATTGCCTGTGATAATCTCGGGAAACTGAGTGTAAGAACGGATAGACGACGAATACTGGAATGTTTTGTCGTCGAAAATTTGCAATAGATTGGGGCTGCGGTGGATTAGGTTGTTGGCGGGGTAAAGGCCCACCAAGCCGATGATCCATACGGGCTTTTAGCGAAGGGGCCCGGAGAGGGAGTCTGAGACACTACTCCCAGCCCTACGGGGTGCAGCAGTTGGGTATATTCTGCAATGTACGAAAGTATGACAGAGCGAGCCAGAGTGATTTTCTATATTTGAAAATCTTTTGTGACATGTAGATAGTGTTACGAATAAGGACCGGGCAAGACTGGTGCCAGTCGCCGCGGTAATCCCAGCGGTCCAAGTCGCAACCACAATTATTGGGTCTAAAACATCCGTAGCTTGTTCGGTAAGTCTCTTGTGAAATCCTGCCTCTTAAGGGTAGAATAGCAAGAGATACTGCCGGGCTTGAGATCGGGAGAGGTAGGAAGTACGGTCGGGGTACCGGTAAAATGGGTTGATCCCGTCTGGACTAACAACAGCGAAGGCATCCTACCAGCACGAATCTGACAGTGAGGGATGAAGGCTAGGGGCGCAAAAGGGATTAGATACCCCTGTAGTCCTAGCAGTAAACACTGCACACTAAACATTGGAGCCTCTTAGAGAGGTTTCAGTGCTGTAGCGAAGGCGCAGAGTGTGCTACCTGGGAAGTATAGTCGCAAGACCGAAACTTAAAGGAATAGGCGGGGGAGTACTACAACGAGTGACGCGTACGGTTAGACATAAAATTCCTTCGGAATTTTAAATTAAGCCGTCGTTAAATTGAGCTAAATGCTGGAATATCCGGGTATATTTTAGTACTTTGATAAACAAAGTGAAAATCTAAAATTGCGGACAATCAGCAGGAAAGACGAGAAGATAGATTTAAATATAGAATTTTGTCTGAAAAAATATGGAATATGAAATACTTGATGAAGAAGCAAGAAGAATTTGCTCTTCAGATTCTCCTTATCTCCCAAAAACTGGAGATATAATTAGATTAAATCAGCCTGCACATCCTATTGGTTTGGATGGAAGGTATGAGATAGAAAAGGGAGATTATTCTGTTTTGAAGGTTATTCATGAAATAGGTAATCATACTAGAAGTAGCGAAAATGATTCCGATGGTTGTTATACTGTCGTATATGTAATTATTAATGCAAAAGGTAGAAAACTTGCTGAACAAGAAGTTTCTGACCTTGAATTAAAACTTCAATAACTTAATTAATTTTCTCGAATCCTCAGAGACTACACGCTCAACACAATGCTAAATTGTGATGATATAGTCCGATCTTGATAGCGATATCAAGCAGTTATCAGAAATGATAACTCACTGTTAAACACAAGATTTAAATATTTGATAGACTTATAGGAATTAAGTTTAGATGGACTGGCCGGGAATTAAACCCGGATTTAAAGCTTGAGAGGCAATAGTCTTAATCATTAGACGACCAGCCCATCCGAACCCATAATTCTTTTATTTTTATTAAAGGTTTATAGAAATTTAACAGTTGTAACATACATGTCAATTAGATTCTACACCGTGAACCTCACCAGAGCCGACAGCAGAATGAAGGTCAGACTGAAGGTCTTACCTGACACGCTGAGAGGAGATGCATGGCCGACGTCAGCCTGTGTCGTGAGATGACCTGTTAAATCAGGTAACAGGCGAGACCCGTATGTACATTTACTTATACGTTCAATGTACAGACTGCCTTGGCAACAAGGAGGAAGGTGCGGGCTACGTTAGGTGAGTACGTCCCAAATGCTCTGGGCTACACGCGCGCGGCAATGCTGCACTCAAAGGGCCGCAACGCCGAAAGGCGACGCTAATCTCATAAACTGCAGCTTAGTTCAGATTGGGGGTTGCAACTCACCCCCATGACGCTGGAATTCGTAGTAATCGGGCGTTAGCAACACCCGGTGAATATGTCAATGCTCCTTGCACTCACCGAAATAAATGTGCTTGGCAGCTTACATTTCTAGTTGGTTAAAGTCCAACAATTGTTCTCATCATATGTGCAGAGAAACAATTTAGTCAACATCGCAGGCGTTATCTGGTAACAGAAACGCTGGAGGGCGTGAGACAAAGTTCAGCCCGTAATCCGCAAGGATTTATCGAGAACGACATCTACAACGGGTCGGTGGTAGATGGAAGTTAAAATAAGATATTAATAGAAAATTAAAAGAATTTTCTAAAGAACAATTCTTAAACTAAAAACAAAGAATTGTTCATAATGTGGATGAATGGAATAGAAATGAAAGTAACCCAAGGAGATCCTACTCGAGATTAATTGAGAGGAAGTCAGCTGATTTCATAGTAGTCTTGAAAAAGATGAAGGAGATCAACCGAAATGTTAATAAGCTAAGTAAGATTTAAACGATAATGAATTGGAAACCCACTAAACTTAAAATAGTAATGTCTTTAATCATTGCTACGGTTATTAGTGGAATAATACCTTTTCCTCCATATATCAATGGACGTTTACTTATGGCTTGGTTTTTGATTTTGTTATTTGAGCAGGCTAATATGAAGTACGTATTTGTTATTTCAATAATTGTTTTTGTAATAACTCTTCTTATAACGTATTGGCTATGGAGCCTTTTACAAAAGTCAAAGAAAGTTTCTTAATATATTTCGGGCTCGCAGTATACGGGAAATCCGTTCGTACTGTGGGGAACCAATACAAGTCTTTTTGAACTCCTAGAAGGTTTTTCTTCTAGAAAAAGCTTGTAGAAGGGAATGCCCGTCAAACCAACCGAGTTTTGCATTGGTGAGGCCCGTTAGGGACGAGCCTTTGTAAGACAAGGTAGGTTAAGTCGTCACAAGGTATCCGTAGGGGAACCTGCGGATGGATCACCTCCTATAAATTATATATTTGTAAAATTAAGATTTGAATATTCAATGTTTCCGATTGCATACTGACGTGTTTATTGTGATACTTTTAGAAATTAAATTTTATTTTTTGAGTTTAGTAATTCTATAATTTTATCTACGCATTTTACAACATCTTTATAGATATCCGACTCCCAAATTCGGATTATTCTCCAAGAGCCATTATCTACTTTCTTAATGTAGGCATCCTTTGACTTATCCCTATTAATCCCTTTTATCTGATGAGGGTGTAGTTTGCCTCTATCGATATACTTAATTGGATTGCCATGCCAAAAATCTCCATCAACTTCAATAATAATTTTCTGATTTGGAAAACAAAAGTCGCACATAAATTTATTCATAAAATTATATTGATGAATAAAGTCTATTTCTTCTTCGTACCCTCTTTTTATTAGCTCTTCTTTTATCTGTCTTTCTGGTTTTGTGTTGGCTTGTTTTGGAAATGAACCTGACTCATATTGATTTAAAGTATACTCTCTTATCTTTTGTTTGGTCTCTTCTGAAAATTCATGTCCATTTCTGAATCTACCAGTATTTGTAGAAAATTTAGCAGATTGGCTCATGTGCTTTCTGTGTTCAGGATTTCGCCATAACTTCTTTTGTGATTCGCTCATACGCCTTTTTGACTCTTCAGAGGAATGTTTTCCTTTATTCCAATGAATATATCCATCGCGGACTACACTCATTTTCTTTCCTTTATTCCAAGGAGTCCTCCCTAAATTAATTTTATTTCCGATTAGTCTAATGTCTCTTTTTTTAAATTGTGTTTTTAGAGAAATATTTTTTCCTTTGTGTGCTAAGCTCATCTTTAAAATCGAGTCAGAATTATGCTTTCTCCCAGTCCAAATATTTAGTCTTCTTTGGGACGCGCTCATTTTCTTTCTTGTTTCTTCAGAATGCTTTTTTCCTTTCATTCCCGAGATTCTCCCGATACCTGCTAGACTTATCTTTTTCTTTGACTCCTCAGAATGACGAAATCCTTTACGACTCATATTTAGTTAACAAATTACAATCTTAAAACTCTTGCTACGGCTCACTAGATATCTTTTATTTCTTCTAGTTCAATTCTTTCATTTTTATCAATGACTTTTTGAATGATTAAGTCCACTTCTTTTAGCTCATTCTCACATTGCCGTAGCAATTTGATACCTTCTTCAAACTTTTCGACCCTTTTTTGCAAAGGCAAATCTCCATCTTCCAGTACTGATGCAATATGTTCAACGCTCTTTAAAGCTTCTTCAAACGAAATCTTTTTTTCTTGCTGTGTTTCTATTGTTTTTTTCATTCTATTTTTGACCTTATTTCTCCATCACTTAAGACTGTTGAAATAATATCTTTTGGCTTTATAGTTTTTACGCTCTTGATAATTTCGGCTCCTATCATAGTTATGCTATATCCTCTCTTTAATATGGCTTTTGGATTAAAGGCATTGATTTTTTCCTTAATTATTTCTATATCTTTCTTAAAAATCTCGTTCCCATTCATAAAAATTCTTATAATCTGTTCTTTTTCATTGTCAATTAACTGTATGTATTGTTCAATTAAAATGATTGGTCTCTTGAAAATTGGTCTTTCTCTAATAGATTCAACTCTCTGCGCATAGTTTTCCTTTATTTTTTTAAGGTCTTTGTATAGCAACTTTTCAAAATTTAATAAGATATACTTTATTTCTAGAATATCTGGAACAGCCAGCTCGGCTGCAGCAGAAGGAGTATGCGCTCTTTTATCTGCAACAAAATCAGCTATTGTAAAATCAATTTCGTGACCAATTCCTGTAATAATCGGGATTTTTGATTTGAAGATAGCTCTCGCAACAATCTCTTCATTAAAAGACCATAAATCTTCAAAAGAGCCACCGCCTCTTGCAATAATGATAACATCGGGCTTTAGCTGATTTAAGACCTCTATTCCTCTAACTATTTGATACTTGGCTTCATCTCCTTGAACAAGAGAAGGATATACGGTAAGAGTTACATGTGGAAATCTTTTCTTTATTGTTTTAATGATGTCTCTAACAGCTGCTCCTTCTAATGATGTGACAATTCCTATTCTTCTTGGTATTTGGGGAATTAATTTTTTGAATCTATCATTAAATAATCCTTCTTTCTCAAGTTTTTCTTTTAATCTTATGAATTTTTTAAACAGGGCGCCTTTTCCAGCTAATTCCATTTTTTCAACTATTATTTGATAATTTCCTCTTTTCTTGTATACCTCAACATGTCCCTTAACTATCACTTCAGCACCATCTTCTGGTTCAAACTTCAAATTATTATTTGAGCCTCTAAACATTGCACATCTAATTATAGAATTTTCATCTTTTAGATCAAAATACATATGTCCACTGTTATGGTGAAGAAAATTAGATATCTCTCCCTTTACTTGTATATCTTGTAAAACTCTACTTTTTTCTAATAACCCTTTGATATATGCTGTTATTTCATCAACTGAATAAATTTTTATGTCGTGTTCTGAAAATAGTAATTTCATTATTTTAATAGAGTTCTGGAATTTTTAATTGTTTGTTATATAGAAAAATAAATGCAATTTCAGACTCTCTTGTTCGACACTCCTCACAGGCTCGGAGACTCCCTGCAGGGTTGAAAATGGACCCACCGCCACCGTCACGCTTGACGTGTCGGATGCTTCCAACACTTCGTGTTGTCAGGGATCGAACGCGGGACCCCCCGGTGCAAGCGGGGATACTAATTTACTAACTATTTGATTATCTTATCGTTATTTCTACTAATTGCTCCTTTGTATTCTTCATGAGTCATCCAGAAACTCTCACTACATTTAAGACAGTGAAAAGTTACTTCGCTAGAATTTTTGTCTAAGAGCCATTCGACTTTCTTCGAAGTGCATTCAGGACATTCTAATTTTACGTTTAACTCTTCCCAGTTAACTGGTTGGCCCAATTTTTCAGGATTTAGTTTTCCTGTTTTGAATCCTTTGATTATTCTTTCAAGTTCTTGATGTACTTCGTCAGGTATATCTTTCAGCTTTTTTTCAGCATCCGAAGAAAAAGCTACTTTCCATTTTTTATTCTTAATTTCTTTCATTTGAGGATTTTTTCAAAATCTTCCCTAGATATTTGAATATCTTTCTTAATTATTTTTAATAATAAACCTCTATCTAATTTTTCTCCAGGATGGTTTGGAACAACTGTTGTTCTTCCGTCGGAATGTCTTAAAAATACATGACTTCCACTTTGCCTGACAACTTCAAAGCCAATCTTTCTAAAAATCTTAATCAGTTCATTTGCTGTGAGCTGTGGCATTTTTGCCATTTAGACCTCTATTTTTTGAATCCCTATGAATTTTAATGGAAACTTTATTTCTAGAGTAGTTTCGCCTTTTTCAACTTGAACACATAACTCTATTGCCTCTTTAGTTCTTTTGAGCAACTCATCCATAGTTTTTGCTTGAGTGTGGCATCCTGGAATTTCCAATACTTCCGATATTAAATATCCATCTTCGCCTTTTTCAATAATAATGTTATATTCTGCCATGATAATCCATAGTTATACTCCTTAAAAATCTTCTTATTCTCTTTTTTTCAAATCTGCGAAAATGGACCCACCGCGGATCGAACGCGGGACCCCCCGGTGCAAGCGGGGCGTTTTACCACTAGACTATGGGCCCTTTTCATACTTTGATGAGATGAAAATAATCTCTATCAAGATAGCAGAAAAATAGTATTTAAAGTTAATCTGTGGGAATCTTTTATACAATAATTAATCGCGGACTAATTCCCATTCATTAGGTTTGTTAATAGAAACATAAACCACACCTACATCTGCCCATGCTTCGATACTAACTTTTGTTGGATGCGTTTTCATAGTTTCATAAAATCTCTGCCCTTCTTTTACTCCTTGTGTGATTATTGCTCTAATTATTTCATCACGATTCGCAGGGGCAGGCATTGGATCTCTTCCCCATTGCGGCCTGAAATTTACTCCGCCAACAACAAAATGCCCTTCTGAATGCGGAACTAAATCGCATGAGTATAATCCTTCTCTTGATTTAGGTTTTTTCATAGAATAAAACAA
>Ga0209210_1001600_pt1 | contig 18571 bp, 16 predicted proteins | sample RifGroA1_FD_183991 | JGI IMG/M metagenome (GOLD analysis project Ga0209210, IMG submission 183991) | Contaminated groundwater microbial communities from Rifle, Colorado, USA - Rifle Groundwater A1 (SPAdes) (version 2) | ecosystem: Environmental > Aquatic > Deep subsurface > Groundwater >...
TTCCACTTGTAAATTACGTGCAAAAAAATGAAACCAATTTTCAAATCTTGGATATGTATATTGTTGAACATAATCATCGTTTAAAGTAGAAATTATAAATCGTCCTTTATCTTTAAGCATTCTATGCGCTCTGATAATTGCAGAAGAAATATCCATTAAACTAGGAAATACCATTTTAGATAATACTAAATCACAACTTTCATTTTCAACAGGAAATGAATCAGATAAATCGTAAATATCGTGTGTGAAAAATTTGGTATTTCTTGGTTTATGTTTTCTAGCATAGTTTACTAATGTTTCAGCTCCATCAAAACCAGTAATATTCCAATCAGGATGAAATTTGGCGATTAATTTTGTAAATCCACCTAACCCGCAACCCATATCCACCAATGCTTGATTTGGAATATCAGGTAATAATTGTAAAATCGCTGGTCCATTTACGTGATCTTGAAAAACATCTTTAGTTGTTTTTAAATGCTGAAGATATTTTTCAGCAGCAAAATTCCAAGCTTGTAATGTCAGCGGGGTTTCAGGCGTCATAAATTACAGGCAGAAATATTCAGAGCAGGAAATTTTTTATTGCATAAACATCTTTAACCGTTATATCCGCAATTTCTGATTTTTTATTACTCCATACTAAACAAGTCTTCATACCTAATTTTTTGGCAGGGACTAAGTCAACTTCTTCCCGGTCTCCGATCATCAAATGTTCATCTGCTGATAATTGGGTTTTATTCAAAATATATTGAAAGCCTTTTAGTTCAGGTTTATTTACACCGACTTTTTCTGAGGTCACAATTCCGGTAAAAATATTTGCATTAAGACCGGTGATTTTTATAATTTTTTTCGCTCTGCCAACCGTTCCATTCATTAGAATAAAATGCTGATATTTCGCTAATTGAGAAAATAAATCTACTATTTTGGGATCAGATTTTAAATAATCTTCTACACTATCATATTTTGCACACTCATTGGCTGCCTCAACTACCGAAATTTTTGATAAAACAGCTGCAGCTTTGGTACCGCTCGAATATTTTTTGGGATAAATTTTATAAAATTCCTGAGCTGTTTTTTTAGGTGTCCAACCAGTATGATCCATTATCACTTGAAACACATTTTCTATAATTCTTTGCCGATAGTTTTCAATTAGTTTATAAAATGTCCCGTCAACATCCCAAATCAAAACTTTTACATTTTTAAATTTTTCTATCATATTAATCTTCAGCGATTTTGGAAGGCAGAGGTGATGATTGTTTGTGATATTTAGCTGTTATTTTTTTAGAATACGGGGTTTCTACATCAGATGTTAATTCTTCAAAAGTCAGTGCACATATCCGCATGCCCGGATAAAGCGCGACAGGCATGGGTCCCAAATTTCCCAACTCCATGACAACTACCCCATCCCAACCGGGTTCAAAAATTGAGGCAGTTGAATGAACAACAATGCCTAAACGCCCCAGTGACGACCTTCCTTCTAGCCGGGCTAACAAATTATTGGGTAATTGAAAAGACTCGATAGTGGTAGCTAACACAAAATCATTGGGTTGCAAAATAAAAGCTTCACCTTTTTTTACAATTACTTCATCCATTAAATTTTCAGCTAATTTTGGGTCATGCGGATCAATATAGGGATATTTGCTGTGTTTGAAAACCCGGAAACTGTTTCCCAAACGCAAATCTATGGAACAACTTCCCAACTGAACAGATAAATCTAAAGCTGGAGTAAATAAAATATGTTTGGTTTTTAAGGCTTTTTTGATATCCCTATCAGATAAAATCATACGCTATTTGTATATTATTTGAAATGTTTTAGCAAGTTACTTATTAATAAATATAGTAGTCAAAACACTCTACTAATATTAATAATTATCTAAGATTGGTAATAATTGTTTTAGGTCTTTCAGCGGGTTTTTGGTCTGGTCGAGACACAGATATGACTGATCCTGTTTCAGCTGAAGCTGTCCTTAATGCTATTTCAGTTTCCGGAGTTAATCTAGTCCTTTGAGTTTCATAAACAATAACTCCAGGCTGTTGAGGTCGATTTCCTGCCAAAGGTAAATTTATAGCACTTTGTGATTCAGGTTTATTTGAAAGTGTCGGCGGGTTTCCGATAGCAAGAGCTTTTCCAATTTCAGTTTTATCTGGCATTTTGATTTTTAATATTTAATTTATTTACAGTGCGTGCTCAAGGAGTCGGACCTTGCACCTCTTTCTTATCAGGAAAGCGTTCTACCGATGAACTAAGCACGCGGTAAACAATCGACTAATCAACAAATCATCTAATTACTAATCAACCAATAAGTTTGAATTATATCAAAGGCATACTTCTAAATAAAGCAATCCTTTAATTGATTTTGCATTTTGATATTTGATTTTTAATATATTTATGAGGCGCGAAGGGGAATCGTTCCGAAGCAGTTTACGAATTACGTGAGTAAATACTGCTTCGTGAATCCCGCTCTGCGGGAAACCCCCGCAATAAATGTTTTGTCTGGCAGAGCCAGATCCTGCTCTGCAGGACAGACTCCCGCGTTTCCTCATGTCTAATGTTGAGACTCGGGGGGGAATCGAACCCCCGCAATAGATGTTTTGCAGACACCCGCGTTTCCACTTCGCCACCGAGTCAAATTATATCTTTAAACTATATTGTAAATGTGCTAAAAGAAAATCTTTTGCTTTATGTAATTTTAATTCTTTTTCCCTTTTTGTTACGTCTTTTTTACTTTTATATGCTTCATAATAAACTAAAATCCAAGGTTTATATGCTTTTGTTGATTTAACTTTACCCTCATTATGTAATAAAAATCTATTTTTTAAATCCTCAGTAAATCCAATATAAATATCTTTATTAATTGTACTCAACAATACATAAACATAAAACATATATGTTTTGTCTGGCAAAGCCAGATCACGCTCCGCGTGACAGACAGCCGCGTTTCTCTTGCAAAGCGAGATCCAGCTTTGCAGAACACTTCGCCAACGCGCCGATATTCTTTTATTTTATCATACAAAAAATCCTCCGGCTGTAACGGAGGACTTTTCCCTTGATAACCAAATGGTGGTAGGAAAATTTTGAAAGTAAAATCTTGATGTCAATTTTATTAACGTCAAATTGACAAATGACTATCCGCCGATGAGGCGGAAATTTCTCTTAGAAAGGAGGTGATCCATCCCCAGCTTCGGCTAGGGATACCTTGTTACGACTTAGTCCCCATCGCTGAATTCAGCTTCATCCGGCTAGGCCGGACTTCGGCTGCCTCCAACTTTGTTGGCTTGACGGGCGGTGTGTACAAGACCCGAGAACGTATTCACCGCAGCCATGCTGATCTGCGATTACTACCAATTCCGGCTTCATGCAGTCGGGTTGCAGACTGCAATCTGAACTGAGGCGAAATTTCAGAGATTGGCTTACACTCGCGTGCTAGCATCTCGTTGTTTTTCGCCATTGTAGGATGTGTGTGGCCCAAGACATAGGCGCCGTGCTGACCTGACGTCGTCCCTTCCTTCCTTCCCGACAAAAAGTCGGGACTGTCTCCAATGATTATTTAACATTGGATAGGGGTTGCGCTCGTTCTGGCACTTAAGCCAACACCCCACGGCACGAGCTGACGACGGCCATGCAGCAGCTTTGTAACACCCTCGAAGGCTACCCAATTTCTTGGGTATGCAGTTACATGTCAAATCTTGGTGAGGTCTTTCGCTTCGTCTCGAATTGAACCACATGCTCCACTGGTTGTGCGGGTCCCCGTCAATTCCTTTGAGTTTTAATCTTGCGATCGTACTCCCCAGGCGGGATGCTTAACGCGTTAGCTTACGACACCTCAACTCAAAAAGCAGCTGCTTTTTGAGAAAATTCAAAATTCGAATTTCTCAAAGCTGCGCTTTGAGTTGAGGTATCTAGCATCCATGCGTTTAGGGCTAGGACTACGCAGGTCTCTAATCTGCTTCGCTCCCCTAGCTTTCGTGCCTCAGCGTCAAGAAAGAGCCAGTACCCTGCCTTCGCCTTTGGTGTTCCTGACGATATCAACGCATTTCACTGCTACACCGTCAGTTCCAGGTACCCTTCTCTCCTTCAATATCTTCTTAGTTTTATACCCAAAAGCAAGGTTGAGCCTTACCATTTAAGGTATAACACAAGAAGTCGCCTACGCGACACTTTACGCCCAATAAATCCGGATAACGCTTGCACCCTACGTATTACCGCGACTGCTGGCACGTAGTTTGTAGGTGCTTATTCTACTAGCCTCGACGGCTAGTCAAAAGAGGTTTACATACCGAGATACTTCATCCCTCACGCGGTATCGCGTGTTCAGACTTTCGTCCATTGACAACTATTCCTAGTTGCTGCCACCCGTAGGTGTATGGCCCGTGTCTCAGTGCCATTGTGGGGGGTCATGCTCTCACATCCCCTACCCGTCATAGCCTTGGTAAGCCGTTACCTCACCAACTAGCTGATAGGAATAAGGCCGCTCCTAAAACGAGCAGTTAAGCTCTTTACTCCGACTTACGTCGGAGACTATGCAGGATTACCCCGCCTTTCGGCGAGCTATCCTTCATTTCAGGGTACGTTCCTTATCATTACTCACCCGTCTGCCATTGTCTTGCCTTGCGACAAAACCATTCGACTTGCATGCCTAAGGCATACCGCCAGCGTTCATCCTGAGCCAGGATCAAACTCTCAAAAAAATTGACATTTTGTCCCACAGGACAAAACATCTAGAATTCCTACCACCATTTGATTGTCAAAGTGCGAGTTATAAACCCTTTTAGACCAAAAAACCCGCCAAGCCGGCGGGTTGTTACCCAAATATTTCGACTTGGTTAGTTCATAACTTAAGATATTCTAACAATATCATTCCCATATGTCAATTGACTAATCTGACAAATTACCTAATATAAAATAATTCCGCAACTAACCATCACCCTTCGATTCGCTTCGTTCACTCAGGGCAGGCATTTAATAATTTCATATAATACTATTCCTGTTGACACCATTACGTTTAAACTTTTATTGATTCCATACATCGGTAATTCAACAATTGCATCACATTTGTCTAAAACTTCTTTTGATACGCCAAAACTTTCATTACCTACAACTAATCCTAAAGGTAATTGATATTTGTATTTATCAAACTCAATACTTCTTTTATCTTGCTCTGCAGCCACAATTTTGATTTTTGAATTTTGATTTTTTAATTTGACGACTGCTTCATAGGCAGTCGGAATATATTCCCACTCAATCCACTTCCAAGTGGAAATTGAGGCTTTTTTTATTCTCGGATTTGGTGGTGTCAGAGTTTCTCCACATAAATATATTTTTTGGGCTCCTACAGCATCTGCCAATCTAAATATCGATCCCACATTATAAGTGTCTAACACATTGTCCAAAATTATATAAATTGGCCTGCGTTTTACAGCTTTAACCTGTTCTTGAGTAGGTTCAGTGTTCCTAAGTTCTTGCGCGTTGAGTTTCAACATGGAAGTATTATACAATGTTTAGTAAATTAAGATTAAAATAAGATCCTGAAATGGTTCGACAAGCTCACCATATAAATTTATATCCTGAGCAAAGTCGAAGGACTAGTTCAGGATGACAATTTTTATTATTTTAAAAATTAATATGAAAAAAATTATCACTTTTTCTTATGTTTTCCGCAAAAGCTTATTTTCATTGAGCTATTATAAAGACGTAGTCAAAAGCAGGTTTAAATTTTCTTTGAAATATTTTCTGATTTTTTGTTTATTAACCGGCTTTCTATCATTACTTTCAATCTCTTTATCTGTCATTCCTGAAGTGAATGTTTTTATAACCAGATTTAAAAACAATGCTTATACTTTATATCCGTCTGATTTGATTATCACTGTCAAAAACGGACAACTGACGACCAATGTCACAGAGCCTTTCCGTGTCCCAATTCCGTATGCTTTGTTCACCCAAAATCCTCCTGCCATCTCTGATCAAAAACAAATTTATTTGGTAACTATTGATACCAAAGCCAGTCCGCAGGATTTTACCAAAAGTCAATCACTTATGTTGATTACCAAAGATAAATATGTAATTGCGTCTGATAATCTAAATGGTGTAAGAGAAGAATCTCTAAAAAATCTAGGAGATTTGGTCATTGATAAAAAATTTATTGATCAAAAATTAAATTCAATCATGCCTGTACTTAATTATGCAAGTCTTATTTTAATGGCCATTTTAGCATTAGTGTTTCTTATACTTATGCCTGTTGTAAGACTTATGTCTTTGTTTGTTTACAGCTTGATTTTGCTCATTCCGGCAAGAATGATGGGACTCACCCTTAACTTTGCAAAAATTTATCAGATCGGTTTACATGCTTTAACTTTACCGCTTATATTGCAAATGACTTTATTGGCATTTGGGGTTTATCCGGCAATTCCTTTTTTTGGCTCAATTGTTTTTCTTTTGTACAACTTGGTGATTTTAGCTGAGTTAAATAAAACAAATAATCTAAAATTCATAAAAAACACATCCGAAAATTAAAATATTGGCTGAGCTTGCCTGTCTGCCGGCAGGCAGGTCGAAGCCTTATAGTCTGAAAATCCTTCGACTCATCCCGAAGTACATCGGACTCGCTCAGGAAATAAAAATTCATGATAAATAATAAATAATATTCTGGCATTAATTAGTTCTTTGATTTTAAGCTTAATAAGCGGAATTTCCGGCATTAAACAAAACTCAAATATAACATTTCCTTCTCCCGTATCTTCAAATCAACCAATTATTCAAAATATACAAATTATAAATTTCTCTGATAAATCCTATTCATTGTATTGGCAAAAAATTGAATCTTCAAAAATTAAATTAATTCCAAATTTTTCTGAAAAACTAACCAGTCAAAAAATTATCCAGAATAATCATTGTAATTATGGTGCCAATGCCGGCTTTTATACAACTAATAATTCTCCTTTAGGATTATTTTTTGCTAATGGAAAATATATAAATTCAGAGATTCATAAATCCAATTTTATAAATGGCTATTTGTACAAATTAACCAATCAACAAATTGATATCGGAAATACTTTGCCTAACCAGGAGTTGGAATTTGCTTTTCAATCAGGACCATTATTTACCCCCCAAACAAAATTAAAAATCATTGATGACAAACCAGCCAGAAGAATTTTAATTGGGAAAAACGCTAACGATTTATATTTATTGGCTATTACTACAGCTAATAATCCTCTTGACGGACCGCTTTTAGCTGATGTGCCACTTATACTTACCAATTCAAATATTAAATTTAATCAAATAATCAATCTGGACGGCGGCGCAGCTTCTGCATATCATGCTGAAGAAGTAAATTTAAGTGAACTTGCACCCATAGGCAGTTTTTTATGCGGTGTTAAATAATTAATACGCATTTTTCGGAAAAACCAAATCAATTAATTTCCAGGCAACAAATCCCATCAATAGTCCAATAAATCCGCCCAAGATAACATCTATCGGATAATGTTTTCCCAAATAAATCCGGGAAACAGCCGTAAGCAAAGCAATTAAATAGAATATTTTGAAATTTCCGGTATATTTATTAAATTTACTTTTTTTGGCTTTTAAAATTGCTTGTTGCGTCAAAATATAGGCACCGGCAAACGCAATTGCAGCGTGTCCTGAAGGAAATGCATAATCATTGTTCCAAAAAATTACTGCCGGTTTTTCCTGGATAATAGTTACTTTTCCCCCGTAAGCTAAATCCGGTCGGGGCCGTTTGATCAAAGGCTTCAAAATTCCTGAACTTAATAAACCTGCCAAACCCAAGGCTAAAAATAATCTGATGATAAATAATTTATCTTTTTTCTCCTCAAATAAAATCATTATTATCCCAATTACTATCCAGGTGACAACAGGATAAAATGAAAAAAATAAGAAGAATTTATCCAGCAAAAAATTATGAGGTAAATTATTTAAATAAAGAAAAACTGATTCATCTAATTGTTTTACAAGTTGTAATAGATCCATAAAAATATCTTACAGGAATTTTACTTGCTTATCGAGGGGTAGCAGATGGAGATGCAGAACTTGAAGCTTTTGGCGTGCTTTTGGGCGTTGCTTTGGGAGATGATTTGGGTGTAGCCGATACTGATACCGATGGTTGAGCTGAAACAGAAGCACTTGCCTCAGGCGATACAAAAATAACTCTGACTGAATTAGAATCTTCTGCCAAAGGAGAAACTAGTTTTGGTTTTTGTAAAAGAGATGCACCCAAAACCAAAACTAATAAAATAACAATTAAAATAATTGTTACCACCAGCATTTTATGTCCTTTTTGGGGAACCCCAAAATCAGCATCCATATTATTTATGATTATACACTATTATATCAATTTAAACCCCGGTTAAGCTAATACATGCAATTTGCAATTAACTGCCCAAAAAAGATACAATTAATATTCAGGGTCAAAGGTTTTTGAAAAAATGAAAAATAAAACCGGCAGTTTATCTACATATATTATTTTATTAGTGCTGATTTTTGTAACAGCTGTTTTTTATTTAATCAGTGCAACTGTCAAAAATTCTTATTTAGGAAAATACCCTCAACCAGTTGTTTCCTCAACCCCAAACCCATCTCCATCTGCAATTTTCAACGCTACTCCAAAAACATCTACTAATTCAGGTAAATTATCAACTAATTGTAAAATTGCCGGTTGCAGCGGACAATTTTGTATATCCAATGACAGTGAACCGGAATTTTCAACTTGCGAATACAGGGAAGAATATACTTGTTTAAAATATTCTGTTTGTGAAAAACAGGCTTCAGGCATATGCGGTTTTACCCCGACTGATGATTATTTATCCTGTTTAAATAATATTGGAAATCAACCGATAGGTTTTTAAAAAAACTAATAAATATTGCATTCATTCAACTCTAATTAACCTTTGGTTTAACGATAAACGTTGGAAATAAAATCTTCTATTTGATTATTTGTTTATTAGATTATTACCTACTGGCTTTACCCACGAGGCATATTTACATTCCGGATAACGTGAGCATCCGTAAAACACCCGCTTGCTTTTGGTTTTTCTGATAACTACATCTCCAGTTTTACATTCTGGACATTTGATATCCAATTTTTCCAGAAAATTTTTGGTATATTTACACTCTGGAAATCTACTGCAGGCATAAAATTTACCAAATCTGCCTTCTTTAATAATTTCATCCCCAACTTTACACTCAGGACATTTATTACCGGTTTTTTTATCTTCAACAATGATTGTTTCAACTGTGTCTTCTATAAGTGTCAGTTTTTCTTTAAAAGGCACATAAAATTCTTTGATTACTGTTGTCCAATCTCTTGTACCTTCGGCTATTTCATCCAATTCCCCTTCCATTTTGGCTGTAAAAGGCAAATCAAAAAGAGAGGGAAAATGTTCAATCAAAAAATCATTAACCAAAATACCCAAAGGCGTTGGCGTAAAATACCTACTTCTTTTACCGTCAGTTAAATTTTCTTTAGTGACATATAATCTTTCCTGAATGGTAGAAATTGTCGGCGCATACGTTGATGGCCTACCAATCCCGTCTTCTTCCAATGCTTTGATGAGCGAAGCTTCACTATAACGCGGAGGTGGTTGAGTAAATTTTTGCATTTGATTAGCTGATTGCAAATCTAAAGTTTGGCCAACCATTACATTTGGTATTACCTGTGTTTCACTATTAAATCCGGTAACTTTCAAAAATCCGTCGAATTTGATAACTGAACCTTGAGTTTCAAATAAATAATTATTGAGAGATTTTATTCTCACAGTTGTTGAATCAAAAATAGCATCACTCATTTGACTCGCAATTGCCCTTTTCCATATCAAATCATAAAGTTTTTCATTATCCAGGAACAAATTCTCGCTTGATTGCGCATCTATTTTGTGATTTATATTTGTAGGTCTTATTGCTTCATGAGCTTCCTGTGCAACTTTTGATTTTGTGGCATATGTCCGGTAATGAACATATTTTTTGCCAAAATTTTTTTCAATAAAAGTTTTTGCAGCTGACAAAAACTTGGTTGATAAATTTACCGAATCAGTACGGTGATAAGTGATCAATCCGTCTTCATATAAACTTTGAGCGATTCTCATAGTGCGTTTTGAAGTAAATCCAAAACGCCGGGCTGCTTCAATTTGCAGCGCAGATGTGATAAAAGGCGGAGCCGGTGATCTTTTGATTTCCTTTTTATCTACGACAGATACAATGAACGGCGCTTGCAAGTCTTTAATAATTGCCTTTGCTTGTAATTCTTTTATTATTGAGGTTTTGGTAAAGGTATAACTACCATCAAACAATTTCAGGACGTGTTTAGATTCATAATCAACATCGTCTTTGGAAATTAACTTCGCGTTTATTGAATTATTTGATGATTTAAACACCCCCTCAATCACCCAATATTCGTTTTTAGCAAATTTGGTAATTTCTCTTTCCCGTTCAACTGTCAGTCTCACTGCCACAGACTGAACCCGTCCGGCAGATAACCAACTGCGGGATAATTTTTTCCATAACAGAGGAGATAATTGATAACCTACTAATCTATCAAGCACCCGTCTTGCTTGTTGAGAATTTACCAGAGGAAAATTTATTGTCCCAGGATTCTTTAAAGCCAGGGAAATTGCTTCTTGAGTAATTTCATGAAAACTAATACGTAAAAATCTGTCATTTGAAAATTCTTCATCTTTGATTCTGGAACCCTTTTGCGACAAAATTACTGCCATGTGATAAGCAATGGCTTCTCCTTCCCGGTCAGGATCTGTGGCTAATATAACTTTATCCTTGGATTTAACCATTGCCCGTAACTCTTTCACCCGTTTGGATTTATCCCTGGCTATCACATATTTAGGCAAAAAGTTATTTTCAACATCGACTCCGAGTTCGCTTTTTGGTAAATCACGTAAGTGTCCAAAGGTAGCCTCAATACGGTATTTATTACCCAGAAACCGGCTTAAAGTTCTGGCTTTTGTCGGTGATTCTACAATTATAAGTTGCATAATTTAGTTAGCAGTTCATAGTTCATGGTTCACAGTAAAAACTTCTGCGAACTACTAACTACCAACTGTAAACTACTTCAATCCATACTTTCCGTTTCCCAAGTTTCGGATTATACCATTTAATTCCAATAATGTAAGAATAGAGCCTAAATTTGCTGACGAAATTTTACCCAATCTGGCTATCTCATCAAAGTGTAACTCACCTGTATTAAGAAGTTCAACTATGTGTTGCTCCTCGTTGTTTAAATTTTTATTATTATTATTTAATGACATCTGCTTTTGTGGTACATTCAATTCTTCTAAAATGTCTTTAACGCAGGTTGTGGCTTTGGCTCCTTGTTTAATCAAATTAGTCGGACCAACTGATAAATAACTGGTAATTGGACCGGGGATGGCAAATACTTCTCTGCCTTGATCAAGCGCCAATCTCGCAGTTATCAGTGATCCTGAATCCTGAGCTCCTTCGGTAACCACAACTCCTTGAGAAAGACCGGAAATGATTCTGTTACGTGCTGGAAATAGTCCTTTTAATACCGTGTGTTGGGGAGGAACTTCTGATATAACAGCGCCGCCTGAATTAATAATATCCTGATACAACTGTTTGTGTTCCGGAGGATAAATAATATCCACCCCACATCCTAAAACTGCAATAGTAATCACCCCGCACTCCAAAGCGGTTCTATGAGCAATTGCATCTACACCTCGGGCTAATCCTGATACAATTACAAAGTCCTGCAAACAAAGGTCTCGGGTAATTGAAGCAGTTATTTGTTTTCCATAAGAAGTTGGCTTTCTGGTTCCCACTACTCCAATAATTTTTTTGTAAGCATTTTCTAATTTTCCATTAACATACAATGCAATCGGGGGATCAGGAATTTCCAATAATTTTTTGGGGAATCCTTTATCAATCCGGGTAATGATATTTATTTCGTCCTGTAATAATTTTTGAATATAATCGTAAGCTTGAAAAGTATTTCTAAAATCCAATAATTTAGCAGTTAATTTTTCACCTAAATTAATACGTAATAGTGTTTGTTTATCTGCAACCCAAGCTTTTTGCGCACTGCCAAAATATTCTATCAGCATTTTAAATCTTAAAGGCCCGATTCCCGGAAATGCTGAAAAACCAATATATGCGTCACGGTCAGTCATAGTTTAGTACAAAGACGGTAAGACAGTAAGACTTAAGAAAAATTAAACGTCTTAAATTTATTTTATTTTCATCTTCCCATCTTCTTGTCTTATTATCTTATCATCTCATTTCATCTTTTAAACCATTCCTCAAAAATTTGTTTAGCAATAGGAGCTGCAACAACAGACCCTTCTCCGCCTTTTTCCACCAAAACTGTAACCACAATTTCCGGATCTCCGGAAATATAATTATCATCCCGGGCAATTGGTAGTGGCGCAAATGCCGTAAACCAAGCATGGGTTTGGTTTTGTGGATCACCAAATTCCGCAGTTCCGGTTTTACAAGCCACATCTATTTTTTTTCGTTCACCAAGACCCGAATCTGCAGTTAAGTTTTCTTTCATAATTTCAAAATCAAAAAATGCATAACCGGTTCCATCATATCCGCCTTCGTTCCCCTTAGTACATACTCTACGCATTCCTTCCGTAATTGTATCTATCGTGTCTTTTTTTATGTCCAATTTTTGACAGCTGGGTTTGGATTGATTTATATTTAAAAATTGTTGAGGCTCTGATTTGATCAATGTTGGCTTACATAAATATCCACCGCTGGCAATGACGTTGGTCCACATATTTGCCTGAAGTGGTGTAGTCAATAAATCACCTTGACCGATAGCTATATGATAAGTATCACCCAAATACCAATCTTCTCCTCTGACTTTCTTGCGCCATACCGCATCAGGCATCAGGCCTTCTCCCTCTCCACTCAATTCAATACCTGTTTTTTGTCCTAAGCCAAATTTTTTTGCCCATTTGGAAATTTCAGAAATTCCCGTAGTTTCTCCTAATTTATAAAAATAAATATCATTACTGCGGGCAATGGCTTTTAAAATATTTACTTCCCCGTCAGTACGGCCATACTGGGTAAAAAACCAGTTAGCAAAACTGAAATCCCCAATTCTTATAATTCCGGTATCAGTAACTGAAGTAACGGATGTAAATTTTCCGCTCTCCAATCCCGCAACGCTCACGATTAATTTAAAAATTGATCCGGGCGGATAAACTCCGGATATTGCCCTGTTAAATAATTTCAGTTCCTGATCATTTATAAGTTGCGCATAATCTTTAGAAGACATTCCGGCAACAATTGCATTTGGATCAAAACTGGGAGTTGATACCAATGCTAAAATTTCTCCGCTTCTGGGTTTGGATGCAACTACTGCTCCTGTTTTGCCATCCATGGAAAAATAAGCCTTTTTCTGAATATCAATATCCAGAGTTAAATAAATATCACTTCCCGGTACTGCATCAACTTGACCCAAAGTTCTGATACGGTTATTGTTGGCATCAACTTCAATCAATTCTTTTCCATCAATTCCCCGTAATTGTTTTTCTAAAATAGCTTCCAAACCCATTCTGCCTATGTGGTCTCCCAAATTATAATTTTGGTATTGATAATATGGATTATTTAATTCTTCATCTGTTATTTCCGTCAAATAACCCAAAACTGATGCCGTTTCTTCAGGATAAAGATATTCCCGTTTGTAATCCATTTCATAATTAATATTTACTTTTGTATGGGTTGCCCATTGTTCCAGTGTAAAAAAACTTTTTCCGCAATATTTATCATCGCTACATTTATTTTCTGCCCTAACTCCCGCAATATTTTCAAGAAGTGGAATTCCCCGACGGTCATAGATGATTCCTCGCGGAGCATGGATGATGAAAGTTCTGATCCTGTTTCCTTCTGACAATCTTTGATTTTCATTACCCTTAACTATAGTTAAATGAAATAAGCGGACTATTAAAGTAATGGAAAAAAATAACAATAAAAAATACAGCAACGTAAGTCTTACACCCCATCCGGTAAATTTATTAAAATCAAAGTCTCTTTTACGTCTTTTAAAAATAGTGACATTATCGCTGAAAGCTTTTCCTAGTTTGGGCATAATAAAAATAATTGATGATTTATAAAATAAAATATTGTTCGAGTCCCGCCCTGCCTGCGCAGGCAGGTTTGCGGGATGAAAACTACACTAAAAACTTCTCTCCCGACATATCGTCGGGATCGAAGAATAATTGATTTGAAGTTATTTTAAACCAATTTGAAAAATAATCCTAATTGAAAAACAACTAATGATAATAATACTCCTACAATCGCTTGTGAAATTGTGTGATTTTTTCTGTAAACTCTTGACCAAACAATTACCGGAATGATAAATCCGGAAAACCAATAAAATGGCAGCCAAATATTGGAAATTACCAAACAGGCAATCGTTACCGTTGAAGTATGACCGGAAATTTTCCAAAAAAGGGTAATTGCAAATAACAATAAAAATTGAACTATTAATAAAATATTTAGATTGGTTATATTTGTATAAGAAAACTTTTGATAAATAAACATAACTATCAATGCAATGCAAAATAAAATGGAAAATGTGAGTGGCCGTTCTTTTCGTATACTTATATCCCAATCACTGATTTTTTTATATTTTTTTAATAAGTAAAGAGTTAAAACACTGGGTACTATTCCAAATGCCAGTAAAATAATTATTCCGCCCAAAAATTGTGATTTTAAATTGGAATTTGCAAGTACCACCACATAGGTGGCAATAATTGCTATCAGGGGTGAAAATATCCAAGACGCTAAATCTGCTGTTTTTCGCATAAAATTATTTGTTGTCTGGCAAAGCCAGATCCTGTCTGCCTACGCAGTCAGGCTTTGCAGGACATTTTTATTAAGTTAAGTTTGAAAAATGTTTGAGTTTATTTAAGACCACCTGTTACCTTAACCCTATGCAAAAGTGATTCATCTTCAAGCAATCTCAAGGCACCTCTAACAACTGATGTTTGCGGATCTTCAGCCACCCAAACCGGCATTTTCACTTCTTGAGATATCAATTTATCAAGCCCCTTTAATTGTGAACTGCCTCCAGCCAAAGTGATACCTTGTTCCATAATGTCGCTAATAAATTCAGGCGGTGTTTCCTCAAGTACTTCTTTTATTTGGGAAATTATATTGTTTATAACCGTTCCCAAAGCTTCACGTATTTCCATTGAATTTAATTTCATGGATTTTGGGAGTCCTGATTCTAAATCTCTACCTCTAACAACTGTTTGTTTATCATTTTCACTCATAAAAGCAGATCCGATGGTAATTTTTACTTCTTCTGCGGTTGGCTCACCTATTAAAAGAGAATGTTTAAGTCTGGCAAAAGTAATCAAAGCCTGATCCATTTCATCACCGGCAATTCTTATCGAACGGTTCACCACTATGCCTCCTAAAGAGATGACAGCAATTTCCGTTGTCCCACCGCCAATATCCACAATCATTGAACCTTTTGACTCTTGAATAGGTAAATTTGCCCCAATAGCAGCTGCCATAGGCTCTTCAATCAGATATGCAACTCTTGCACCTGCATCCAAAGCAGCCTCCTGAACTGCCCGGCGTTCCACTTCTGTCACGCCCGACGGTATACCAATAACAACTTTGGGTCTGGGTATGTTCGGATAATATTTTTGCGGACGTTCATGCACTAATTTTATATAATGAGCTAGCATTGCAGCAGTGGCATCAAAATCAGAAATTACACCATGACGAAGTGGACGCAGCGCTTCTATTGATTGAGGAGTTTTACCTAACATTTTTTTGGCTTCACTGCCAATAGCCAAAACTTTTTTACTTTTTCTATGTCTGGCAACTACTGATGGTTCGCGGATCACAATTCCTTTACCTTTTATTGCCACTAAAATATTTGCCGTGCCAAGATCAATAGCCAGATCATGCGAGAATAATCCAAAAAGAAAGTCAAACATAAAAGTCAATTGCAGTATATCATAGGTTATTCATAATTTCTGATATAATTTGCTCATGAAGCTTGAAAAAGTTTTGGATAAAATCATTGAATACGGTTTTTACCTTTTATTCTTTGCTACACCTTTATTGTTTAACCCTTCCAGAAATTTCCCGTCTTACGAACTTTTTGAATGGAACAAGATGATTTTTGTGTATTTTATGACTGTTTTAATAACCGGTGCATGGATTGGGAAAATGATTTTAAATAAAAAATTTCTCGTTAAACGAACGCCTTTTGATATACCACTAGTTTTATTTTTAATTTCCCAAGGACTTTCTACATTATTTTCAATTGATAGACATGTGTCAATTTTCGGATATTATTCCCGATTTCATGGTGGTTTACTATCTACAATTTCTTATCTTTTATTGTTTTATGCATTTGTGGCAAATTTTGAAAGCGTTAAACTTAAGCGTTTATTTTCATTTATCATGTCATCAGCCATTGTTGTAGTAATTTACGGGATTTTGGAAAAATTCGGTATTGACGCCAATATGTGGGTACAAGATGTACGATCAAGGGTTTTTTCAACCCTGGGGCAACCTAATTGGCTGGCAGCATACCTAGCTATTCTAATACCTCTGTTGCTTTATAAATTGTTTGAAAAATTCAATCCTTCGACTTCGCTCAGGACAGGAATGCAAAATGACAATGAAAAATTTAAAATTAAATTACTAAACATTGTCAGTTTAATTTTAATTGGATTATTAGCCTACATCTGTTTACTGTTTACCAAATCCAGATCCGGGTTTTTGGGTTTTTGGGGAGCAAATATTATTTTCTGGATCGGATTGTTTTTGATTAAAAATTGGCATTGGGTTAAAATTATAAAATTTCAAAACATAGGTTCTCAGTTAGAAAAACTAATCCCTAATAATAAATCTACATTGATTAATTCTCTTTTATCAGGATGGAACAATACTCTGATACGCATTTTTCTGCTTGCCAATTTTTCATTATTGATTATCAATTTTATAATCCGCACCCCATTTCCTCAATATAATAAATATTTCACATGGGAAATCACCCAAAAACAAATGCAACCGGAGGAAACCACAGTTCCGGTTGGAGATTCTGTCATCAATATCGGTATTACTGATTCATCAACAATCAGGAAAATTGTCTGGAAAGGAGCTTTGGATATAGCTAGAGCATATCCAATATTTGGTACAGGTCCGGAAACTTTTGCTTATGCATATTATAAATTCCGCCCTGCCGAGCATAATCTTACTTCTGAATGGGATTTTCTATATAACAAGGCGCATAATGAATATTTAAATTTTGCTGCCACCAGTGGGTTTTTAGGTTTGGGAATATATTTATTACTGATTATTTGGATACTTGCTTGGATAATTGGTAAATTGTTTCAAACTGCGGATTTCCAAAATAAAGTTTTTATTTTGTCTTTGCTGGCAGCATTTATATCCATTTTGATAACCAACTTTTTCGGTTTTTCAGTGGTAATTGTCGGGCTGTATTTTTTCTTTATACCGGCATTTGTTTTTATTTTAAAATATCCCGTTATTTCTGTCTCAAATCCAGAAAATGAGCCTGCCAAACTGGTTATTTGGCAAAAAATTCTCTTAATATCCCTAAGTCTTGCCGTCTTATATCTTTGCATCTCGCTGTCTATTTACTGGTTGGCAGATTCTTTTTATGCCAGAGCAGTTAATTCCGGCAGACAAACAATCTACGACCAAGCATATAAAGAAATTAATATCGCAATCGATATGAAATCTGATGAACCAAATTATCATGATGAAAAAGCCAATATTACGAGTTCCTTGGCTTTGGCAGCTTTTGAACAACAGGATGCTACTCTTTCATCTAAATATGTGCTCGAAGCGGTTAGTGAATCAACCAAAGCTCTTAAAATCAGCCCGCAAAATATCAATTTCTGGAAAACCAGAACCAGAATTTTATTTGCCCTGTCTGATATCAACTCTGCTTTTTCTCAATCAGCACTTGAAGCAATCAAGATAACACAAGAATTAGCCCCAACTGATGCTAAAATAAGTTATAATGTGGCAGTAATTGCCAGCCGGGTAGAAAAATTTGACGAAGCAATTCAAGCTTTACAAAAAGCTATTACACTCAAACCGGATTACAGAGATGCATATATTGCTTTATCAATTTTTTATACCGAAACCGGTAAAAAAGATAAAGCCAAAGAAATTTTGGAAGAAGTACTTAAAAAAATCGATCCCAATGACATGGAAGTAAAAACCAGGTTGGAAAAACTGTAAAATAGTTCGTAGTATATGCGAAAGTTCGTAGTTCGTAGCAGCAAATTTACTGTGAACTACGAACTGCTAACTAATAACTAAATTATGAAATTAATCGTAACTGTGCCAAATAAAGTATTAATCGAAAAAGCTATCGATGTGATTAATATTGATAAAGAAATAAAACAAATTATCGACCGCATGAAAACAGCATTGATAAATTCAACTGATCCCAAAGGCGTAGGATTGGCTGCTCCGCAAATTGGTAAGTCTGTACGGATATTTTTGATGCGCCCGGAAGAAACAGACCCAATCAAAGTATTTATAAATCCTAAAATTGTTTCCCAAAGCAAAATATTAGTAAAA
>Ga0209210_1001603_pt1 | contig 18562 bp, 25 predicted proteins | sample RifGroA1_FD_183991 | JGI IMG/M metagenome (GOLD analysis project Ga0209210, IMG submission 183991) | Contaminated groundwater microbial communities from Rifle, Colorado, USA - Rifle Groundwater A1 (SPAdes) (version 2) | ecosystem: Environmental > Aquatic > Deep subsurface > Groundwater >...
AATATAAGAAAGCATTAGCGTTTTCTTTAATAAGGAGAGCAATGATTAGAAAAATGCCTTATTCTAGATTTAATTTGCCTTGGAAGAAAATAAAGCAACTAAGAGATGAAGAATATAGTTATAAAAATTACAAAAGAAGAAGGGCATATCATAATCAAAGTTTTAAAGAACATTTTATAGAAAATCTTAATGATTATAATGAAGCGGTTTTTGATAATAGAAAAGATAATTTAGCATTTAATCAAGATATTTTTGATCTAACTCATAAAATTGATGCAGATTTAATCTATCTAGACCCACCTTACACTGGTACAATGAATAATTATTTTGGTTTTTATGGACTTATAGACGAATATTTAAAACAAAAAAGATTAAAACCATTCAAAAACAATTTTATAGATAAAAAAGCATCATTAGAGCTATTTGATAAATTATTTTCAAAATTAAATAACTATAAATATTGGATTTTAAGTTATAATAATTCATCATATCCTACAAAAGAACAATTACTTGCTTTATTAAATAAATATTCAAAAAATATTAAAGTAATTGAAAAAAAACATAATTATCAGGTAACGGGTAAAACAAAAAAGACTAAAAATAAAGAATATTTATTTATAGTAAAGACTAAAGATTAAAATGGCTCAATCAAAAAAACAGATTTATGAAAAGTATTGGAGTATAACTCTTGCATATACTGATGTAAATTCAAAGAAGTTTATAGATACATTAAAAGCAATTGTTAATTTTATTAATTCTAATAATACTTCAAATTTTAATCCTAAGATGTATCAGAGATTACAAGAAGAAGTCAGTAAAGTAAATGGATTAACTGGCACCTCATTAAGAAAAAGTATAAATCAGTTTGTTAAATTAGGTTTTATAAATTATAAGTTAAGTTCTTATCATAAAGATTGTACAAGTTTCTTAGAAGCAAGAACCACTAGAAAAAGAAGAACTCTTTTTTCAAAAATAGTATATGAAAATTCCTCATTAAATAGAGATATAACCAAAGATTCTCAAGAAAGAGAAATTAATTTTTTATTAAAAACTTTAGAAGAAGTTGGCAAATTAACCAAAGAAGATATTGTCGCATTAATGACCCAGAAAATAAGTGATTATCCAAGAGGATATTTAACTGAAGAAGAATTAGATAATGCAAAACAAAATGCAGACGAAATTAAGTTTTATGAGAGAAAATACAATCAAGTCAGCCATTTTAGAACAGTTTTAGGCAAACTTGACGATTTAGTTTTTGTTTCAGGAGAATTATATTTTGAAGAAGATGCCAAAGTAATATTTGGAGAAGATCTTAAGGCAGAAATTCGAGTTAGGGATAATTACCTACATAGACTTTATAAAAATCAACTTAAAGAAGAATCTGAAGAAAAAGAAGGAGAAATTATGTGTATGGTTGAATTATTAGATTATCCTTCATTAGTTGCAAGCCACATTAAACCATTCATAAAATCTAGTGATGAAGAAGCATATGATCCTGAAAATGGATTATTATTAAGCAGAAATATGGACGCATTATTTGACGAAGGATATATTTCTTTTAGTGATGACGGTAAAATTATGTTATCAAAAGAATTATCAAACGACCTAAAAACATTCTTAAACGATTATAGATTAAAGAAAATTTATATTACAGAAAAAAGATTAAAATATTTAAAATATCATAGACAAAAAGTATTCAAAAAATAAACTTCATTATCTTCTTTTTCATAAAAAGAAGCAAAAACTAGGAATTCCCCCATACGAAACGACGGCGACAAACTCTTAATACTGAACTAAAAAACTAGCAAATTCCAAATTAACTCTGCGGTTTTTTTCCGCGGGCTTTCACTTCGTTCAGGACGCCTAACAGCGATTAACCGAGAAATTCCTGCGAAATTCCCAAAATTGCCTTTGGCGAACTTCTCTTAATCGCATACGTTGTAACAGACGCTAACTTAACAGCTCAGCATTTGAAAGGTTTTTAAATAGGCATGCCAATTTCTTTCTATGGCTGACTTATCAAAATCCATCGAGAAGTTTGCGCTGGCAAATGCCTTCCAGCACGAAGGCAAGGCACAGGCTGGCTCGATCATTGGCAAGCTGATTGCGGAAGATGAAAATGTTAAAACAAAATTAAAGGAATTGGCGCCGCAGATAAATAAAGTCGTTGCAGAAGTCAATAAATTAACCATAAAACAGCAGGAAGAAAAATTATTACAGATTTATCCGGAATTTTTTGAGAAGAAAGAGGTTGAGCATGAAGAGAAGGAACTTGCCCCTCTTCCAAATGCAGTTTCAGGAAAAGTTGTATTAAGGCTGGCACCATATCCGTCAGGCCCGCTGCATATCGGCAACGCAAAAACATACCTGCTGAACGCACTTTACGCTGAAAAATACAATGGCAAATTGATTCTGGTAATGGACGACACAATCGGCTCAGAAGAAAAATCAATTGCGCCGGAGGCATATAAATTAATTCCAGAAGGATTCAAGTGGCTCAATGTCAAATGGGACGGGCCAATAGTTTACAAATCAGACCGGCTGGCAATTTATTACAAGTACGCTGAGGAAATTATTAAAAAGGGTTTTGCTTACGTCTGCGAGTGCGCTGCAGAAAAACTGCGGGACTGCAGGGCAAAAGGAGTTGACTGCGCGCATCGCAGGCAGTCCACAAAAGAAACTCTGGAAAAATGGCAGGCGATGCTCAAGGGAAAGTTCAAGGAAGGCTCGGCAATCCTCCGCCTGAAAACTTCAATGCAGCACCCGAATCCCGCATTCAGAGACAGAGTTTTGTTCAGGGTTTCCGACAGAAAACACCCGCGCGTCGGCAATAAGTATAAAGTCTGGCCGATGCTCGAATTCTCATGGGCGGTTGACGATGTCCTGCTCGGCGTTACTCATGTCATCCGCGGAAAAGACCTGATGATGGAAACAGAGATGTGCAGGTTTATCTGGAATATTTTTGGCTGGCAAGCTCCAACAATCGTGCACACTGGCCTGATACGCCTGCAGGGAGTAAAACTTTCAAAATCAAAAGCACAGAAAGAAGTAAAATCCGGCGCATATTCCGGCTGGGACGATCCGCGGACATTCAGCCTGCAGTCCCTGGCGCGGCGGGGCATACAGCCTCACGCAGTAAGGGATTTTATTGCATCAATTGGTTTGAATCAAAATGATGTTGAGGTTCCGATTGATAATTTATACGCAATGAACAGAAAACTTATTGATCCAACTGCGCATAGGTATTCATTCACGCCAGACGCGGTAAAAATTGAAGTGGCTGGCGCTCCAGAAATAAAAGAAATCGAAGTAAAACTGCATCCAGACAAAGAAAATGAGATGAAAAAAATAAAAGTCGGGAAAACGTTTTACATTTCTAAAAAAGATTTTAGTTTGTTGAAAGGAAAAGAAGTAAGGCTGATGCACCTGTATAATTTAGTTTTAGGCCCCACATCAAAATTTACTTCGAAGGAAAACAAAGAGGTGCCGCGTATTACATGGGTGCCTGCTGATTTTTCAGTTGCAACGGAAGTCATAATGCCTGACGGCAATGTTGTGAAAGGATTTGCGGAAAAGAATTGCGAGAAGTTAAAAGTCGGAGATATAATCCAATTCGAGAGGTTTGGGTTTGTCCGGCTGGATAAAAAAGCAAAAGGAAAATTAGGTTTTGTGTTTACGCACAATTAGCAGAGAAACATTTATAAGCCAATTTAATTTAGCGAGGCAATGCAAGAATATGTTGAAGAAAACGGGCAGCGTAATGCCCTGCCAACAGAATTATTTGACGATTTAGTAAAACGGCTCGAGAGCGGCACACTGAGAGCAGCTGTTAAATTATTGCCTAACAATGGCGATACGATGCTCATCGGCGATTTGACTGGCCTGCGGAGGTTTGTTTTTGACGGCAATGATTATGATGTTTTATCGCTGGTTGTTGCCGAACCTATTCGCAGGCACTATTCCCGCGCCGCGCCAGTCCAAACAAGGAACGTAAACAGGACCTGCCCTTTTGAAGCGGTTTTTACAATACAAATTTTTGGTTACGGCGAAGATAAAACTAAATTGGCCATGGTTTATTCCAGAGCGGATTAAGTAAGTTAAAAATTATCTGCCAAACTATGCAGTTACCATGCCTACTGCGTTTCTAAATTCGCGGTCAAAAGTTGGCCTGTAAGTCACTAGGTGCGCTTTTTCGGTTTCGCCAATGCATGGAACTATTAATGCAGCTGCATGATTGCCAAGGCCAGCCATTAATCTTGGAACTTCCCTTACTATGTAATCAATTAAAGCCGGAGAATATGCATCATCAATGGCGATATACCCAACCTGCCGCGGACACATTCTGGCCTGCAATTCTTCCAGCACTCCTGCAACTGCATGAGGCGCCATAGTTTCGTGTAATAGTTCTAATCCGCGTGCACTTGCAAGATTCATAGTAAAATTGCCGTACAATGCTTCACCAGGACATCGGAAATGCAACTCATTTGCACTTACCTGATCAAATCTTGCACCGGGCATTGCGCCTACGAACTGCACAACAGATTCTAAATCGGGGGCTTGATCTGAAAATAACTCTATCCCTATGTGTTTGTCTTCCGCACCAGGTATTTCTGTCTTAGCCATATATTACTTACAATATAGTAATATATAAAGCTTTCTAAGGCAGATTTGGCTCACTAAGGGCGCGCTTTAGCTTCTGCCAGAATTGATTCTAATTGTTTAACATCTATTTTGAACAGTGCGGCTAGCTTGGCTATTTTCATATTCGCAGTTGCGTCAAATGTGGCTGCATTATATGCCCGCAGGCCATTTGTGACAGCCTCTGCGGCTCTTAGATCTCCACCTGCAAATGGCAGTTGTTTAGCCATCTGTCTGCTAAAATATTGTATGAGTTGTTCTGCCAGCCCGCCCACAGCGCCACGCCTTGTGTCTGGCAAATATAGCAAAGCATGATATAGCAGATCTGCCTGTTCAGATGGGAGATTTGCAGGCACTCTATGATTATGTTGTTTTACGTGCTGACTTACTAGCGCAATAGCCCCTTGCTGTAATTCATATCCGTGCAATGCCTTTGCATTATATTTTCCCATCTCATCATGCTAGAAAGTTTGGTTTAAAATACTTTCTATATTTGTGTTTTTGCTGATTAATTTCTAGCCACGCAGGCGCATGACGTATAGTAATATTTAAAAAGCCCTCAAACAAGCTTTCACTATCCTATGACTGAATAAGTGATAGAGGATAAAAAAATGAGCTCAAAGTTTGAAATACCAAAAGAACTTTCAGATCAGATTCTGAAACTAATTGAAGATGCAAGAGTAGGCGGAAAACTCCGCAAGGGAACAAATGAAGCTACAAAATCAATCGAAAGAAACGAGGCAAAGTTTGTTGCAATAGCTTCTGACGTAAACCCTCCGGAAATAATTCAGCACATGCCTATGCTCTGTGATGAAAAAAAGATTCCTTATGCTTTTGTGCCAGCCAAGGCGGACTTAGGTGCCGCGGCAGGCCTGCCAGTAGGAACCTCAGCAGTTGCGATTGCTTCTATCGGGGAATCTGGCAAGAAATTAGCACAGATTGCGGAGCAGATAAGCACTATTCGCGGAATAGGTGGAAAAACAGAAGCAAAGCCTGCTGTCCCGAAAGCTGTTCCTGAAAAAAAAGAAGCAAAACCAAGAGCACCAAAGAAAGCTAAAGAAGAAAAGCCAGCTGAAGAGAAAAAAGAAGAGGTTGCAGTAGCTGCTGCAACGGCATAATATTTTTAAAAAAAAGAAATGGCAGAAAAAGGAAAAAAAATCAAAGAGGCTGAAGCACCTACACAGAAAGGGCAGGCAGAAAAGCAGGCCCGGCAATTCTCAGACCAGGCGTTCCCTGCGCAGATAATGGAAATTGTCGGCTCAATGGGAACAAGGGAAGGCGGAAGGCAGGCCCGTGTGAAGGTGATGGCTGGCCCTGACTCAGGCAAGGTAATCAGACGGAATGTCATTGGCCCTTTCAGGCTTGGCGATATTTTGATGTTAAAGGAAACGGAAATTGAGGCATCTCCTTTGAAAGGGAGGAAACGATGAGTGACGGCGGGTATTTTTGCGAAGATTCTGATGAGGCTGTTATTCTGTATGATGGACTGGCAAAAATGATAGATAATATAAATTCACAAATTACTGACGGCACTGGCATGTTGCCCCCACCAGACCCAAGCGGGTTTGAACCAATGCGCACAGATCGCGTGGGGCGGGCAAATATGGGTTCTGGCTTAATGCCGCGCTTATACATTGGCATGCTATTGCTGGCAGGTGTAACCAATACTGCTGAAATTAAACGGTGCCAGCAGGAGTGCAATTAAAATGCCAAAGTGCTCCTATTGTAACGCAGAGTTTGAACGCGGTTCTGGAAAGATGTACATCCCAAATACAGGTAAGATTCTATGGTTCTGCGGGCATAAATGCGAGATGTATATGTTAAAGTTAGAACGAAGTTCAAAACGGCTCAAATGGACCAAACCTCTGAAAGTGACAGCATCCAATTAATTCTTTGCACTACTTCAAATAATCAATAGTAACTTCTGAATAGAGAACAAGTTTTTTATTCTTGTGCTTTGTAGTAAAATCGGTGTATCTATGGCTACAAAGAAGAAAATCAAAAAAACAATTAAAAGCGGAATCAGAAAAGTCAAAAAAATGATAAAGCCGAGGCTGGCAAAAAAAGTCGTGAAGCAGGCCCTCCGCGTAGCAAGGAAAACTGAAAAAGTTGCTGTAAAGGCTGCAAAGTTCGCAATGAAACAGGCAATCAAGCAGGCCCCTGCTATGAAGCGGCAGGCAATATCTGCTGTAAATACTGCGCTCGCGCCTGCGGGACTGAAATTAGTTTCAAACAAAAAATTATTGGGAGAGGTCAGCCACTTCTTCGACAAGATCTGCGTTGCGGTAATTGAAGTAAAATCCCCAATGAAAGTCGGCGACAGGATTTCAATCGAAGGCCCGCAGACAAACTTCACCCAGACCGTAAATAGCATACAGGTTGAACACGATAAGATTCAGATGGCAAAGGCAGGCCAGTCAGTTGGGATGAAAGTGGCAAACCCTGTAAGAAAGAAAGACTTAGTATATTTAGCATAGGAGGAAAAATGGGCGTATCACACTAATTGTAGAGGAATGTGTAAAATGGGCGATTCAGACACAACTTAATTTTTTAATTTAGTGCTATTGTTTATTTGGCATAACTTGAACCCATGGTGTGTTCAAAGAATGGAAAATGCGCTGCGCATTTTTCATAGGAGGAAAAATGGGCATATCTGGTGGATGAACATATAAAATGAAGTTCAAAACAAGTGGCGAGTCACACAGGCATTAATTTCTAATTTTGTTTTTAACTCTTCTTTCTTGCGCGCAAAGCCTTTTTTTAGTATTTGCGGCCGTTGCATGGCTCGTATGTTACTTATAGCGCTCTATGTCCTGCTGGCTTATTCGCGCGTTTTCCGGTTCCATTACTATGTCGTCGAGCGGCGGCGTTTCGCCGGAGTGAAATAGTTTTTTGCCCAATCTGGCAAGCATTATGTCACCTATGTCTAAAAACTCACGCAGGCGGTAAGCCCAGAGCGAAGCACCCGCTAAAAGCAGGCCACTTGAGATGTACGGGAGTGCGGCTCTTTTGTCAGTGCCAGCAAAAAAAGTGGCCAAAAAGCCGATAATGCCCACAGTCATTATGGCACTGCCGTATTGCATTGCTGTTCTATTCTGTTCGTGGAATTGCTCATACAATTTATCAAGCTCGCTGTCTGACTTTTGCTGCAGCAGATGTCTTGGATACTTAATCGCGCAACGCATATGATACCAAGTGTCGTTGTCCATAGTGTTTTACTGTGCTAATGATTTAAAAGTTTTGCTGATGCAACTAATTCATTTTTGTATCTTTATCAGGACTTTTCCGATAATCTGTTCTTTGGTGATAGGTCCGAAGTGCCTGCTGTCCTTGCTAAGCCTGCGGTTGTCGCCGGCAACAAAGTATTTTCCGTTTGTAATTTGTTCAATTCGTTTAATCAGGAACTTCCCGTTACGCTCAAAAACAATCACATCGCCCGATTTCAAAGAAAAATATATTTTCAAAACCAAAACATAATCGCCTTCTTTAAAGTTTGGGAGCATACTGCGGTCCGAAATGCGGAAGCGGGTGATTGGAAACATCTTAAACTATCCTTTTGATTTTCTTCTCCAGCTTTTCGCCAAATTTTTCTATCGGATTTTTTTCAAATTTTTCTCGTAGCATGTCTCTAATCAGTTCTTGCATGGCCAGATAGCCGCCTTGCCTGCTGGCCTGCGCAACCTGCTTATATAACTTTTTATCCAATGTCAGTGTTATTGGCTTGCTCATACACATAAACATTTTAAAACATTTATAAATGTTTCTATTTTCTTGCTAGCTCTTTTAAGCGCTCATCTATTTCTGCCTCAGTCATTTGTGGTATCGTACAAACCGCGCCGGATGCTGTCAGGCTTTCTGGATCAGAAGCCAAATGCAATACTTCCGGATTAAGCCTGCAATTTATCGGGCTGTTTTGGTACGCCTTCAGAAGCATTTGCTTGAATGGTGCCTCAATTCGTATTTTTGTGGGGCGCTTTCGGTATCCCGGTGTAGGCATGTCATTTACAGCACGATATATGTAATTTATGGCGGGAACAATGAATGGCAATTTATCTGTACCAATAACAAGCACGGGTGGCCTGTCAACCCCACTTTCATATAGTGTTAAGTGATACACCGCATTTACGGGAATGTTATTTGTAAAAACTTCTGCGCGCATCCCGGTATGTAAAAAGTTTTCCAAATTAATTTCTTCTAAAATCCATTCAGTCTGCATGGCTGACGTCACAGTTGCAAGCCGTTGTTCAGTCATTCTGCGCTCGAGCATATATGTCGGAATATCTGTGTGGCCAGAGCACTTAGAAGTACAATGCGTATGCTGCTTTCCCGTAACAATATTTATTTCTGGCTCCTCACCGAACTGCTGGCTTATGGTTACCAAGCTAGAATCGCCATACTTAAAAACGCCTTCTATTGGCGTCTTAACAATCGCTGGCTGCAGTGGTAAATCTAGTCTTAATTCCATGCCAATTTACTAATATGGACAGTTAAAAGGCTTACCATCCCCTAAAGTCAAATTTGTAAAACTGCCCTTTAAGTCTTTGGCCAAACAACCTCTTTGCTAGTTGGGTACGGCGCCTTCACTTTTGCTGTCTTGACGTCCTTGGTCTTCCAGAAAATCTCTGCAAACTTGTTCACATTTTCTAGCAATTCCTCAGATGCCTGCAGGTTTATTTCCTGCCGCGCCTTGCTGGCCAGCTTCATTATTTTCCAAACCAGCTCGTGCATCTCAGGGAACTTCTGCACATGCTCGGGCTTGAAGTAATCGCCCCAAATTATGCGGACTTCATGTTTCACAATCTCCGCGTGCTGCTCCTTTGTTGCAATGTATCGGTTCAGCTTGTGTAGCGCCTCCTGCCTTTGCTCAACAGTCATCTCAGGTTTTATGGGCGGAAGCTCGCCAATCAGATTTACCATCCGGATTACTGTGTGTACCGCGAGCTGTGCATGGTGCGGGTCATAAATTCCGCACGGAATGTCGCAGTGCGCATAAGCTACTTTTGCAGGAACTAATTTGTCTAACAACCGAAATATTCTGTGTAACATTTTTCTTCCTTCTAAATCTTACCTACTAAATCCAACCCTGGCTTTAAAGTTTTCCCTCCGGGTTGCCAGCTGGCAGGGCATACCAAACCCTTATTTTCGCGGACGAATTTTGCGGCCTGCAATTTTCTCAGGATTTCTTTTGCATTCCGTCCGATGGAATTGTCGTGCATTTCCATTGACTTCAAAATTCCGTCAGGATCAATTATGAAAGTGGCGCGGATGGACAGGCCTTCGCCTTCGATATAAGTGCCAAATTCCCTGCAGAGCTTTCCTGTCGGGTCTGCCAGCATGGGGAACTTTACTTTCTTGATTGCGTTTGAATGGTCTGTCCACGCCTTGTGCACAAAAACCGTGTCGGTGCTGGCAGATAAAACCTCTGCGTTAAGCTTTTGGAATTCAGGATACAGTTCCGCCGCTTCTTCCAACTCTGTCGGGCAGATAAAAGTAAAGTCCGCGGGATAAAACAAAAGCACGAGCCATTTTCCGGAGTAATCTGACAGCTTTATCTTTTTTTCTTCCCCGCCATGGAATGCTTTCAGCTCGAAATCTATTATTTTTTCTCCTATTTTTACCATGTTATTTTCCTCGAAATCATAGAATTTGAAAATGTGTATAAAACAAGTCTTAAATAACTTTTGCTAAAATAATGCATCGAGTTTTTTAATAATATCTGGCGATAGTTCAATTTCTGCTGCTTTCATGTTTTCCAAAAGATGCTGTTTGCTCTTTGTTCCGGGAATTGGTATCGCAGTTGGCCATTTGTTAAGTATCCATGCCAAGGCGAGCTGTGCGGAAGTTATTTTCAATTCATCTGCGATTTTCATCAGGCGCGCATCGCGCAGAAGTTTAATTACATACATTCTGCCGCTTCCAAGCGGAAAATACGGCAGATATGGTATTTTTTTCTCTGTCAGGTATGGTAGAAGTTCCTTTTCATCATTTTTATGCGTCAGGTTAAAATTATTTTGGACACTTGCCACTTCAATAACTTCTTGCGCTTCTTTTACCTGTTTTAATGAAAAGTTGCTGACTCCTATGTGTTCAACCAAGCCAGCATCCTGAAGTTCTTTAAACGCCAGCAAGCTTTCCTTTAATGGCACTCTGAAGTCAATCGTGTGCATTTGGTATAAAGAAATCTTCTTCAGCCCAAGCCTCTGCAGGCTTTCCCCGATTGCTTCTTTGATATGAGTGGGACTGCAATCCTTTCCCCACAGAACGCCGAGCATCCGAATACAGCCAGCCTTTGTCGCAATTATTATTTTTTCTTTTTGCGCTTCTGTCAGGGCTTTTCCAATAAGTGTTTCGCTTCTGCCAACGCCGTAAGCATCAGCAGTATCAATAAGCTCTATGCCAGAATTAACTGCGAATCTGAAAAGTTCTATTGCCTGCCCTTCTGTGGCTTTTTCCCCATATTCTTCCAAAGCCATCGCGCCAAGGCCGATTGGATGTATTTTTCTGCCGGCAAGGACGCGTTTTTTCATAAATTCAAAATTATTTATTTTTTAACCTGTGCGCAAATTCCTTCAATCCTTTTTTGATTTTTCCAATCTGCTCTGAAATCGGAAACATATCACTTCCTCTTCCAGAATTACCATATTTTTCGAAAAAGACAAAATCAGCCAGCTCGCGCTTGCCTGCAGGCCTTGTTTTCTCTGCTGGCCAGCCAATAGGGATTACTGCATCCACGCTTATTCCTTCTGGGAGTTTCAATTCTTTTCTTAGTTTTGCCTCTGCAAAAGAGCCAATCCAGCAAGCTCCCAATCCTAAACTATTCGCAGTGATTAGGATGTTCTGGACAGCTGCTGCGACACTCTGCGTGCAGAATTTTTCTCCTAATTCCTCAAACTCTTTTTCGCAGGGACCTGGCCGCGAGCAAATGACAAGGACTATGGGCGCATCTGCTATGAAATCCTGCTCGAGAGATTCTTCTGCAATTAATTTTTTGGTTCCTTCATCTTCGACAACAATAACCTGCCAGGGCTGAAGATTGTTTGCAGAAGGAGCCCAGCGAGCCGATTCCAATATAGTATAAAGCGCTGAGTCTGGGATGGCTCTGCTCTTGAATTTTCTTACGCTTCTTCTTGTCCTGATTGCTTCCAATGCGTCCATACTTTCTTTGAAACCTTGAAACTTATAAACTTTGTTAAATCGGCGTATTCGGAACTTTCGAATAGTAACTAAAACCCACCAAAAAGATTATAAAGGCGCTATGAGCCGATTTAAATGGAAAGGAGGCTCGGGTCATCTTAAGGGGCCCTGATACCTCCTATTTATATTTTTATAAAAACTATTCGAGTTTAAAAGTAATTATATGTTTGAGAATATATTTGATTAAACTTTTTGATTTTTAGATGGTATTTTACTTTTCCAAATTAAGCGCGAGTTCAACTGCTTGTTCGAGTTCTCTTTTTTCCTGCGTCAGCCTTTGGATTCGGTTGCGCAGGTCTGAATTTTCTTCTGCCAGCGCGACTTTTTCGCGTTCTAAGTCTTTGGCTTTAGTGGCATATATGTTAAGTGCGCCAAAAACATCCCGCACCCAATTCAGCATTATCTTTAAATCTTCTTTTCCTGTTGCGGTTAATTGTTTTTCTAAGGTACTATAACGCGGCAGTATGTCAGACATATAGGTGCTCATTAAATCAAAGAGGCTTGCCATTTAACAACGCAAACCGCACCTTGTTAATATTTATAAAGCTAACTCACAGAACGGCAAATTGGCTGAATGCGCGATATGCTATAAATATTGTTTTATGAAAAATGGCTTTGCCATTTTCCATTCCTTGAGCTTGTCCTAATTCCAAGTTGTCCACTATTTTCACCCATATATGCATACGTGCGCGCACGTATAGCTATTTTACTGTCACGCTCTTCGCTAGATTCCTCGGCTTGTCGGGGTCGCATCCCCTTAAAATAGCCAATTGATATGCAAGTATCTGCATCGGAATTATCTGACAGATACTGTTTGCCTCCTCTGACTCGCGGACTTTTATCCAGACATCAAACGCAGGATTGTTGTTAGGCCCCACACCAATAATGTAGCCTCCGCGAGCTTTCAATTCCATCGCGTTGCTGATAATTTCTGTTTCTGTTTCTGTCGAGGTAAATACAATACAGGGAGTTCCATGTTCGATTAATGCGATAACTCCATGCTTTAATTCTCCGCCAGCAAAGCCCTCCGCGTGAATATACGATACTTCTTTTATCTTTAGTGTCGCCTCTAACGCGGTTGGATACTGCAGTCCCCTGCCAATTAAGTACATGTGAGGCGTGTATCGCAGATTTTTTGCAATTTCTTGTATGAACTTTCTGGTGTTTTCAGACGTCAGATAATAAATATATCGTACGACGTCTTTTAATTTTTCTTTTCCTTCTTCTAATTTTCCGGCAAGTTCGTAAGCAAGCAATGTCAGGATTGCCAGCTGCGAAGTATATGCTTTTGTAGAGAGCACGCAGATTTCCGGGCCTGCGCGCGTCAGTATTGTCTTATCAGACTCGCGCATCGCAGTGGAACCCATTGCATTTGTAATGGAAATAACTTTTGCGCCGGCGGCCTTTGCGGCACGCATTGCTATGAGTGTATCCGCAGTCTCGCCACTTTGCGAAAGCGCTATTACCAAACTTTTCGGAGTCAAGAAATGATTAAAATTTGGAAATTCATGGGCCAAGCAGAAATTTATGTGCATCTTTGCAATTTTTGCAAAAATATAAACTCCGTGCATGCAGGCGTATGAAGCAGTGCCGCATGCCACAAAGAAAATTCCTTCCGCATTGCGTATCTCATCTGCAACTTCTCTTATCAGACCATTATCAATATTTGCAACTCCTTCAAGCGTGCTGGCCTGCTCGCTTACCTCTTTCATAAAAAAATGCTCAAAGTTTCCCTTTTTGGCCTGCTCCGCATCCCAATCAATATTTGTTATATTTCTCTCAACATAAGTGTCTTTCTTCGCGTTGAATATTGTTATGGCCGTGTCAATAACAGCCATGTCCATCTCATTGAGAAAAATAACTTTTTTTGTGTAATCAAGGAAGGCGGGGACATCTGATGCCACAAAAAATTCTCCTTCGCCGACACCAATTACTAGCGGAGCTTCTTTTCTAATTGCAATAATTTTATTTTCATCTTTGTGTATTATTACCAGCGCATACTGGCCATCCAGATGTTTCAGCGAACGCTTGCAAGCCTCAACAAAATCATATTTTCTCATGTGATATTCAATCGTATTGGGAATTATTTCCGTATCGGTCTGAGAATAAAATTTGAATCCCTGCAATTCCAAAAACTTTTTTTGGTCCTGAAAATTTTCTATTATGCCGTTGTGCACAACAACAATTTTTCCGTTGTTTGAAACATGCGGGTGTGCATTTGCTTCTGTAACTCCGCCGTGGGTTGCCCACCTTGTGTGGCCAACAGCAATGTTTGACTTCGGCAAACCCAATCCATCTGCAGTTGCTTCGCTGACCCTGCCGACTTTCTTTGCTATTTTGAAATCAGAGTTATTTTTTACAACAAAACCAAAAGAATCATAGCCTCTATACTCCAGTTTTTTCAATCCGCTTACGACAATTTCAGTAGCGTCGCGTGGCCCTATGTATGAAATTATTCCGCACATTGACTTGTGCTTTTTAAGAAATTTTAAATAGCTTGCGGAAAAACCTGTTACTTCTTCGCAAGCACTATCTCGATAGTAGAAACTCTTACTGGCTTGCCAGCCTCGTTTGTAAAGTCCTCTGATCCTATTGAAATGCTTTCAACTGCAATTTTGTCTTTCAAAAATTTATTTCTTGTAACTTCGACAACATCAACGGCCCGCGAGATGAATTTTCCCCTGCTTTTTATAGAAACTTTGCCAGAATCTTTTGCAGTAAATTGCATTACTAATGCAGTAACATAATTCATCAGAGGTTTTCCGCCAACGTAGATGCTGTAGTTTTCTGCCATAGTCGTCGCTGATTTAGAATCATTCGGCGTATTTTAGCTTTTTGGTCAAATATCCGGCAATTAAATTCCTCAATTTCTTCGTAGGAACTTCTACAAACTCCATCATGTTCTTTTTGTTGTCTTCAAATTTAGTCGTAAATGAAGCTCTGTGGGCCTGCAATAGCTCTTCGCCCTGCCTTTTTACAAAGCCTGTTCTTACTCTTCCCATGGTAACTGCCCTATTGCGCGGTTTTTAAATGTATCGTTATGCTCTGATGAATGGCTCGCGCATGTTTTTTGCGCCTTACTTTTTCGTCATGATTTCAATCACATCCTGAACCGCGGGAACCTTGCAGGTTAAAGCAAAGCAAGCTTTGCTAATATTCCTGCTGGAACATCCCCCAGTTTTAGTAATCCTGACCCCTCCTACGTCGGATTGCTAAAGCAATCCAACAAAAGAGTAAATATCACTTTAGTACATATTTCAATTAAGTTATAAAAATATGTAAAACTATTCATTTTACTTCTTCGTCATAATCTCAACAACATCAAGATTTTTTAACTCAGTATCTCTTCCAATCTTTCTTTTTGTTTTTACATCAATTGCTGCCACAAAATCCCTCGCCAAATCAGTATGAATTCTTGCCGCAAAATCAAATGCAGTTGAATTCGGCGGAAGCAGGAATGCATCTGGCAGGACATTCCCATGCGCATCTGTCAATTTCGAAACTCCGCCGGGAAAAATAGTAATGTAATGCAGGAAGTCAAAGACGGCAGCGTTCAAACAATTCTGCACACCAGTATTTCCCCACGCATCCAAAATTTTTGTTTTAATCAATTCCAAACCTTTCTTTTGTTTTTCATTAAGGGAATCTTTTTTTAATATGCTGAAATTCTTATCGCCCGGAATATATTTTATTAGACCACTTTTTGTAGCCTCGCGCAAAGCTAATTCCGATTCCGCAGAGCAGGGAATTACCAAGTAATCCGGGAAATTCTTTTTTAATTTTTCAATATTTGCTTTTGCAGATGGCAGGTCAATTTTATTAGCTGCAATTATTGCTGGCTTTGACATCAATCTCACTGCAGAAGCAAATGCAAATGTATTTTCAGCGGTCCAGTCTGATAATTTTTTCCCTTCGAGTTTTGTTTTCTTCAGGGCTTTTACAATCTGTTCGAGAGTTATTTTAAATCCTGAAAATTGTTCGTGTAGGGCCTTGTCCGGAGCTGAAGTTAATGCATGGCGGACAAACTTGCTCCAGTTTTCCTTCAGCATGTTGCAAAACCAGCTGTCCAGTTCTGTTTCTATGAATTTGATGTCATTGCATGGATCGTAGCTTCCCTGTGCAACAACCTTTCCGTTTTCATCTGTTGAGCCAGATGCATCAACGACATGAATTAAAACATCTGCTTGAACTAAATCTGAAAGGAATTTATTGCCAAGACCCTTGCCTTCATGCGCACCCTGAACTAACCCTGCAACATCAATTAATTTTGCTGGCACAAACCGCTGACCATCAATGCAGAAGCCCTGCCGAGGATTGCATTTAACTCCAAAGTTTTTCTCTGCACAGTCCACGCGCACAAAGCCGATACCTTCATTTGGCTCAATTGTTGTAAAAGGGTAATTTGCTATTTCTGCTTCTGCGAGCGTAGCTGCCTTGAAGAACGTGCTTTTGCCTACATTGGGCTTGCCGACTATTCCAATTAGCATGGCTAAAAATTAGTTTATGGATTTAAAAAGTATGCTATACTTTTAATTCTTCAATTATATGGTCTTCTTAGCACCACAACAAAAACTGAGAACCGAGAACTGAAGACGCCGCTATGCTAGCAATAGCTAAACAACCCTAAGCAAAGCCTGCCATCTTGAACCAATTAAGTAGAATTTCGGAGGCCTGTGTGCCATTGCAGCGAGTTTGACATAAGCGTCTGCACTGCCTTCTGGCCAGCCAACAATAGTTGTGAGTTCATCGCGAGTAATTGTTTCACGCCCTGCGAGTTTTGAATATGCCTTGTCAGTTTCAGCTATGTGTTCTGACTGCCATATGTTCTCGCTTATGCGCGCAAGCACGTACAACCCCAAATCTGTCCAGCGACGCTCAGCATTTCTGCCAGTGACATATCTGTTTCTTTCCAGCAATAAATAGAGCTTGTTAAGCTTGCCAGCAAACCCGCTTAAATTTGTAAAATAATTTGAGCCCGTGCCGTGCAGGCATGCCACTGCAAGCGCTTCATCCAAACCCATGAGCTTGTTGCGCAATAATACTGTAGTTGCATATCTTATGCCTTCTTTATACTTACTTGCTTTTTCGCCTTGCGGTATCTCTGCATGCAATGCTAAAAGGGTATCTCTGCCAATTCTTAACCCAAGTTCTATTTCCTGGTCTAGCGCATAAAATACCCTTTGCGCGAGAATTGTCGGCAGCAGGTGGCGTGATAAGTATTTGCGGCTATGCCTAGAACCAAAGGCTAGGCGTAAGCGCGGAATTCGCCTGTCTTCCAAAATACCGCGCCTCTTCAAATCCTGCCAAGTCTGAGGTCCACAGCGCTTTATTATATCTTCAATCGGCATGTGTGATTTGGCATGTAAAGTTTTAAAATACTAATGTATGGCATGGCGGACAGCAATTCCAGATTAACGCAAAGTTTAAATTCCAGCAATTAGTGAATAAGCCATGGCCGAGAAGTTTGGAATGATTATAAGCGCATTAGTAATAGCTTTTGTTGGGATAAATATTTTGCTTGTTTTCGGAAGTTTCATAGGAATCAGTGTGAAAGATTTCACAGGCGTGACCGGCGCATCAACAGTAATATGCAAGAATGATGTTGGCGGAATCAACTGCAGGGGTGTTTTCTACCCGATGAAGCCCTATAAAGAAGCCTGCCCGCAGGGGACAGCAAAGGCATGCACAAATGCCTGCCAGATTGAAGCCGCGATGGCTGGCGATGGGCGGGTCTGCCCGACCTACTGCACAGACTACTGCCTGACTGAAGATGTTGCAAATCTTCTGAAAACCGCATAGTGTTTCAAAACTTTTAATCAAACTGTCATGAACTATGACGTGTTACGTTTCTAGATATTACGTATCGCGAAGAAAGATATTTTAATAGGGACTGTTACATTTTACTGCAAATTAGCGGGGGTGCTAAAATGAACTCAATAAGGGAGATGCGAACAGTGAGCCAGAAGAGAACTTGGGGAGCTGAGGCCTGCCCATCATGCAATGGGACAAAAATGGTAACAGACCACTCGACTGGCGACTTAGTTTGCATAAAATGTGGATTAGTTATTTACTAAAAAGTACAGTACACAATTAGTTTTGTGCCTATTATGGCAATCCTAATAGTTCTGCTAACGTAGCTTGTGGGCCTCCAGAATTTAATGGTGAGTGGAAGCCAGCAGGCTCTGATGGCGCAGATGGTTTAATTAACGGTAGTACAGTGGATATTTGTTCTGTATCTGGAAGCCGTGACTGCGACACTAATATGTAATTGCCCCACGAATCTATCCAGGGCCCTGACTGCGCAACTTCTTTTATGCCGTACAATGCTCTCACTTCTATTATTTTGCCCGAATTGGCTTGTATACTTTGGAGTCTGCGCACTTCGCTCGCAAGGCTTGCAAGATGGATGGCTGGCTGGTAAGCTCGTGATTTCAAAATATAAGAGTTCATATCGACTGGCCCAGTTATCTGGCCACACCGAAGTGCAGTAATAATTTCCGGCGGCATATAACTTACCCGCAGCGAATCAAAAAGAGTTTCATTGCCATTAAGTCTTTTATCTAAAGTGCCTATTAATTCCTCAAGCAATCGCGGATTTTCGGCAACTACAAATCGCATATTGCCAATGCGCCGTCCCGCCAAATAGTCGAAAAAGTCTCTTTTTAGCTTTTGCGCTTCATTTCTGTTATCGAATGGCGTATCTACGGAAAAACAAACTCTTCTTTTTTCT
>Ga0209210_1001604_pt1 | contig 18545 bp, 19 predicted proteins | sample RifGroA1_FD_183991 | JGI IMG/M metagenome (GOLD analysis project Ga0209210, IMG submission 183991) | Contaminated groundwater microbial communities from Rifle, Colorado, USA - Rifle Groundwater A1 (SPAdes) (version 2) | ecosystem: Environmental > Aquatic > Deep subsurface > Groundwater >...
CGCCCCTTCAGGTCTTTCAAAAAATCGCGCGTGTACTGATACACCCGTTTCCACTGTGCTTCTACGACATCCGCTGCCGCATCAGCCAAGGCACCGTAGTGGATTCCTTTAAGATGGCGGTTAAATCCCCTCACGACGCCATCAATGTATTCCTGATAGTCGCCCTCGCGATCAAGCCACTTCTCATGTGCACGCTCGTACACCTTTCGTGCCTCCTTTGGAAAAGCGCCCGTATCAACAAGCCTGTCCACCACCTGTATTAGCAGACTCGAACGAAAGATCGTCCCATCTACGTCGAATACTGCAATTTTCCGTTTTTCACCCACCCCGTTAGAGGCAGGTCGCGTTTTTGACCTTTTATAGTAAATCGTGCGATTCTTCTGATTCGTCATTGTTGTTGTTGCAATATCTGGCTTATGCGACCGCGACCTCTAACGGGGCCATGTTCTACTTCTATAGTTTCGAGCCACCTTTACCTGACGAGCCGACTTTCCGCAATATATCTGAATGGAATGTATACGCTGTCGCTTTTTGCCTCGCAAATCTCTCTTCAGCAAGCCGCACAAGCTCCAGCACAAGCTCCATATTTGAGACACCTGCCTTCTTCCAGTTGTGATGATAGAGGCTTCCCGGAAGCGTGTTTACTTCATTCATGTAAATCTCCTTCGTGTCTGCGTGTATAAGAAAATCAACGCGCGCAATACCCTCACAACCGAGCGCTTTGTATACACAAACGCCAAGCTCTTTCACTTTATTGGAGAGTTCATCACCGATCTTCGCCGGAACTTCACTGTATGCACTATTGGCTCCGCTCCCTCCGCCTTTTTTGCCACTAGAAAGATATTTATCACTAAAGTCAAAGAACTCCGTCTTGTTGAGCGGACGCTCACACTCTGCCACTCGCGGCTCATCATTTCCCATAATAGGAAGTGTTATTTCTATCAGCGGCTCTATAGCATTCTCCACCAGGACCTTGTCATCGTAATGTAAGGCAACTTCTATTGCATTTTCAAGCTCGGTATCATTCTTTACCTTCGCCATACCTATTGAGGAACCGAGGTGTACCGGCTTCACAAAAAGAGGCACAGTGAGTTTTTTTATTTTCTTTATGACCAATTGCTTCTCCTCCTCCCACTGCGTGCGTGTGAACCACACGTAAGGCACGATTGGCATGCCCTCCGACGCGACGATTTGCTTTGTCAAAACCTTATCCATGGCGACCGCTGAAGCGAAAATATCGCATCCGATGAATGGCACACCCGCCATTCGTAAAAGTCCCATAAGAGAACCGTCTTCACCGTATGTGCCATGCATGGCAGAAAAAACGATATCGATGGAAATAGTTTTCGAAAAAAGACCGGGGAGTACGAGCTTAAGTCCATTATCGAAAAGGAGTCCTGTCTTTCTCATTCCTCCCACCTTCCCTTCCCACCCATCTTGTTTGAAGAACGAAAGATCATTCATCGCTTTGTCCGCATACCATGCACCGTCCTTCGATATATACACTGGCCAGACTTCAAACTGTCCACTCGCAAGCAGGGAGTCGATAATCGGAATGTGAGCGGTAATTATGGAAACATCGTGCTCTGCACTCTTTCCTCCGAAAATAACGGCTATGGTTTTCTGCATTTCCCAATTCTACCTTATTCAGAGAACTCGTCGATGGTGTGCTGACTTCGAATTATTGCGAAGTTCGATGGCGCTAGAGTTACAGATCTCTTTCACGCATATTGGTCTGGCCAATCGTTTTGTATAAGAACAATATCCCCCGGAGTGGTAAGAGATCGAAGTGCAGAAAGACAAAACTGCATATCGTCGTACCAGAGGATTTCGCCTTTGAAACTTGCCGCTCTTAACCCAGATTCAATATGTGGCGTTACAGAATTGCGAATGAGCACAACTTTTTCAATATGTGCCTCGGCAAGCTTTCGACCGATACTCTCGTGTACTTCCATAACGCGCGTCCCAGCTTCAACAAGGCCAGGGGTAACGTAAAATCGACGACCCTGAAGAGATGCGAGAAACTCTATCGCAGCGCGCGCGCCATCCGAATTCCCGTTGTAACTGTCGTCAATAAAAGTAATGTCGTCGGGCCATTGCTTCGGTTCGAGTCGATGAGCGAATGGTTTCGTTTTCGCTATACCATCGCTTATCTCATGATTTGTAAGTCCCAGTCGTGACGCAATGTCTGCCGCAACTGATAATGGTCCCGGTATGTGAAGTCCGCAAACACCCGAGCGCACATTCATAGAGACGTCGTCTTTCAAAAGTGTAAACGTAATACCTAAAAGATCGGTCGTTGGATTTTCCACTTGCCACTCTCCGGCGCCGGCACGTGTATAAAGAATATTACCGTTTTTAGATCGCGCACGGGCGAGCTCGCTCTCTCCGTTCACATACAAGCGAGAAGCGCCAACGCTTTCTGCAAGTTCAAATATCGTATCTGCTGTTTTTTCAAGCATCCCGAATTTCTCCAGGTGCGCTTCGTTGACGCCCGTAACAATGCCCCACTCAGGCCGTATCATTTGCGTTAGCTTTCGGACGTCTCCCGGATAATACTCACCTAGTTCGAAAATAAGCACATCTTCGTCACTCTGGAGTTCTTTCACAAAACGCGCGATACCAAGTGGAGTATTGTAACTTTCTCCCGGCGCCGCTACCTTTCTACCTTCTGAGAGAACGGTCTTAAGAATCTCGCGCATGCTAGTTTTTCCAAAAGAGCCGGCAATGGCGATTTTGATTCCTCGATGAGCAGAAAGGCGTTTTCTTGTACGCGCAATAAGAAATTGTTCAACAGGATATTGAACGAAGCGTATACAGACCACAAAAAACAACAAGCTAACCATCACAATAAGAGGTGCCTCAAACACTAAAAGTGCAGAGAGAAGATAATTCCACGGACTTGCCACGTGATAGAAAGCAAATGCCGCGCAACCAAGGGTCGCCAGGAGAGCGATCCAGCCGAGTGTAAACAATATTATTGTCTTCGGTGTGAACATAAGATGCTTACGCTTCTCAATATGTCTAAAATCCTTTACGCGCTCATGCCATTTGAGAAAATCGACAATATTATATTCACTCGCCTGTAGCATGTAGACCAAGCTGCGGATATATTGCGGGTGACGCCGAGAAAGCCAGTGAATCATGGTGTGAGGAAGTTTCTTATCAACCGAGCGACCTCCTCGGGCCGATCGCGATGAGGTGAATGACCGACGCCTGGAAGTACTTCGAGTTTAGAATCTTTGATAAGTTCGGCAAAAAGCTTCCCGTCTTTAAGGGGGGTCATATTATCTTCGCTCCCCCAAACGAGAAGCGTAGGGACAGATATTTTTCGAGCACATTCGGTCAAATCCTCTTTGATGGTATTGAGGTAAATCTGGGAAAGTGCTCCTGCGGCTAAGTAGTCGCTTCCGAGCTTTTCATACAACTTTTTACGCATGTATTTACGCCAGAGAAAGAAAGGTGGAATATGCATCAGCGCTTTTCCGATCTTGGCTATTAACGTGAGCAAGCGATTACGGAATGTTCTGTGCCTTGCAATACCGGCTGACGCTATGAGAATCAAACGAGGGGGACGAAGTACACCTTGCGCTACCCCTTTTATGGCAACTCTCCCACCGAACGAGTGTCCGACCAGTATGTATGACGTAAGCCCGATCTTTGCAATAAAATCCTTTACGAAGGATGCATAATCTCCGACATGCCAGTCAGTCGGAGGAGATTCGGTCCCTCCCCCAAAGCCTGGAAAATCAAGGCGTATGATTCGGTTCTTTGATGCCAACTGTGACGCAAGCTCGTCAAAAGTATGGAGAGTATTCATCCAGCCCGGAAGAAAGAGCAAAGCTGGCCCTTCCCCTTCATCACTGTATTCGGTGGCTAATCCCTTTACGATGAGCTTCATCCCGTTAGAAGTAGGGCGTGGAAGTACAGTTCACTTCGCACCCTGCTTGATTAGGACTGGTAGTGCCGACCAGGGCAAAAGTCCCGTTTACACGACGTCCGCAACTTCTAACGGGATTCATTAGGCTATCTTACTGGCGACACAGAGGTAGAGCAATCCCGCCATTTCTCTAGAAAGCGCGGGACTGCTCTTCATCACAGACACAAGCCCCCGACCCCCATCTGGGAAACCTCTCGGTTTCTCAATCCCCCCCCACGAGGGCTTGTTACAAAACTACAGTTCTTCTTACAGAAGCAGTACACCTTGTGGATTTTCTCTTCGCTTACACTCTATAAAATCTCACAAGGTCTTGCGCCGCTCCTTAACTCGCGGCTCACCCGACCCCTTTCGTCCATTTTTGACCTTCGGCCAACGTTTGTTGGCCTCAGGCCAAATCCGGGTAAGCGGATGTTTTGAACAATCGTGTGGACGAGCAGAGCATACATAACGGCCGTAGAGAACAAGTCCGTTGTTGATATATTGCCAATTCTTTTTTGGAATGAGCTTCTCCAAATCGTGCGAGATTTTCTTGAGATCCGTGTTGTCCGAAAGATCAAAACGGCGAGCGAAACGCTTCACGTGTGTATCCGTTGGGATACCGGGCCAATCATTAAAAAGCTCTCCAAGAACTACGTGCGCGGTTTTATATCCGACCCCGGGAAGTGACTGCAATTGCTCGGCCGTTCGCGGCACTTTGCCACCAAAATCTCGCGAAATGATCTTTGCGGTAGCGATAATATGCTTCGCCTTATTCCTGAAAATAGGTATGGATGATATCTCACGCTCAAACACACGTGGGGTCGCGTTAGCAAAACAAGACGGCTTTTTGTACTTCTTGAAAAGTTGTTCTGTCACGCGATTCACAACCTTGTCCGTGCACTGTGCCGAAAGTATAACTGCAACCGCAAATTGAAATGGTGTTTTGTATTTAAGTTCGCTTTTGGGCTTTGGGTACGCACGCTTAAGGTATGAGGCGATCTTGCGCGCCCTTTCTTTTCGTCCATCGTTAAGACCAGAAGTCATCAAGAAAATCCTAACACGAGCGCCCGGTGCCTCGCTCACTGTCTTGAAAATCAGAACTGTCTAAGTGTAGATTAAATAATATCTATCGATCTCTTATCTCCACCATTGAAACAATCTTTTATGTCCGTAGTGATTCCACTACTGAACTACAATTAGAAACGAGGCCGAATCATCGTGCTCCGGTAAACCCGACGGGTTGTCTTTCATGAGCACTAGCGTCGCTAGACCGGAGTAATTTTCTATTACGACAGGCGCAGAGAATGGTACGAATTCGGTCGTCATCCAGTCGCCTTCCGAGGTCGCGAGACCACGACCGACGACGTTTCCGTTCGCGTCTCGCACTTCTACAGGAAACGATGCTTCAAAATACCAACTCCCGCGCGCTCTGCCAATAACCGTAAAAGAGGAGGGTACTGTAGAACTCGGAACGGGCGAAGAAACGGTAACATTCGCTGATGTGAAAGGCGATTCTACCGAATCGTGCCCGTTCTGCGCAGGAGTTGGCCATGCAAGCAAAACAGCACCAGCTATAACGACGAGAAAGAGAACAATGAGCGCAACAACAATCTTCTTGTCCATGCCATCATTCTAGCACGAGCTACAATGCGGCTATAACCTTGGCTATTTTCGCTGAATCGTGGCGGGCAATATCGGCCTCGGAGAAAAAATCACCCGTGATTAGATGTGTCGTGCATGTCGCAAGAGCGTCGTCACACTGTATAGGATGTTTTCTTTCTTTTTCATATGCGGCAATAAGTTTTGCGTCCATTGGCGCAGTATTGCAAATTATGTAGTCGAATTTCGAGAGTCCGCTGTACGCCAACATCTCACGTGCAATGTCGGACGCCGAAAAATCATGGGTCTCTCCCCATTCAGACATAAGATTGGAAATGAGTATCTTTTTGCCGCGGCTTTCCTGCAAGGCTTCCTTCATACCCGTCACAAGCAAGTTCGGAATGACGGACGAATACGGATCTCCCGGACCAAGGATGATAAAATCTGCTGTGCGTATAGTTTTGTCTGTCTCTTCAAAGAGACGCGCTTCTGGTTCGAGGAAAAGACGCTTGATACGAAGATTACCATCGTGTTGGGGAATATCAATGTTCGTCTCTCCCACTATTTCTGTACCGTCTTCAAGGATTGCGTGTAAATCCGCTTTGTCGAGAGACACCGGCAACACCTTTCCTTTCAGATGCAAAAGCTCGGACGCTTTTCTGATACCTTCAATGTCGCTCCCATAAATAGAAGAAAGTGCGACAAGCAGCAAATTGCCGAAGCTGTGCCCTTTCAGTGAATTGCCGTTCTCAAAACGAAAATTAAAAAGATCGCGTAAAATCTCCGCACGTGCGCCGTCGGAAAGTGCGACGAGACAGCGTCGTATGTCACCGGGCGGCAAAACTCCAAACTCATCGCGAAGACGCCCTGTGGAGCCGCCAGAATCGAACATGGAAACGACCGCCGTAATATCGAGCGGGAATTCTTTGAGACCGCGCAAAACGGTATAACTCCCCGTGCCACCGCCTATTGTCACGATCTTTTTCATCCCATTAGAGACAGGAAGCATCGCTTCCCGCACCAATGCTTGTTGTTTAATCTGTATCATAACGACACTTGTGACTTCTTAACATATTGGAATCGTAGCTTCTGCAGCCTCTAATGGGATTCATAATTTAACCACTGTATACCCTCTCTGATGTAGCGGCAATGGATCAAAGCTTGACGCCGAACTTTCGAAGCTCTTCGACGACCGCGGCGAGCGGAAGACCTACAATGTTATAAAAATCTCCGTCAATGCGATTAGCAAAACTAGAACCGCCACCTTGTATGGCGTATCCTCCGGCGACCGTAAGCGGCTCGCGCGTCTTAACATATCGATCTATTTCCTGCCGTGAGAGTTTTCGGAACCACACCTTTGTCTCCATCGCCCGCACAACAGTCTTCCCTGTACTCGTATCTACAATAGCGAACCCAGTGATAAGACTATGGCGATTCCCACTTAATTGGCCCAAAATCCTTTTTGCTTCTGAGAGACTTGCCGGCTTTCCTATCACTCGCCCACGGAATACAGCAAGCGTGTCGGCGGCAACAATTAGTGCATTAGAATGTCGCACTGCGACGGTACGTGCCTTTTCAAGTGCGAGGTTCTTGGCGAGCGTCATTGGCGGAAACTTCTTGCTCATGTCTTCATCGTGTCCACTCACCTCAACAACAAACGAAACACCGGCTCTTTTCAAAAGCTCCTTCCGCCACGGAGATGCCGAAGCTAGAATTATTTTCCTCATTGGGAATGACTATATCACGGCATCTAGTATCCTCTATCAAGGTCAATTAGTGAACATATGTTCACTAATTGACCTTTCCGGCGACGATTAAAGCATGAGGGGAAGAATAAGCGACTTGCATGCTAAATAGGAACTTGATATTATCCAATTACAACTAAATATCGTATCAAGAGTGCGGAGAGAGTTCTGGCTCAACGACCCGCCGGCAACCAGTCCAAAAAGACACGGTGCCACATCCAGCCCGAACGGGAAGATACCTAATTTGAGTATCTCCCGTATAGGGGAGATATTCATTTGTATTAATAACCTTACAAAAAAAGAAACTCGTTGAGGCATGTGTTTGACGGAGACTAGCGAGCGCGTCGGCGCGAGCTCGAGGAAATTTCCAGCAGAAAATTATCCGTGCTCCGGAGAACATATGTCGAGAAAGAGTTTCTAACCAAACCACCATGCTGCACTTACTTAACAGGTACACGACAGAAAGCGTAACCTCTGGGCATCCAGACAAAGTGTGCGACCAGATATCAGATGCGATCCTTGACGCTTGCTTGGAACAAGATCCGGGAAGCCGCGTTGCGGTAGAGACGTTTGGAAGTCATGGAACGCTCATGATAGGAGGTGAGGTAACAACGAGAGCCCACATAAATTACAAGAAAATTGCAGAGCAGGTATACAGCGCTATAGGATATAGGGAGAAACTCAACATCTTAGTAAAAGTGGCACAGCAGTCTCCAGACATCGCGATGGGTGTCGACAAAGAAGGCGCCGGCGACCAAGGCATTATGTACGGCTACGCGACAAATGAAACAAAAGAAATGTTACCGCTTGGAGTGGTGCTCTCACACGCGCTCGCTCGGCGCCTTGAAAAACTTCGAAAGGAAAAGAAACTAAAATGGATAAAGCCAGACGGCAAAACACAGGTAACCATAAATAAAGGGCGTGTGATTACCGCACTCGCCTCAACGCAACACGCGAAAAATGTGTCACAGGAAGATATTCGCGCAGGACTTATTAAACACTTATTTACTCCGTTGTTGGGTTCCGTGAAGAATATTGAAATTCTCGTCAATCCTACCGGAAAATTTGAAATCGGTGGATTCGCTGCGGACGCTGGTCTCACAGGACGAAAGATAATGGTAGATACATATGGTGGCCTTATTCCTCACGGCGGTGGTTGCTTCTCCGGGAAAGATCCGAGCAAAGTAGACCGCTCTGCCGCCTATATGTGTCGGTACGTTGCGAAAAACCTTGTCGCGAATGGATACGGGAAGAAAGTGCTCGTATCGGTCGCCTATGCCATCGGTCGTGCAGAACCCGTGATGGTTGAGGCTTTTAACGATAATGGTAAAAATCTTACCGACATTGTGACCAAACGCTACGACTTCCGCCCGCGTGCCATTATCGAGCGTCTCGACCTTCGTCGACCAATCTATCAAGAAACGGCCGCATACGGCCACTTTGGAGTGAAAGGGCGTCCATGGGAAAAAGTGGGGAAAATGTAGTATCATGCCGCAAATGAATAAGGCTTTTCTCTTCGACATGGATGGCGTCATTATCGATTCTGAGCCTTCGTGGGAAGAGGTTGAGAATGAATACCTGACCGTCCTCTTCGGTAAGGAGGTAGCCGAAAAGATGGGTAGCCTTGTTGGCATCGGTTTGGCCGGACTCATGGAACGCGCAGCTTCCCTAGGGGCAGTGTTCGACCACTCTCATGTTACCGAAACGTTCGAGGAAATAGCTAGAAAAGTATACACGCAATCTCCAATTACCGAGGGCATAAACGAGCTCGTGTCAAAACTTGTATCGGCGAATTTCAGAATTGGCATCGTAACGCAATCACCGCATACCTGGATTGATCAGGTTGTGCCACGACTCCCCTTCAGGAAAAATATCGACATCGTTATTTCCTTACATGACCATCCGGAATTGCGAAACAAACCTGAACCCGGTGGCTATAATGAGGCGTTGCGCCTCCTAAGCGCGAAACCTGAGCACTCGTTTATTTTGGAGGACTCCAACCCTGGCATACAGGCCGGAAAGGCATCCCGTTGCCATGTGATTGGCTTTCGAGGCAACTTAGTTGAGAGCTACAAGCAGGATGGCGCCGATGCGTACGCGGACACGATGGATGAGGTAGTAACGCTCGTAGAAACGCTCGCAACAAAGAGATAATTTCATGGAGAACAGAGAGAGGCTATTCGTTTACGGAACATTGCAAGAGCCTGAGATACAGCAGAAAATCTTCGGAAGAAAAACCGCTGGGTTACCGGACACACTTCCTGGTTATAGAAAGTCAGAAGTTATAATCGACGATGACAAGTATCTCGCAATTGTCCCTAGTGCGGAGAGTGGCGTGGATGGCTTCGTCCTGACAATTACTCCGTCCGAGTTGAAGCTAATTGATGATTATGAAACCGCTTCATATAAGCGACTTGACTTGACGCTCCAAAGCGGAAAACATGCGTGGGTCTACGTAAAAGCTTGAGTTACTCAACCGTCACTGACTTTGCGAGGTTGCGCGGGCGGTCTACGTTGAGACCTTTCTCGTGAGCAAAATAATACGCGAACAACTGAAGCGGTATGACATTCAGTATAGGCGAAAGCATTTCAGATGTTTTCGGAACGAAGACAACGTCATCGGCTATATTTTCCATATCCTTATCTCCCTCGCTGGCAACAACGATGACAGGTCCTTTACGAGCTTTGATCTGCTGAACAGATGATGAGACTTTTTCATATACAGAATCCTTTGGAGCCACCGCAAAAGTTGGGAATCGCTCGTCTATCATCGCAAGAGGGCCGTGCTTCATCTCCCCCGCGCCGCACCCTTCAGCGTGGATGTACGAAATCTCTTTGAGCTTGAGCGCCCCTTCGAACGCGACCGGATAGTTATACTTTCTGCCTATAAAGAGAAAGTCTCGCGCATTTGAGTATTTTTTCGCGAGCTTCTGAATGTTGGCACGGTTAGCAAGTATTTTCTCAAGTTTTTTGGGAAGCGTTTTGAGTTCTTTTGCAATGTCTTTCCCAGTCTTTGCCGACATTTTTCTTTGGCGGCCGAGAAAGATAGTAAAAAGCGCAAGAGCTGTCAGTTGCGAGACAAACGCTTTAGTCGAAGCAACGCCTATCTCCGGACCAGCGTGATTATAAACACCAGCATCCGTCTCGCGTGCGATAGTCGAGCCAACCGCGTTCACAATGCCGAGTGTGATGGCGCCCTTGCGTTTCCCTTCACGTACCGCCTCCAATGTATCTAACGTCTCTCCAGACTGCGAGATGGCGATGACCGCCGTTCGTTGGTTCAAGACGGGCGAACGATAGCGAAACTCGCTTCCAAGCTCCACCTCGACGGGAATCCCTGCGAATTCCTCGAGCATGTATTCGCCAATGAGCCCCGCGTAATAGGCCGTGCCACAGGCGACAATGATAATACGCTCTATATTTGCGAGCTCTTTCGCCACCGCTTCAAGTCCGCCAAGTTTCGCCATGCCTTTCTCCGGAATAAGTCGTCCGCGTAAAGTGTTCACCACAACCTCGGGCGCTTCCATAATTTCCTTCAGCATGAAATGCTCATAGCCGCCTTTCTGTGCTTCTTCTGCGCTCCAATCCAGCTCTTCGGGCATACGATGCACGATTTCTTTCGAGAGCTTGTAGACTGTGTGCGATTTCGGAGTTAATACTGCAACTTCACCATCGTTCAAAAAGAGCACCTTTTTTGTATGTTTCAAAATAGGTGAGGGATCGGACGCAATGAAATGTTCGCCTTTCCCGATGCCAAGCACGATGGGGCTCCCCATGCGCGCGGCGATTAGTTTCTCCGGCTCGCCTTTGTATTGAATGGCGACGCCGTAGGTGCCTCGAACTTCTTTGAGCGCTTTCAGTGTCGCCTTTTCAAAACTTCTTTCACGCTTGAGATGCTCTTCGATGAGATGTGCGAGTATCTCCGTGTCAGAATCCGAAACGAACGCATGTCCCTTTGTGACGAGTTTTTTCTTCAGTTCCTTAAAATTTTCGATAATGCCGTTGTGGACGAGCCATATCGCGCCGCTGCCATGCGGATGCGCGTTCACTTTTGTAGGCTCGCCGTGCGTCGCCCAGCGAAGGTGTGCGATGCCGCTTTTGCCGCTGTATTTCTTCGGCACTCTCTTGCGAAGTTCCGCGACTGCGCCAGGTGTTTTTATGACACCGCTTTCCGGCGTAAAAATCCCAGCAGAATCATAGCCGCGATATTCAAGCGAAACGAGACCGTCCAAAAGGACTTTCGCCGCATCTTTCCCGTTTTGACCTGTATAAGCAAAAATCCCACACATATCGGACAGCTTGTAGCTGTTAACTGTTAGCTTCTAGGAAATACAAGAAATTACCCATACAAGGATAAGACGGTCAATGTAGCACGTTTACTACATGCCTTGCCACTGCCTCGTAAACAGGGGTAGAGTGGTACTAGTAGCATTGGCGCTGCGGAAAAGGAGGAGTGCATGACCAAGGTCAAACCGGAGGTCGGGCAATCGGCCTACGAGCGCGGGTTTGCCGACGGTCGCGTCGGTAATGAGCAGAGAGAGCCTGCCAACCCCAAATACATGCAGGGTTGGTACGGCGGAATCAGCTACTTCCGCGACGATCGGCAGTGGGACCCCGCTCTGCGTCTGCAGGCGGTTACAACGAGGAGACAACCTCATGACCTTTAGCGGGTCGCACGAACGGCGCTCCCAGGAACTACATCTGAGAGCGCCATTTCATATTACGAAAAGATAATACCAACGATATCGCGGCGGAAGGCGTTGATTGCTTTTTGATCAGGCGGGCGCTTCGGGTAGGCGCGATTGGAGAGAATGGCGAACGCGACACCTCTGTTTATGTCGCATATTACCGAACAACCTGTAAAGCCGGTTTTCCCAAATAATCTTGGGCCAGTATGTTGCCCCATCAAATTCGCGTCATTGAGCTGCCAGCCGAGTCCTTTTTCGGCTCCTTCCACGATATGTAAATATTTCCCCTGCAAAAGCGCCTCAAGAAAATTCAGTAAATCGGGCACAGTAGAGAAAAGCCCTGCGTGACCGACCGCCTTCTCAACCTTTGCAAAAATACGCGCGCTTTCGTCGTGTGGCATTCCACATACTACATTCCCCTGTTCATCAATCTCCGTCGGCACCGATTCCATATATGGAATCGGCTTTTGTTCCATATATGGAATCTTTTTGGGGAAGAATGTTGTATTTTTCATACCGAGTGGTTCAAAAAAATGTCGCCGTGCGAGAGCATCAAGAGATTCATCGGTTACACGTTCAAGTATCAGACCTAGTAAAAATGCCGGCAAATTCGTATAGTTTTGCTCTCCCCGTGAGCAGTCGAATCCGTGCGAAAAGACGTGCGCAATAAATTCATCGGGTGTTTTGTCTTTTAAAAGAGAGAGTTGTGTTCCATGGACACGATACGTGAGCAAATCCTCTATCGTTGCGTCATAATCATTCTCAAGTTCCGGCAGATACTTTTTCACTGTATCGGACAAAGTAAGTTTCCCCTCCGCGATGAGCAAGAGCGCGAGCGAAGACGTGGGAATGGATTTTGTTATAGAGGCAAGGTCATACACGGTGTCCGCCTTTACCCTCTCGCCGCCAGTTCCATATATGGAACTGCCGAATGGGGCAATTTCGCTTTCTCCATTTGCTCGTACGATGCCTATGACACAACCCGGAAATACGTTCTCTTGTATCGCCTTCGCAACCCGTTCTTCAATCTCCTTACGCATTCGGATGCAATTCTTTTATCTCCTGCGCAAGATATGGATTCCACATGGCGCCGGTTGCGGACATAACTGAATCGGCGCCGGCATCACGATATTTCTTATAATTCTCCGGAGTTAACACTCCGCCTACTCCTTCAATGGAAAATTTGAAGTTTCTTTTGGCCCTGATTGCCGCGAGTTTTTTCACAAAGTCCAATCCCGCCCATCTGATTCCAGCACCGCACACGCCAGAGCGAAGGCGTGCAGGGGAACCCGGTAGCGCTTGGTCGCCCGTGGCATTGCGAATTTCTCCCTGCAGAGTATTGATGCCGGAAATACTGTCAGCATATTCGTTCGCGATCTCGGCAAAACGTTCCATGTCTGCATCCGATTGGTAGTAGCCGACTTTCAAAATGAATTTCTTGTCCTTTATACTGTCTCGTATCCCTTTCGCTATTTTTTCTGTCACATCAAGGTTGTAGCAGATCAACCCTTCATTGCCGATATTCGGGCATGAGAGATTCGTCTCAAGTACATGAGCCCCCGTTTCGTTGGATAAGCGCGCGGCGAGAACATAGTCGTCTATAAGCTCCTGCTGTGTTTGATTCGGTTTGACCGTACCCATAAAACTCAAGACGAGCACCTGCCCTTTCCCGGCCGATTGAACGGCTTTTTTTGCATCTTCTTGCCATACTGCCGCCGGCTTTGATGGTACGCCAAACGAGTTAGTGATGGATAGAGGTTCCGCATACGTCGTGTCCGCGACGAGTGGCTTCTTGAGCACCTCGAGCGTAAGATCGCCTTCCGGGTGTATTGCGAGTACGTTCGGGAAAGGATGGCAGGGGAAAGCGTCGCTCCTCACTGTTTTATAGACGCAGATATCGAACCCTTTCTCAAAAGCGGCTTTGCAGAATTTGCTGTTCAAGAGCGGCCCTGCGGGGATACCGAACGGAGCATACACGTTGTGCCCTAAAAAATCTGCTTTCGGTTCACCCTTTTGTGCAAACACTCTTTCATCGGCGAAAGCGCCAAACGGACCCGCATTATAATTCTCCTCGTATGACTTTGTAGGATCGTAAAACGGTGCTTGGAGCATGGGCGCAGTATAGCGCGCCTTGAGACCGTAACTCAAGAATCTTCATTCAACAGCCCCGCAACGGCAACGTGATTTCTTCCTCCGTTGCCTTTTGAATCATAGAGGGCTTCGTCGGCCTTTTTATACAATCGCTCAACGCCTCTGGGTCCTGTTGTCTCCGCCACACCAATGCTGACCGTCACTTTTATTTTATTGCCGTCGAAAAGAACGACCTCTGCGGACTCAACTTCTCTTCGAATTTCTTCCGCTTTTCCGATCGCTTCATTTCCGGCATTTTCAAGACAAACGGCAAACTCATCCCCCGCCCATCGAGCCGTGAGATCCGAATCACGACGAACATGTCTTTTGATAGCATCGGCTACAAGACGCAACACTTTATCTCCCACTGGATGACCATGCGTGTCATTCACGGATTTAAAACGATCAACATCAATAAGAAGAAATGAAACCCGCTCCAAAGAATCTCCGATCCTCCTTTTTCGAAAGCGTTGCAAAAGTTCTTTCATCCTCTCTTCAAAAGCCTCACGCTTTAGGAGCCCTGTGAGTGCATCAACATTTGCGCGCCTCTCCAATTCTTGCATATGAGCTGTATGTTGCTCATGTTGATTTGTTAGCGCCATCCCAGCAGACGGATCGTCTTCATAATCCGGCCTCTGTAGCGGCCTTATCTCTTCCAGCATGGAATATAGTATACTCGCTATCGTCTTTGCGCTTAATCTTTCGAGCTATTTCATCTTCACTCCCTTGAAAGCTCGACCCTTACGAGCCATTTGGTCCACAAATTGTCCGGTTTTGTTGTCAACCTTGGTCCAACGTTTATTTTGCGGAGAAAGAACCTGCGAGCGGCTCTTCACCTTCCCTTTCCGTCCTTTCCCCTTTTGAGCGTTTCTTGCCATAACCAATTACAACCCGATCGCCTGCATAGCATTTCCCCAACTGTTTCCAACGCCGAAATAGTAACCTATTGCAATGCCTACAGAGAGTAGAATAATTGTTTTAATAAATCCCATACCCTCTTAGTGTATCAGACGGTTTTCAATACTAAGGTAATTATCCACCGACTGGCGCATTCAGACCGGATTGCCAAACATGTATAAATTCAAACTGATGAAGAAGGCCTATGACATTTAGTGCTAGGTTGTCGCGTATAGAATAGCCGACAAAAACTTCCATACCAATTCCGAGAACTATAACGGTGAAAATCGGCCACTTCCACGCCATGAGAAATCCGACGACCATCGCTATCGTATCCATAACAGAATTGATAATGCTGTCGCCTATGTATCCTTGTGCGAGCGCCTGTTGGCGATAATGCTCTATAACAATCGGAGTGTTCTCAAACACTTCCCAACCAATTTCTATACCAAGCGCCAAGAGAAAACGTATTCCGATAGATAGGCGCGGAAAGAAAAACCACAGACCGAGATAAAAAAGAAAACCATGGATGATGTGCGAGAAGGTATACCAATCCGTGAGATGTTGTGAGTTTCCAGAGCTCAAAACTACCCCTTCCCACACTTTTATGTAGTCACACTCGCAAATTGACGGCTGACCCAAGATATACAACACGAACACTTGCAAAACAACAAGCGCTAGAGCGCCGAATATAACCCGACTCATAATCTGTTAGTTTAACAGATACTTCTTGAGAAAACGTATGGGGGAAGAACAAGGTAAGCCCGTTTGAGATTGAAGCACAATGCTACTCATTCACTTCTCTTCGAGATCGAGGCAGACGGAGTTTATGCAATACCGTTTACCTGTTTGTGTTGGTCCGTCAAACATATGTCCTAAATGCGAGCCACATCGAGCGCAAGTAATTTCTGTACGCTCCATGCTGTGTGACGTATCATGATGAGATTCCACCGCCCCGGGAAGAGCGTCCTCAAAGGATGGCCAGCCCGTCCCGGAATCAAATTTCGCATCTGAGGAGAATAAAGGATTATCACATGCGGCACAGGTATATGTGCCGCCTGCCTTCTCATGTAGATATTTGCCAGTGAATGCCATTTCAGTACCTTTCTCACGTAGAATGCGGTACTGTTTCGGTGTCAGTACTTTCTTCCAACCCTCCTCCGATTCCGGCATTGGATGTTTCGTCATATGTAAATAATATCACTACGTCCTTCAGGATTGTCGTTTTGCTCGCGAGCGATCTATTTCTGTAAGTTGTTGTTTGCGCAAACGGACACTAGTGGGAGTGATCTCCAAATACTCGTCTCCAGCCATAACCTCTAGGCCTCTTTCTATCGTTAGCTCATAGGGCGGAGTAAGCACTATGGCCTCGTCTGAAGCACTGGCACGCACGTTTGTAAGGTTTTTCCCCTTAGTCGGATTTACCGACATCTCTTCACCTTTAGCGGTATTACCTATAACCATACCCTCGTACACTTCCGTTGCCGGTGCAATGTACAACACTCCGCGTTCTTGCAGATTCCACAGAGCATACCCGAGGGCCTTACCGCTTGTCATTGAGATCATGGAACCAACCCCGCGTTTCTTTATCTCACCAGCGTGAGCGCGGAAACCGATAACGCGCGACGAAAGTATTCCCTCACCTTTCGTATCTAAGACAAATTGGCTTCTGTAACCTAAAAGACCGCGGGTCGGTCCTTCGAAAATAAGACGCACCTGATTCTCATGCACCTTGAGATCCTTCATGACAAACTTGCGCGCGCCGAGCCGTTCAATGATAGAGCCCTGATACGTATTTGGAGTATCCACTACTACTTCTTCATATGGTTCCAGCGTTTTCCCTTCCGTATCTTTCTGGAAAATGACCTGCGGCTCTGATACTTGCATCTCGTACCCTTCGCGCCGCATATTTTCCAACAAGATAGCAATATGTAATTCGCCGCGGCCGGAAACCCTGAATGTGTCTCCTGCTTGCCGTGAGCTTGCTTGCCCTGAGGAATTCGAAGGGGTTGAATCGGAATCGAACTCGACGCGCAGACCGACGTTCACTTCAAGCTCACGTTCCAAGCGTTCACGAATCTGTCGCGAAGTGACATATTTTCCCTCTCTGCCGGCGAATGGCGAGCTGTTAACGAGGAAATTGAGCGTAATAGTCGGTTCATCAACGTGGATAGCGGGAAGCGGTTCCGCATCCTTATTAGCAGTAATTGTTTCTCCAATGTAAATATCCGGAAGACCCGCAACAATGACAATATCGCCACTTTCAACTTTCGCAGTATCAACTCTCTGAAGGCCCTTGAAGGTGAATAATTTCGTTATCTTTCCGGTACGTGTTTCTCCTGCTTTTTTTATATATACTGCATCACCGGTATGAAGTACTCCATCGTACACGCGTGCGATAGCCAGGCGACCTAGGAAACTGTCATACGCGAGGTTAAATGGTTGTAAACTCGCGAGTTTTTCCGCAGAAGTTCCAACAGAAGCCGGTGGTACATGTTTAATAATAGTATCCAAAAGTGGCGTCAGATCTTTGGAGTCGTCCGATAATTTCAACTTCGCTATACCCTGCTTTCCTATCGTATATACAACCGGAAAATCGCACTGCTCATTGGATGCGCCGAGCTCAAGAAACAGCTCCAACACCTGCTCTTCCGCCAATTCCGGATTTGCCGCTGGTTTGTCAATTTTATTTATAACAACGATTGGTTTCAGACCAAGTTCCAGAGATTTTTTGAGGACAAAGCGCGTCTGCGGCATTGGACCTTCCTGCGCATCAACCACCAGTAGAACAGAATCAATTGAGCGAAGTACGCGTTCTACTTCTGAACCGAAATCCGCGTGCCCGGGTGTGTCTACTAGGTTAATTTTTGTTTCCTTATACGGAATAGAGGCATTCTTGGAATAAATTGTTATACCACGCTCTAACTCTAAAGTATTCGAATCCATGGATACGCCTTCCTCCGCGACACCCGTTTGCCGTAAGAGCGCGTCGGTTAGAGTTGTTTTTCCGTGGTCAACATGTGCGATTATTGCGATGTTACGTATTTCCATACCGTTTAAAATAAAAAACTCCGAGTCGGAGATTTGACTTACTATACGCTAATTTTGGAGAAAAGCTATAGCTGATCGGCAAAATAATCATGTATGGCCGGCGGAATCTCTGTCGGTGTATTAACGATGCAAAATGGATTGCCTTTTTTCAATATTTCGTGTGAATGCCAGCCCCACGAGACGCCTATCGAGCCAACGTTCATACTGTTCGCCTCCCGCATATCTCCCAAACTGTCTGTAACAAAGACGCACTCCGAAGCAGATGTCGCGTATTTCTCGAACACCATTCGTATCTTTTCTGTTTTATGCGTATGCACATCGTTTCCCATCACTTCTGAAAAATAGCGACCGAGATGATACTTTTCTAGGAAACCCTGAATTGGGCTCGTTATGGTAGAAGATATTACGATAAGGACATACTCTTTCGATAATGTTTCAATTATTTGATCCATTCCAGTGAATGGTTGCGCCTCTTTCTCAAAAGCGGGTACATATTCAGCGAACCAATCGAGGTCG
>Ga0209210_1001605_pt1 | contig 18517 bp, 17 predicted proteins | sample RifGroA1_FD_183991 | JGI IMG/M metagenome (GOLD analysis project Ga0209210, IMG submission 183991) | Contaminated groundwater microbial communities from Rifle, Colorado, USA - Rifle Groundwater A1 (SPAdes) (version 2) | ecosystem: Environmental > Aquatic > Deep subsurface > Groundwater >...
TGGCAGCCCAGATCGGTTTGCCGCTTTGGAGGGAGAGGATGAAGCCGTCGGTTGATGAGGCAAAGGTGGAGAGTTTGGCAATTCCAGAAGCGTAGAGCATGTCTCCGGGGGTGTAGGAAGTGATGCCGGTTCCTCCGTTTGCAACAGTGAGAGCATTGTCCAATAGAAGCGTGTTGATGTGGGCGGTGGAGGAAGCTGTAAGGGTTCCGAAGTATGGGGAAGAAGAAGCATTGAAGGTGTAAGAGGAGCCGCTGAAGGTTATGGCAAGCGGTCCATTGGCTGTTGCTGTGTTTAAACAATTTGTGCAAGTAAGCCCATCAGCCAAAGTCCAAGCTAAAGGAGATGTGGTAGTGGCAGAGATGACTTGCCCACCGTTGCCAGCAAGAAGTCCTCCGAGAGTTGTTGAACCGGTTCCTCCGTTGGCGGCAGTGAGGGCGGTACTAAAAGTAACTGCGCCGGATACAGAGAGAGATGAAGAAGCGGAGAGAGGTCCAGAGATGTTGAAGTTTGAACTTATTGATGAAGAAGCGGATGAAATGAATCCCCCTCCGAATTTCCATAAATTATTCGCGTCCAGCGTGGTAGTTAGAGCTCCGGAAGTATTGTATATGTCAATAATGTTGGCGAGTTGTCCTGATTTTGGAGCGATAGCTAGAGTGGTCGTGGCAATGTCGTCAGAGCTGATGGAAAGTTTTGCGTACGGAGTGGAAGACGCTATCCCAACACGGTTTGTTGAAGTGGAAACTCTGATAAATCCTCCGTCGGTATTTATAAAGGTCCAGTTTACATCCGATCCTGCGCCGGACGACACCGATGCCCACGTAAGATTTCCGGACCCGTCAGTTTTCAAAAAGTTCCCATTTTCAATAGTATCCGGCCATGTGTAAGTGTTGCCGTTGAATTTGGTGGTTCCAGTAGCAATAAGATTTGCCAAAGACAAATCGCCGGAAAATAGCGAGTCACCGTGAACCGCAAAAAGTTTTGAAGGAGTAGTAGTACCCAAACCGACACGGCCGGAAGAAAGAACTGTGAGTCCGGAATCTCCAGCCGCTTGAAAATATTGCGAGGCAGTAAGCGAAGTGGTGGAAGCGGAGGTCCATGTTGTGTTTCCGTAAAACGTCGCCGCGCCAGTAACTTGAAAAGTTGAAGAGGCAAATAACCCGCCGATATTATTTACGGAAAATAAATTCGTACCGCTGGAATTTTGAATTTGAAAAAGATTTGCTACTTGGTTTAGCGCCGCACGCAAAGAAAGCAAAAGCGCATTCGTTGAAGTCGCTTCTATGGTTACAACAGAATTTCCGATTGGAGTTGTGGTGCCGAAAGAAGACGGTGTTGTACTGCCGCTTACAGCCGCGGCGAGCTGCGCGAAGGAAGACGCGGCAATTCTCTGCCGCGGAGAAAGCGTTTGCGAAGAATTATTATCGGAAGAAACTTCTACCTGCAAATAAACATCCCTTGATGTGTTGAAATTAAAATCCAAAAGATCCGGGTAGCCATTTGCAACGTCTCCGATATTAACGTTAAAAACTCCCTGATGGACAGTTGCAGTTGTTGTCGCAGGAACAGCTATTGGCCAAAGCCTGTTACCGGAACCTACGGTGGCATTATCCCAAATTGAAAATTTAAAATAAAAAGTCGCACTAGTGCCGCTCGTGGGCAAAAGATTTCCGGACGCGTTACTTAATCTTCCCTGATAACTTATAATAGTTGGAACGCCGAGAGCTGCTTTAGAAATATTGGATGCAAAAAAAATAAAAACAAACGCAACCGCGAGCAACACAAAAACACGCACAAACTCCCCCTTTTTCGTGCTAAGGTTCATAGCTTTATTATCGCACAAAAATAACCCCGCCCAAGGCGGGGTTATCCACAGATATATTCAATGACTACATTTTTCGGCTATCCTGTAATTTTTTCACAATTATGCTATGGTAATTTAAAGATTTCAGCATAATTTTATTAAAGTTTATTAAGGTTTTATAATTTTTCGGAGAGGGCGAGATTCGAACTCGCGGTGCCTTTCGGCACACTCGCTTTCCAAGCGAGCGCACTAGACCACTATGCGACCTCTCCATTATTCAATTATTGTACCCCTAAAATCTTTTCCGGCAAGCAATCTATCAAAATTTTTAAGGTCGGTTCCTTTAATAATGATTGCCTTAAGCTCCGTGCCGTAAGCTAACCGCGCGCCGATTGGGTCCACCGGAGAATGCGCGCCGGGAATCCATTTTGCAGGAATTAATTTTCTGTATTCTTTCCACGAAAGTTTTTTTATCGGGCGCGCGGATTTATCTTTTTTTGGATCCTTTGTATAAACGAATGCCGGGCTGCCGGCAATAATTGCTTCTTTAATTCCACAATCCGCCGCGAGCCGGAGCGCGATGTAATCGGTGGACCATCCCGGCCGCCATCCGGAAGCAATGGTAACAGGGTACCGCATTTTTTTTGAAACCTTTGAATGCGAGTCAATTACCACAGGATCGGCTTCTTTCCAAAAAATCGTCCGCAGAAGATGGGCATTAAGCCGCGTCGCATGAATTCCAATCCAATCCTTGTCTCCGTAGCTTAAAGAGATAACGGCGTTCGCCGCTTTTTGATAATCCCGCGCGACGGATCCCCCGCCCGCCACAATCACAAATCTTTTTCCGCGCCCAATCCATTTCAAAATAAATTTCCTAAATTCTTTTAAAAACGCGGCGTTAATTTTTTTATCCGGATGGATTATTGACCCGCCCAAAGCCACAATCACAACCCCCCCGAAGCTATATTTCTCGTTCATAAAAAATCCCAATCATCATTATTAAAAGCCCCGAAATAGCCAGAACTTCGGCGGTGAGCACTATGCCGAAAGAATAAAACGCGAAAACTGAAAATGTAAAAGCGGAAATCGCCGCAAGCCCCAGCACAAACGTCCCCATTGCAAGCCACAACGCGCGGTTTCGCAAAAATGGATCTTCCAACCGCAGACTCTGGATGCCGAATACTAAAGCAAAAAACAATCCGCTAAACCCGCCGACCAGTCCTATTAAAAAGCGTACCCACTGCGCTCCGCCATGGCTAAAAGCAATTAGTCTGTAGGTATTCCAACCCGCCTCCCATACTCTAGCCGAATCAAAAGCTTGCACACTAATCACAAACACAACAATGCCTGTCGCCACCAAAACTGACTGCAGCGGCAACAAAAACTTCTTCCAGCCGATCAGAGCAAATAAAATTTTTGTAAAATAAGAAAGCGCCAAATAAAGAATAAGGTGGCCAATCACGAAAAAGAGCTGTACGGTTCTTAAATTATTGTGGAAAATAACCGGAAGCGCCAGAAAGAAAAAGAATATCGCAAAAAGCAAATAAAAATAAAAGAAATCTTTGACCAAAACGCTTGGTTTTTGCTTATGCGACCGCCGCAGACGCAAAACAGCAATAAAACACGCAACAGTATTGAACACGTCAAATAATGAAGAAATATATATATTCATAAAATATTTAGGCACTCATTGCTCTTAATGCTTTAATTCTCTCTTCTATCGGCGGGTCGGCCCAAGGCCGACCAGCCTCGGGCTGGCTTTTTTTTCAGCGGATCCGCGATCCAAAGATGAGCTGTAGTAGAAACTGCGTGAGCAACTGGTATAGGCACTTTGGAAATTTTCTCAAGCGCGCGCGCAAGTCCCTCCGGATAGCGCGTTAAAAGCGCGCCAGACGCATCCGCCAAAAATTCGCGTTTTCTAGAAATAGCCAGCTGCATCAGGGTTGCGGCGATCGGCGCAAGAATAGAAAGCGCAATGCCGATTAAAATTAAAGCCCCTCCACCATTCCTGTCTTCGTTTCTCCTAAAACCCCCGAACCACATACTCCGCATAAAAAAATCGGCGAGCAAGGAAATGAATCCGGCTAAAATCACCGCGGCGGTGTTTAAAAACATATCGCGGTTTCCGATGTGCGAGAGTTCGTGCGACAAAACACCCTCCAGTTCCGCGCGGTCTAAAATTTCCAAAATTCCTGCGGTTACAGCCACAACAGCATGCTTCGGATCCCGTCCAGTTGCAAAAGCGTTCGGCGCCCTGTCAGCCACCAAATAAAGTCTTGGCATCGGAAGCCCGGCTGTAATTGTAAGATTTTCCACGATGTTATAAAGCTCCGGCGCGTCTTTTTTTTGGAGCTCCCTCGCGCGAACCATTGCCAAAACAATTTTGTCAGAATACCAATAAGAAATTATACTCATTAAAGAACTGAAAATAACCGCGAAAAATAAAATGGAGGCGTTGCCGTAAATTTGTGAAAATATCCACCCCAACCAGATAACAACGATTAAAAAAACGCTGAAAAGCGCCCACGTTTTACGGATATTAGAATCTCTGTGTGTGTATATAGTCATAAGTTTATTTTGATCTTCTTAAATAAACAACAAAAAATACTATCAGCGCGGCGAGTAAAAAATAAAAAATAAAAATAACAAGATTAAATGAAAAATCCACTAAACTTTTCCAGGCGGCGGCTTCGGTAAGATTTTCTGCGTTAAAACGCAAAGAACCATAATGCAAAAAAGCTAAAACAGAAATTATCAGAAACATGTTAAACAGCGCCAAAAACCTTACAAACCGCGCGAACATCAAAATTGAACCTTAACCGGCTGTTTTTCGGCTTCAGACTCAACTCCAAAAAATTCCAGTTTGGAAAATCCGAACGAGGGCGCGATTAGGTTTGTGGGGAAAGTATCAACTTTTGTATTTAGCTCCATAATGTTGCCGTTGTAAAAACGCCGCGCGGCCTGGATTTTATTTTCAGTATCGGCAAGCTCCATCTGCAAATCCAAAAAATTGGCGTTCGCTTTAAGCTCCGGATAATTTTCCGCCACCGCGAACAAAGTTTTGAGGTTCATGGAAAGCGCGTCTTCAGCTTTTGCCTTTTCATTAAGCGATCCACTTCCGGAGATCGCTCGCGCGCGCGCCTCCGTTACCTTTTCGAAAACCACACGTTCGTGCTGCATATATCCCTTCACCGTCTCCACCACATTGGGGATAAGATCGTACCGTCGCTTGAGTTGAATATCTATGTCAGACAAGGCTTCTTTGGCACGATAACCCAAAGTTACAAGCCGGTTATAAGCCAAGATAATCCAGAGAATAACCAGGGCAACAACGCCCAAAATTACATATAAAACATTCATTAGTCAGATTATAGCACAAAATCAATAGTCCATGTGGCCGCCGCCCATGCCACCGCCGGCAGGAGGCTCTTTTTTCTCCGGAATTTCGGTTATGGCGGCGCCGACGGTGAGATAGTTTGCGGCTACGGAAACGGCGTTTTGAAAAGCAATTTTCACAACCTTCAGCGGGTCAATAATGCCGGCTTCTTTGAGATCGCCGATTTTATTTGTTATGGCATTGAATCCGAGCCACTGATTTCCTGCTCGACCGGCAGACTGGTTGTTTGCCTTTTGCGTTTTTAAATCACTAACGACTTTCCCGGCGTTCTCCCCGCTATTTTGCACAATGGCGGAAACCGGAGCTTCCAGCGCGCGGCTTAAAATTTCCCAAGCGGCTTTTACCACCAGCGAAGCCGAATCTTTTTTGGAACCCAAATCCAAATTCACATTAAAGAGCGCGATGCCTCCTCCCGGAACAATCCCCTCTTCCATCGCCGCGCGAGTTGCGGCAACAGCGTCTTCAACCCGCTGTTTCAATTCCTTTTGCGCCGATTCGGTTGGAGCGCCAACTTTGATTACGGCTACTCCGCCTGAAAGTTTGCCGACCCGTTCCTGCAAATTTTTCTTTTCGTAATCCGAATCCGTTTTTTTGATTTGATTGCGGATTTGCGCAACTCTGTCTTCTATCGCTTTTTTATTGCCTTTTCCGCCTACGATCGTTGTATTGTCCTTGTCAGCAACAACGCGATGCGCATGGCCCAAATGGTTCGCATCGGTATTTTCCAATTTCCTTCCGAGTTCTTCCGAGATAAATTCCGCACCCGTGACAACCGCGATATCCTGTAGCATATCTTTGCGGCGATCCCCAAAACCAGGCGCTTTGACTGCTAAAACATTAAGCACTCCGCGGAGCTTATTTACAACCAACGCCGCGAGCGCCTCGCCCTCAATTTCGTCGGCTATCAAAACCAGTTCTTTTTTGCCTGTAGCCAAAACTTTCTCCAACAGTTTCAAAATGTCCTGAATGGAAGATATTTTTTTATCCGTCACCAAAATATAAGGGTCTTCCAACTCCGCCGTCATCTTTTCCTGATTGGAAATCATGTACGGCGAGATATAGCCGCGGTCAAATTGCAGACCTTCAACCATTTCGTGCGAATTCCCTACCGTGTTTGAGTCCTCAATCGTCACAACGCCGTCCCGCCCGACTTTGGACATTACTTCGGCAAGAAGCTTGCCGATCTCGGCGTCTTTCGCGGAAAGCGTCGCAACCTCCTGCAATTTTTTATTGTCGGAAACATCTTCTTTTTGGGCCTCCAGCGCTTTGACCACCGCCTCGCTTCCTTTTTTAAGCTCTTCCGCGAGCTGTATCACGTTAAAACCTTTTTCATGTATGGCGCGCTCGCCTTCTTCTATAATGGCGTGCGCCAAAACCACCGCCGTGGTTGTCCCGTCGCCCACGCGGTCGTTTGTTTTGTCGGCGGCTTGCTTGATAAATTCGGCCCCGAGATTTTCCCATTTATCCTGAAGCTCAATTTCTTTGGCAACCGTAACGCCGTCAAAAGTCACCTGCGGCGCGCCGTAGCTCTTTTCTATAACCACCGCTCTTCCGCGCGGGCCCAAAGTCATCCGCACGGCGTCGGCCAATTTGTCTATGCCCTTTTTTATGGCCCCTCGTGCTGATTCATTAAATAAAATTTGTTTCGCTGACATAATATTTAGAAATTAGAAATTGATAATTAAACATTGCGATTATTCTATAATCGCTAGAATATCCTCTTCTTTGGCTATTAAATATTCTTTATCGTCCCCGCCTGCCGGCGAGGCAGGAATTTTAATTTCCGTCGGCCCGTATTTGGAAAACAAAACCTTATCGCCGGCTTTCACCGGAAGCGGTTGCAATTTTCCATTTTCCAACACCTTGCCCTCGCCAACAGCAACGACCTTGCCCTCCTGCGGTTTTTCCTTATCAGCGGTATCCGGTATCAAAATCCCGCCCTTTGACTGCTTGGCCTTTTCCTCGTCGGAAAGCAGCTCAATAAGAACGCGATCGCCTAGTGGTTTGATATTCATATTCGTAGCAATTAAAAATTGATAATTAATAATTTGAAATTCCTCGCTTAGCGATGTTGGCACTCCTGACCTCCGAGTGCTAATGGGTATATTATCAAAACGCTGGGCAACCAGTCAAGGTAACAGGTCAAATTAATTTTTGAAAATTACTGGGGAAAGTTCGCGGGCGCGATCGGCAAAAAAAGATTTTAATTCCCCGATTTCCACCCGCTTTATCATGCGCGGCAATGCCTCAATGCGCCGCACCTTAACAAATTCTCCGCCCAAAAATATATCGCCGATCTTCATATCAAATTTTGTTTCTGCATCCTTGCGCACGTCCACCAAAGAAGTATTTTGTAAAATAAAATACAGATCAACAAAATCTTTTGGATCAAAACGATCAAGCATCGCCATCAATTTATTCGCGGAAATATCACGCAAACTGTCTATTCTTATTCCATCTCTCACTCTCATGCCCGGTTCCTCGAGTTGTTTAAAGGGATATTTGGTAAATTCCACCTTCAATTCTTCCTCTCCAATTTTAAAAAAGAATTGATTGCGGTCATATAGCCTCTCAAACAGCACTTCATGCGCCCCCACATTATCTTTTAATCTCTCCGCAAATTCTTTTAAAAAAATAATGTCAGGATCATTTTGAACAAAAAAATCCAAATCATCGGAAACACGATGATTAAGATAGTATGCCGCAAGAGCGGTTCCGCCCGTCAAATAAAACTGTGAAAGGCGATCTTCGGCGGCAACGTTCATAATCACCTTCTTCTGATTTGAAGTTAAAACGGCTTGTTCCATAAAAGAAGTTCAAAAAAGACCCGGCGATCTTCCGGTATGCGCAGCCGCGGAAGATATTGTTTTAGTGCTTCGCGATCAATTTTCTCTCCGTCAAGCCCATAGTTAATAAGCCGCTCCAGATGCCAAATCGGATCTGCCCTTTTTTGTTTTTCGTACGCCTTTTTATCGTAATCCCAATTATGCATGCCGTTATTGTAGCATAACAGCGCGCTCTTGCACAGATCAAAATCCTGTCGGCCACCACAACGGCTTTACTGCTTCAAAAACATTGGCGAGTCCGGACGAGCTTGGAGCAAGAACAAAAGTTGGCACGGTGTAAATCATTGGGAATCCACTAGCCCTTCCTGAACCGTCGCTTCTCAAACTTAACCAATCAAAATTGATAATAAGCGAGACTACGCGGGGTGTTGTTTCGGCTCGGATTTGAATTTCCCGAGAAGAACTTGCTGGAACTGTGTAGTTAAGACCGGCAACGAAATTATAATTTGTAACTGGAAGCGAAAAGCCGGAAATCGGGCCGCCGATAGTAGCACCGCCCGCATCCATTACTCTAATGTTGCTCAAAGCTCCTGAGACAGTTTGATTGGAATTCCATTTTGTTGCAAGAGTATTGAGCATTACCGAAGAGCTTGAAGGATTGGTTAATTGTATTTTGGCAATTATCTGATCTGCCGCGGAGACTGCATCAACATTCGTGCTCCCAAGAGATGCGCTCAAAGCCGGAGCCTCCACAATACTAAACGGCGCATCAGATTCGCCTTTGGCCAGAACCTTTGAAGAGTCAAAATAAGTTGCGTCCTTAGACATTAGGTACGCGCGGACTTTATAAGTGCCTGCGGGATATTTCGGATTTATAACCCATGCATAACTTGATTGGGACGAAAGATAATTTAATGTCTGTCCGCCAATACCGTAGCCACCAACCACAGGATCAATCATAACATCGCTACTGCCAGGGGCTGGAGGGGTTGATTTAACAGGCGTTGATCCCTGCGGTATCAAATAAAGCTCTACATTGTAAATTTGATCACTCGGCATTTTCCACTGAACATAGTAAATGGGGGTTTGTGTCGTATAATCTCCAGTGTTCCACATCTCCCCCCCATTCGGAGAAAGAACGGTGATGGAAGGAGCAACCTTTGGAATAATGGTGACCCATACTGTGTCGGATTTACGATTTGATTGATTGACACCCTCTGCCTGTACGCGATTATTGTCGACGCAATCGAGGAGAAATTCGTTTTTACTATTCGAACCAATTTTAGTATTTGTAATAACTAACGAGCCATTAAGAGGCCGTGTTAAAGCGCCCCAATTGTAATAACTAGTATCGCCAGATCCGCCGGAGCCGCAATTGGTGGCGTTCGCTGACGTCCACGTTATAGTCAGCGGGTCCCCCTCTTGAATAGTAATCGGCCCATCCGAACCATTCGCTTTTATATCGACTGCGACGTCTCCGGTTTTTTGCGCCACAATACTAAACGGCGCGTTGCTTTGGTCTGAAGCGTTTGTGGTCGTGTCAGTAATCTGCAAAAGATATTGTCCGCTGGGAATTGCGTAGCCGTTAATGTCTTTTCCAACAGTCCAGTTAAAATATCCTCCGCTTGCCGGAGCCTTTCCTAAAGTAAAACTTTGAACTGCATAAAGCGGGCATGGCTCCGTCGTACAGGGTTTGGAATATCCAATCAGAGAAATAGAAACGTAGGACGATGACGATGGCGCTGACCAGCGGATGGTTTGGATTGTGCCAATTTGCCAGCTCTCTCCTCCATTCGGAGAAAGAACGGTGATGGAGGGAGTTACAGCAGAAACAATGCTAAATGCAGAATCGCTTTTATCCTCCGCTACAAACTGCAGTCTCCCATCGGCATCAGTTTTTGCGATTTGAATTTTTATTTTGTAATCACCGGTGGCAATTGTAGATGGTACCCCCCAACGAAATGGCGGGCTGATTTGAGCATACCCATTTGAAATCGAGATATCGGCTGCGCCAGAAATCGGGCTCGCAAATATTCCTATGTAATAATTGCTTGGCGCTGACCAAACTGTGTCATAGCTCTGACCCTGGACCCATCTTTCCCCCCCGTTCGGAGAAACAACAGTGATGGAGGGGGTTTGAGTAGAAATTACATTAACTTTCGCGGTTGCGGTAAGAACGTTGCCGGATGATTCGGTGTAAATCGCTTTTATTTCTGCGCTGCCCGCAGAAACGCCGGTGATAATTTCTGTGGTGGAATCTTTAGAACTGACTGATGCGATAGCAGGATTGCTGGAAACCCATTTTGCGCTAACCGGATAAGCCGCGGGCATCACTTGAATACAAGCAAAACCCGGCGGGCAAGAGGGCATGGGCGGCTGATAAAAGGCCCGGATTTCAGCGCTCTGGCCCGCCCGAATGCTTAAATCATTTGGCGAAAGATAGAGCGAGCCTTGAGAAATTACAGTACCGCCCACATTAACACTAATGCTTGTTTTTGCCGAACTTTCATGATCATCTGTCACATAGAAAATGGGAGTATAAACGCCTTCGTTGAAATAGGTATGTGTGAAAGTCGCTGTTTGTTTAACCTGTTCGGATGCAGAAGGCATCCGAAATTCCATGACAGAAAAACTTGCTTCGTCTCCCCAAACAACATTGTAAGAAAGCGGGCCGTTTTCAGGGTCGCGGGCAGTTACAGTCCAAGTTCCTGATTGGCCTGTATTAAGAGTTGTTGGGCCGGAAACTCCACTGATAACAGGCGAGAGATTTGAAGAGCGAGGAGGAATTGGGGTAGGAGGAACCGGAGTTGGAAAACCGCAATTTGCCCTTACCCTTTCTCTTGTCCTTGAGCCAACCACGCCGTAGCCCGTAGTATCAGGAGAGCCGGAAGAAACTACTCCCTGTTGGGCTTGCCAGCGTTTTACGGCTTGTTCGGTTAAGGGGCCATAGAAACCGGTAATTGTCCTTTCCGGATAAACGGTTTGGTCTTGAGCTAGAAATTTTTGAAGCTGGGAAACCTGTCCTTCGGTATCGGAATCGTTGAGCCCGAGATAAAGATTGTATGTGAAAGTTGGGCAAAATGCGGCTGTTCCGTCTCCGCCCATCGTCGGCAATCCGCGAAGAGAGTTATTAACATTGCCGACAACCGTCTGGTCGGCTCCGAACGATTGGAGTAGGCTCAAAATCGCCTGAATTTGGCTCTCCGTAAGAGCCGCGCTGGCTATGGAGGGGGTAGCAATAAATACACCTGAAATAAGGCCGAAATAAATCAGACCCGCAAAAGCTAGTTTTATGTTTTTCATATGATTTGATTATATCCCTTCGTTAGATTTATGTACGGCACATATGCACACACAACCTACCCTGCCGCCGGAGGCATTTTTTCGCGTTTCAGAAGATAACTATAAGCTGCTAAAGCGGCTTTGACGGCGTCTCCTGCGGAGATATTGTTTTGCTTATATGGATCATCTGTGATATCGCCGGCGGCGAAAATTCCCGGATGCGAAGTTGAGGCGTGCCGCGGATCAATTTTTATCTGTCCCCATTGGTCAAGTTCAACCAAATCTTTGACTAACTCCGAGTTGGGCTGTGAGCCAATTTCAACAAAAACACCATCCACAACCAATGTTTTTTCTTCTCCGGTTTTTATATTTTTATATTTTAATCCTGTAACAAACTTGTCCCCCGAAATCTCCAGCGTCTCGGCATTTAAAATTATTTCTTTAAGTTTCGGATTTTTTTTAATCTCTTCCTGCTCTACCGGATCGCCTTTTAAAGCGTCTCCGCGATGAATAAGATAAATTTCCGAAGCGTATGGGAATAAATCAACTACCGCCTCCAAACCGGCGTTCCCTCCGCCGATCACCGCAACCTTCTTCCCGGAAAATAAAGGCGCATCGCAAGTTGAGCAATATGCAACGCCTTTTCCTGAAAACTTATCTTCGCCGGGAACACCCAACTTTCTCCTACGCGCTCCAATAGCCAAAATTAGAGTTTTACCCTCATAAACATTGCCTTGCTCTGTCTTTACATCAAAATCGCAGATTCTGTCAGAAGTAGAACCCGCCTTGCCGTCGGGCAGGCATTTGACGCTTTTTATTTCCGCAACTTTCTCCGGCATTTTAATCTCCACGGCGTCCTGAAAGGCGCGCACATGAGCTTCAAGTTTTTGCGCGAGATCAAATCCCGATATATGCTGCTCGCCTATCCAATTTTGGATGTCGTCAGAAACGACTGACTGCCCGCCGAAAGAATCGGTGATAAGCAAAGTTTTCATTTTTTTTCTTGCCGCGTAGATCGCCGCCGCCGCTCCGGCCGGCCCTCCGCCGATAATTAATGTGTCGTAAAGCATGTTAGTCCGGCACTATTTCCGGGCCGGTATTTTTATATTTTTTAATATAATTCTTAATTGCGTTTTCATCAAACGAACCGTCCACAGCCAAATCAAATTTATAAATTCTGCCCCAGCTCACCACCGCAATGTCTTTGTCGTTTGCCTCGCGCGGAGTCAAAATCACTTTATTGCGATAGCTTTTTGCCAGACTTATTAGTTTTTCTGTCGCAATAGTCGGAATTGAAGGCTTATATGAAATCCAAACCCCCCCGTGCTCCAAATTGTGTACCAGTTGTCCATCAGAAAGCGCCTTATCATATACTCCCCATTCGGCTTCTTTGGCGTAATGCGATCCGGAAGACGGCGGGTTAGTATGGTATTCTACCTTCGTACCGTCCGGCACATGGTCTCTGCCTTCTATCGGATAAATTTCTCCCATTTCCGGAATTTTAACAGTTCCCGAAAGCGCGCGGTAACCGAAATAACCGGCTCCGCCAATTATCAAAATCGCCGCAGACCAAATAGCCCACGATTTAATCTGTTTTTGGCGCGCGCCTCCAGTGATTTCTCTCTTTTTTTCTTCGCGGCGAAGCGCGCGTCGCTCTTTTTTGGTAAGTTCCATTTTATTTTTTATGGTAAAGCGAAATTAAGGAATTTTTACGGTTGGCTTCTTTTAGTAAAAATTACTTAATTTTGCCTGTTAACTCTTCCTCAATAATTTTCTGAAACACTGAAAACGGCTGGGCGCCGGGAACCAGTATGCCGTTCACGAAAGTTGCAGGCGTGCCGTTCACACCAAAAGTTTTTCCTTCCGCAGTCGCGTCCTCAACCGCTTTACGATATTTGCCGGAATCAAAGCAGGAATTAAAAGCCGTTTCGTTAAACCCTAATGTTTTTGCGAAGCTTTTTAAATTTTTGTCGGCAAACGCGCCATCATTTTCGCCATTTTGATGATTAAACAAATAATCATGATATTCCCAAAATTTTCCCTGTTCACCGGCACATCTCGCTGCCTCCGCGGCTTTAAAGGACTCTTCACCCAAAAAAGCAAAATCGCGCCACACAAAAGCGGCTTTGCCTTCTTTGATGTAAGTTTCTTTCAGTTGCCGCCCCGTTGTGCTGAAAAACCTTCCGCAAAACGGGCATTGAAAGTCGCCGTACTCTATCAAAACGACTTCGGCTGCCGGGTTTCCCAAAACAAAATCGCCCTCGCGGATTTTTAATGAATCGCCTCGCTCCTCAACACTCGGTGTTTTTGGGGATTCAACACCGAGTGTTTTCCCGTTCGGCGATGGGGGCAATCGGCTATAAAGCAAAGCGCCCGCTACAATAACCCCGGCTAAAATAATTGATGATGGAATAAGTAGTTTGTTATCCATTCCTGAATTGTACTAAAACCGCCCTCAAAACGCAATGCTGAGGCTACGGAATAAATAAACGGGGTAAAAACTTCTCTATATTTTAAATCGCGCTCATCATTATCCTCGGACGATGAACAGCCCGGATCCGGATTTACGGGATTTATTGAAGAGTAATCTATCTTTTCGTCAAAATCGTTATCAATGCCGTCAGAGCACTGGTTTCTTTCATCGTTATCCGCAGGAGAAGAACATCCGACATCGGTCGGGTAGTCTATGAACAAGTCCCCGTCATTATCCAAACCGTCATCGCATTGAACAGAGGAGTTTCGTTCGTCGTCATCTGTTGATGAATAGCATCCTGGATCGTTAGGAAAATCTATAAAAGTGTCAGAGTCATTATCAAAACCATCGGAGCATTGATAAGCCGTGCAGGCGGTTGTGTCATAAAGGCAAGTTGTTGCTGGCGGTGTAGTACAACTAAGCGGTCCCCCTTTAAAACCAAGAGACGCGCAAGTAGCGCCTCTTAAATCGGAACCGTCGCACTGTTCATCTCCTTCAGCCACTCCATTCCCGCAAATAGGTGTAGGATTGACGCAAGCCGTTCCGCTTCCCAAAACTCCGTAACTTAATCCTTTAAAGTGAACCCAGCCGACCACGTCGGCTCCCCAAGCCCAACCATCCCAATCACAACCAGATACGGAAACGCCGTAAGGGTCGCCGTTTACGGCCGTGCCCCTAAGATGAATCCAGCCGTCCCATCCACCTGCCTGCGGATGTCCGACGGGCGTACGAGCCCTTGCCCATCCGGAGACTTCTCCGGTGGCCAAACTAAGTTTTGCTTGGCAATCAGGGTCAGTTTGGCATCCGGAAGTTTCGTTAAAACTTATCCAACCAACCTGATCTGACCATGCATAGCCGGACATAATACCGCCTGAATCCGCATTTACGCCGTAATCTACCGAACCCCCTTGATTCGTAGAATTAAAACTCTGCCATCCCACCGTTCCTGACCACGCCCACCCGGAAAGATTATAACTTGACGGCGCAGGAGAAGCTATGGAAAAAGCAATAATGAAATCGTCGGCATTAACATTCCCAACCGCATCTTGGCATCTAATATAGTAGGTGTATGTATTCCCATCGGTAAGGCCAGTAACAGTTGTTGAGTGAGAAACGCCTCCGGTAGCGGAGAGGGTGTTTGGCATGGAGGAATAAGGTGTACCTGCGGTAGTTGAATATTTGCATGTAGCGTTTTCATCAGTCGTTAAAGAAAGAGTTGCTTGGGTTGTTCCCGAAGGAAGAACGCCGGAAGGAGAACCCGAAGAACGTGCTGGAGAAGCGGAGTCTGAAAGTTCAGTGATGTCCGCCGCCGAAAGCGCGCGGTTGTAGACGCGAACGTCGTCAATGATTGCGTTTACGTTGTTTGCGGTTTGATTGCCTCCTATGGAAAAAGTCTGCGCGTTAGTTACGCCGCCGGTAAGCCCAGTAGCCGAACCGATCGAAACGCCGTCAATATAAAGTTGCGTTGCATTGGTAATAGTATTTAATATGCTGACAATGTGATACCACCTATTAAGAGCGATATTGGTTTGATTTATTCCGGAGCCGCCTCCTGCTATATTTCCCGTTCCGTGAACGAAAGCCCTAAAGTCATCTCTGGTGGTGTCAGCGTCAGAATCAAACATCCTATATAAATAGCCCCCCTGACCGGCGGTGCTGTCAAATTTATCAATTAAGTTGCCATCGGCAGAAGGATATGCCGCGAGATTAAACCAAAATGATATTGTGCCACTCTGTCCTTCAGGAAATTCCAGTATTGACGTATCCGGAACATTCACGTAGGCATTTACCCCATCAAACTCCAGCGCCTGGCCGATTTTGCCTGGTGTCCATACGGGGCCATTAACCAAAGCCCCGTTGTTTACGTTGCCGGAAGAATCGAGGGCGATTATGCCGGAGCCTTCGTCAAATTTCCAATGTCCGACGAGGCCGGTGGTGATGTCGGCTTTGACGAAAGAAAAAAAAGCCAAAAACAAAACCGAACAGATCAAAACCTGCGCGATTTTACTATTTTTAATAAAGGACACGCCATGCATAAGTATTCGCGGCATCTTTTGCACAAACTTCAAGCGCGTCTTTCACTCCGCTTGCGCCCTGTGTAAACCAAAGTGTGCCGCGAGCAGTCGATGAGCATGATGGCTTTGAAAAAGTTGTGTTCAAGCGCATTCCGCCATTAATCTCCAATTTAGCGTTCGGGTTCACCGTCCCAATTCCGACGTTTCCGGCGGTTGTTATAGTAAAATCAACTTCGGAATCTAAAAGACTAGGATTAAAATTGGTAACGCTTGAGGTTTTATAACCCAATTTAAACTTGTTAGAACTGTCGATCCCGGAATTATACATTATCCAATGCTTGTTTGGGCCGCTGGCTGGAACGCCGCTCAAAATAATATGAGACATCCATTCAGAAAGATCTTGGCCAATAATTTGCAGGACAGTATTTTCGCTTTCTATAACCGCGCCGCCGTCGCCGCCGGCTAAATGCCGATTGTCGATATTGTCGTAATTTCCAGCCGAAACATGCAGTTTTTCTCCAGGACTCACTGTCCCAATCCCGACGTTGCCACCAACAGTGGCTAGAGTAGCATCGTAGTAAGATTGGAATCCGTTCACATTCAAAACCCCTGGTTTTGTTTGTGTATTGCCGCTTACATTAATAGGCGGATCGCACCCTGGGTCGCCGGATGGACAAACAATAGGCGGAGGACCCTGATTCGGTTCGGAAAAAGCGGCAAAGGCTTGCACTGTGGCGATGATTATTACCAAAACCGCGAGTTGTAAAATTGTTTTGGTCATCTTTGCGCATTAAAACTTTTAATTAACTCTTGCCGAATTTTTTCCCTCGTTGTTGCGCTAGGCTGCTGATTATTGAAACTATTTGCCAAATCCTGCCTAACCTTCTCTTGAGCTGCCTGTTGTTCTTGAAAAGGCTTCAGCGCCTCCTCTAGTTTCTTTATTTTCTTTGTTTGATAATAATTGGTTAAAAAAACCGCAAAAACTCCTAAAGCCAGCAGGGCCACTACAATAAAAATCGGGCTCAACTTTATACCCTCGCCGCGCGGAGATTTTTTCCCGAAATCCCAATCTACAGATATGTTGTAGCCGCCGATTTTCATAAGCTAAATCTCTCTAAACTCCGGGTTGCGTTCGTCATCGTCGTTTATGGACGAGCAACCCGGATCTGGATTTATCGGATTGCGCGACACGTAGTCAAACTTGCCGTCACCGTCATTATCTATTCCGTCTCTGCACTCCGGCACATGCGGCAGTGGCGGAGGCGGTTGCGCGACGCAGTTTGTAGGAGTTGTGAAGGAGGCCGTTGCAGACCAATTTGACCACTTTCCTGTTGAATCTTTTACAGCAACTCTGAAATAATATTTTGTGCCTAAAGATAAAACATCGGCTGGGGTAATATAAAGATGGTCAGCGGTGTCTTTATAGACATCAATCAGCATTGAATTAAAACTTGGATTGTCATCCAATTGAAGCCTAAAAGAAACCTGTGGATCGCCGTTCGGATCGGAGTAATTCCAAGCAAGCTGAACTTGGTGCGATGGGCAGAAAAAGCCGGTATCGGAGCCGAGCTGGTCGGCTGATGGGCTAGTAGCTGTGGGGCAAGCCGCGGGGTCAGCACAGCCGCCTCCGTCTCCTCCACCGCCGCAATTGCTAGTACAAGTGTCGCCAGGTGTGCCCACGCAATTATTAGTAATATTACAGCTTGCCCCTCCGCCTCCAAAAACGCACTGATTTGATGAATTGCATGAAAAGCCATCACCAACAATAACATTGACCGTTACCGTATCAATATTTGAAACAGCGCCTTTGTTATCCGTAATTTTAAGTACTTGATAAGTGTAGGTGTCGGGTAGGTCATTGAAAGTCCGTATACCCAGATCAATATTGCAAGCGCCCGATGAAGATGGACTCTCTATTGTTTGCTCAAAAGTCGGCGATGTTTGTTCAAGATCGGCATTCCATTCGCACTTGCCGCCATTAGAAACTCCGTTCGCTAAGGTCCACTTATCCGGATCAAAACTCTCATCAGCATAAAGCTTAACTTTTATCGCCTCACCGCGCCGCACTGTCACAGAATCACTAGGCCCGCCCACACAAATACCTGTTCCAATAGGGCAAACGCTGATTTTGGCATCAGCCACCGGGGGTTGGTTGGCGCCTCCCATGCAAGCGTCTCCGCTTCCCGTTACGCCGTAACCAGAACCCTGAAAATGAATCCACCCGACAACATCCGAGCCCCAGGCCCAGCCGGACCAGCCGCAGCCAGAAACGGAAACGCCGTAATTTGTCCCGCGAAGGCTGATCCATCCGTCCCAGCCGCCCAACGTCTGGCCTTCGGTCGCAACAGCGCGATAAGCCCGCGCCCAACCAGAAACTTCTCCGTTGCTTTTATTCAATTTTGGTTTGCATGGAGAAGATGGACATCCGGAATTTTCATTAAAGCTAATCCAGCCGATGGTTTCAGCCCAAGCATAGCCGGAAATATTCCCGCCATTATCAACATTGACGCCGTAATTGGCGCCGTTAAAATTTATCCAGCCGATCGTCTCTGACCACGCCCATCCGGAAAGATTATCCCCGGAACCAGCAAGCGCAAGCGGCGCAAAAAGAGTGAACGAGGCCGCAAGCGATATTAGTATTAAAAATTTCTTCATTTTTCTTCATTTTTTATTTCACGCAAATTGCGGTGCCTTTAACAGACATGTCAAAGTCTACAGCATCGACAGTACAAGTCCATCCTGTTCTTGCGGAATTCGGAA